>CEPX01198008.1_pt1 | contig 12520 bp, 21 predicted proteins | sample 361361 | NCBI WGS metagenome assembly CEPX01 (sample SAMEA2619974, study PRJEB7988) | marine metagenome | biome: marine biome (ENVO:00000447); feature: mesopelagic zone (ENVO:00000213) & marine oxygen minimum zone (ENVO:01000065); material: "saline water (ENVO:00002010), including plankton... | reverse complement strand
TGGAGACATCCCCTCCCCGCCTACGAATGCAAGAAGAAGGAGTGTATGGCATGGCAAGACCTCCCCAGAAGTATCAAGAAGGCGAACGCGTACGAGTGCAGGGTTGGGCAAAGAGCGACATCGGCACTGTAGCCTCCACTGATTGGATCTACCACGACCGGATGAGTGGGTGGTGCTGGGGCTATGCCGTACGTGACTGGGACGGAGACGGCCCCGGCCTAACCTTCACCTACATCCCTGAAGGCTACCTGCGTTCCCTCTAATGGAGTTCTACGACATCATATGGGTGGACCCCGAGCTCCTCTTCATGGTTATGAGGACCTACTCGTCCATCCAATTCACCAGGCTGCTAACCTGGTTTGGAGAGAAGCAATGAGAAAGATGCTAACAGTCTACACCACCCGATTCATCCCCTTCGTGGACATCACAGTGGCGTTTGGTCAGAAGACACTCCTGATTACAGCAGAGCGCAAGCCCTTCTCCTGGCCAACAGTCGGCGGTGACTGGCTGAGGGGCATCTGATGTGGTGGTACAGCATACCGTTCCTGGTGGGTGTTTGTCTTGGTCTCATCTTCGTCATGCGAAGGGAGAGAAGACAAGAGCCTGATGACATCACGGAGGAGCTCCAAGAGACTGCGGACCTCATCCTGAAACCAGAGGTTGAGCCCGGGTACCGTCAACTGGGGAGAGAATTAACCAATGAAGAGAAGGACGGGGAGCAGGGCCCATCAGAACCCCCACCCGATCCCTTCGAGGGGCTCTCATATAGACAAATCATCCAAAAGTTGGTTGAGAGCTTCCCGCCCGAAAGTTGGATGCGCGACAAACATGCCTCCTACGATCTATACAAAACCTCCCACAAGGGTGTAGATTTCTCAATCGATAAAGACGGAGACGTCAATGTCGGCAACAAGTCCGTCGGGCAAACAAGAGACTGGGCAAAATCTATCCACGAAAAGATCGTGGCCCACCACCAGGACACACACGAGCATCTTGTGCTCAAGATGCTCCGGGGAAAATTATAATGTACCAAGCAATAATCGCACGGGTGAAGACCCGACCCCACCCCGATCCCGAAGTCAATAGGATCCAGCTTGGCGAGATCTGTGGAGAGACCGTAGTAATTGGTTTGGACGTGAAGGACAACCAGCTCATGGTCTACTTTGCGTCTGACGGACAGCTGTCTCATGAATTCTGTGCGGCCAACAACCTCTACAGCCACCCTGAGAAGAACTGGGATCCCACCAAGAAAGGTTACTTCGGTGACAACCGTCGTGTCCGGGCCCAGAAGTTCCGTGGCGAGAAGTCTGACGGGTTTGCAATCGAACTAGATGCACTTCATAGACTTGGATCATCTGTTCGCCGAAGCGACAAAGAGGCGTCAACAGCTCTTTGGCCAGCAATTCAGAATCTAAAGGACGGAGATGCATTCACTGAACTTGCAGGGGTACCCATCTGCAACAAGTACTTCACCCCAGCTACTCAGCGGGCTCGAGCTGGCAAGCAGGGCCAGAAGAAGAAGAAGAAGAAGAAGCGGGTCAACGTATGCTTCCCCGAACACCGGGATACCGCCCAGTTCCGTCATCGGGCTGGCAAGATCCCTGCTGGAAGTATCCTCACAATTAGTGAGAAACTGCATGGGACATCTGCCCGGTATGCATTCGTACTGGAAGAGTACAAGCTGCCCCTAACAAAAACTGCCATTACTACCAACTTCTGTATTCATCAGCTCAACAGGATCCCGGGCATCAACATTCCCTACCTGTCCCCCGAAAGGGAAGCAGACTGGGCTCGACTGGTTGGTACCCGACGTGTAATTAAGGGAGAACCCGGAGAAGACTGGCACGGAAGCGACAACTACCGCTGGGATTTCATGAAGGATGTGTGGCCCCTCATGAGAAAGGGCGAGATCATCTATGGCGAAATTGTAGGATACACAGATAGTGGCGCTTCCATCATGAAGTCACAACCAACTGCCAAGATGGACAAGAAGTTCCGCAAGCAGTACGACGACGTGATGACCTACAAGTACGGCTGCCCTGCTGGGACGTCTGCCTTTTATGTCTACAGGATTACAGCCTCCAATGAAGATGGAGCAGTTGTGGAGCTATCTCCTGCTCAAATGAAGGAGAGGGCGCGGGAGCTTGGACTGGAGATATGTCCTGAACTTGTTGGGCCGATCATCTACATGGGTCAGGAGAGGGGAGAATGGGACGAAGAGATGGGACCAGAACCGTTTGGTGCCCGTCGAATCAATAAGAACATCTGTGGTATCGTAGACCTGAACGAACTTCGGCGCTGTGTAGACAACTTTACAGAAGGCCCCTCAACACTCGACCCCTCACACATCCGAGAGGGTGTAGTGATCCGGGTGGATGGTCCGCAGGGGAATACCTATTTTCTGAAGGACAAATCACACGACTTCAAGGTACTCGAAGGGATTATCAAGGACGATGACAGCTATGTCGACACGGAAGAAGCGGAGGGTTGAGATTTGTGGGCAATGTGTCTACTTTAATCGAAACCGAGAGAATCCCCACAAGAAATGTAAATATCGACAACCTTGTGGCTTCTTCATGGTTCCCTGTGGCAAGTTTAAAAGGAAGGCGGAAGGATGAAAGACCCAAGAGACGGAGAGATTATCCACCACGACGAATACGGCAAATGGAACTTGCCCAAATGCGGGCCAGACAAGCAGAACAAGATGCCGCAATTGAAGCGGCCAAACCCAAGCCAGAGTCTACCCAAAATCTGGCAATTGTAAGACAAATGATGGCCAAGCGCCGTCCAGCATAAGGAGCAATCATGGGTAACGGACGTTTTAGCGGAGAAGAGTACACAACCTACAGCACCAGCACCAGGAGTCTGGCTCCCCAGCAGGTCATGAAGTCCTCCCAGCTGGATGAGTATCTGGACCCACGGAACTTCGAGCTGCGCGAGAGCTGCGACGGAGACGAGAACCCAGAAGCCACCCCAGTCATCATCGCTGTCGACGTGACGGGCAGCATGGGGCACATTGCCCACAGGATCGTGACACAAGAGCTGGGAAAGGTCGTGGAGCGCATCTACGAAGATAACATCATCTCCGATCCCCACGTGATGGTGATGGCCATCGGCGACATGCAGACGGACGGTGGCCCCCTCCAGATGAGCCAGTTCGAGGCCGAGGTAGCGCCCCTCGTGGAGCAAATCGAGAAGATCTGGGTCGAGGGACACGGCGGAAACAACAGCTACGAGAGCTATGCGGCTACCTGGTTGCTGGCCCACCACAAGACGGTCACGGACTCCTGGACCAAGCGGAACAAGCGCGGCTACATCTTCACCCTCGGTGATGAGCGCCCCACCCAGGTCATGACCCCGACCCAGCTCCGCAAGTGGAGTGGCATCGAGGTCCCCGAGGACATCAGCTCCGACCAGGCCTTCGCAACGGCCATGGAGAAGTGGGAACCGTTCCACCTCGTCATCATGGAGGGCAACTACGCCTCCTACCGCCCCGAAGTCATCGACGAGTGGCAGACCCTCATGGGACAGCGCGCCATCCAGGTCAACGACTACCGGACCATGGGCGACAAGATCATCGGTGCCATCTGTGCCTGCGAGGACGTCGAGGTCCCAATTCCGGATGATGGAACCGACTGGGCCGCCGTTCGAGCCGCCATCGCCCGGTAGATGGACGTAACAATCGTCATAGATGCAGGCTGGGGTGACGGTGGAAAGGGATTACTGGTTGACTGGAAGGTTAGCCAGATCTCAGCACCAGTCTTCCGGTGGGGTAGCAGTGCCCAATGCGGTCATACTGTTACCCTACCGGACGGCACACGCCATGCCCACGGCCATCTCACCTCTGGTTCATTCGAAGAGTCTCCAGGGTTGTTTGGTCCGAAGTTTGTGGTTCACCCACGTGCCTTCTGGGAGGAAGTAGACGAGTTTCCACTGATTCGACCCCGCATATCTATCCATGAGGATTGTGAAATTACAACTCCATGGGACATGACCATCAACCAACGAATCGAGGAGAGAAGGGGACAAAAACGTCACGGAAGCTGTGGTTACGGGTTTGGTGAGACCGTCTACCGCAACCTCTGGGGCCCACGTCTCCGCATGGGAGATGACCTAACTGTCACGGTCTCCAAGATGAAGGCACTCGCATCTGAGTGGTTCCCTCACAGACTGAAACAGCTTGGTCTACCCCCTGGAGATCCCTCTGCGGGCCGGATCCTCCACTTCGTGGAACAACTGGCCTCCATGAAGGAAGACAACAAGATCCAGGTGATGAGGTCAACCGCAATGGCGGCACAGCTTCAAAATTATGGCGACCTGATCCTCGAAGGTCATCAAGGGCTCTCCCTCACCCGCACCAACAATCTGGACTTCCCGTTCATTACCAGATCCGATACGGGACTGACAGACGCACTCGCTGCTCTCCGAGAGTTTGTTGCAAATATTGAACACGTGGAGGTCATCTACGTAACACGCTGCTACTCAACACGCCATGGAGCTGGACCCTTCCCGGGAGACACAACTCCCATCTACAAGGGGATTGTCGACGAGACTAACATCGTGAACAGCTGGCAAGGGGCGCTCCGCTTTGCTCCCCTCCAAATACCACGTCTCATCCAGAACATGAAGCTAGATCTGGATGCTCTCTTCGGCTGGACAACTCCCTGGACTACATCCCTAGCCATCACATGTCTAGACCAACTGGATGAACCGGATGTCATGATGGCCGACATCCCGAATAGGCACGGAGTTGTTTCCAAGAACACCCTCGCCACTCTCGATGATGTCGTGGACTCCTTCAAACGGGCCATCCCCTTCAGGAATGTTTACCTCTCCAGGGGACCAACAAGGGACACAGTGAGCACATATGGAGCCACAGGACAGACTAGATAGACTCCTACAAGATACCGCACAGAACTTCAGGCTTCCACCTCCCAACATACCGGGCAGCCGCGTCTTCCCACAGGATGAAATCCCATACCTGGACTCCAAACAACATCCAGATGGTTCGTGGCCACCGGGAGGGCAAGCTGAACATCTCTACCTCCATCTCTGGAGTCACCTGGGCACGCAGCTCGCTAAGAAAATGGGACCAGGGTGGTCAGTCCATGGTTTCGGAAATGATATCTCCTTCTATCACTACGAACCCGTTTGGAACAGATATGGCAATGAGATAACCTGGAGAAGCACGGGACATCGTCTCTCCATCCCCCTCGCCTATGTCGCCACCCTCTGTGACAAGCTAGACATACACATTCCATCGAGCCAACAGCTCACCTTCCCTGGTTTCGATGCAGACATGGAAACAGAATGAGAAAGTACGGAGATAGTAGCACCAGCGGACGCTCTGGTGTGGACTACGTCACATGGGGTGAACTCCTCACCCGTGTGCCATCAGCCAGGTTCAACCATGGACACCTAGGCAGTGACCTCGAGCACCGCGACCCAACAGATGACCTCCACAACATCGAAGACGGGAAATATCTCGCGGCACTTGACGCCCTCCCACAACACCTCCAAGACATGTGGATGGATACCGACGTACATGTGGAGTTTGTCGAGACCGATGCAGGTCACTACCAAATCCTCAAGATAGTGAGGAAGAGAGAACCCGCATTTGTGCAGTCAAAGGAAACCTTCTGGGGTATGACGGCCGATGGGAAGCGCTGTCCCCTAACGGAAGAAGAGTTTGATAAGCTGACCGGAGGACACGAAAACCCCGACGATGTCTACCATCACGAAGACACCGAGCTTGTCTGTGTGGATAGTGCATTCGTAGCACCCATGGACCCCTGGGACGTCGTATTTGACGCCACTGTCTTCTGGCAGCACATCCAGTCACTCCGACGTCGGAAAGTGGAACTGGACGAGGCTGGGGAGCTCCTACGTGGTCCCCGCGAGGACTGGAAGACCTCCGACCTACTCATGGAGCGCCTGAAGGGCCTGAAGGGGAAGGAATCCACCTACAAGAGTCAACTCGTGGCATATGTGAAGTCTCTCGAGCGGGCCTATAAGATGGACGTAGCCAACATCTACGACAGGAAGGACAGCCACGGGAATACCATCCCAGGAGCAATCACCACGATGATCTACTCGGCGGATTGGTTCCCCTACCCCGCTGACAAGAGAGTACACACGGCACGTGCACGTGACATCATCACTCGCATCAGACGTAGTGACTTCACCAAGCAGCAAGTCGGGAAGATGATCAACCGGCAGGTAGACCGCCGACCTGGTATCATTCAAGAGCTGAAGGCAAAGGCCCTCCGGATGCCCCTCGGGAACAAACGAGCTACCCTCCTCAAACGCGCCCAGCTCATCCAAGGTGTACTGGGAAAGGCCCGGTTCAAGAGGGACGACAACATCCCCCAGTCCGATACAAGGAAGGTCTGGGAGGCGTGGCAACGCCGCCAGCTCGAGGTACACGGTCACGCCTCTTCCCCACCCTGGGAGTACAGGCGCTTCTTCTCTCACAAGTACCGTCGAGAGATTGAGGCACTCAACCTCGACAAGGACGACAAGAAGAGGGCCGAAGCAACAGCCACCCGGAAGCTGCAGGACAACATGGCACGGTTGTTTGGAGATAGGCGACACGTATCCCTACCGGATGCCCCCAACGACATGGAGACCAACCCTCCAGCTTGGCTTCCCGAATCACTCGAAGGTGAGTTCGCCACAGAAGACGATATTGCGGCCATCCCTGCCTATCTTGACGACTCTCCCTTCTCGGAAGAAGAAGAGGACTGGTTGGAAGACAACCTACTCTCCGGAGGAGTCGACTGATGCCCGTCATACACTACCCAGAACATACAGAAGAAGGCCGGCATGCACGTAGCGAAGAATGGCTCTACTCCGCATGTGGGAGTGCAGCCATTGTTGCCGTGACCCCCAGATTCAACAACTCGCCACGCATCACCAGTCAAGGAAACTGGACAGACGATCTAGACAAGGTGACTTGCAAAAAATGTCTCAAGACCAGAAGATTCAAGCTGGCCGCTGCTCTCGAAGGAAGAGAGATACAAGTCAAACAGGACAAACACCCCAACAACCTACGCATCAAGCATCTGGCAGCAGTACTGAGGAGAAGGAAGTGAAACTACCCGAGAAGTTCAAGCTAGTAACCTGGCCAGACCCAATCCTGGAAGAGACTTGCCGCCCTGTCAGTGTAGAGGAGCTCCTTGCGGACGAGGAGGGGCGCACACCCATCATGGACCTCTTCGAGGGCATGGAGGAGGTACTCTGGGAACACGACGGCTTCGGACTGGCAGCCCCACAGGTTGGAGTGTCCGTACAGGCCATAATCATCCGTCTCCCCGATGACTCCATCCTCCGTGTGGTCAACCCAATCATCTCTCGAAGTAAAGGAAAGCCCGGCAAGAGCCTCGAGGGGTGTCTCTCCTACCCAGGAATAAACGGAGCACTCAGTTGCCGCTACCCTGAGGTTCTGGTAACCTATCAGACAGAGACAGGAGGCGTGGCAACCGCTCCCTTCAAGCAAATGGCAGCCACCGTCTTCCAACACGAGTACGATCATCTGTACGGCCAGACGATCCTCACGAGGATGGGGCGGGTTCAACGGAGGATGAAGCTCAAGAAGTTAAGGAGGAACCATGAGCGTTCTACTCTTTCTGGTGCTACTCGCCGTCGCCGCAGCCGTTCAACTCGTCGTTCACGAGGCTAGCCACGTCATTGTCGCCCGCAGGTCGGGCCGCACAATTGGTGGGTTCTGGCCCTACCCACATTGGACAAGTCCCCGAGCCGACACAGTCATCCCTTTCTGGAAGTCCGACTTCTGGAAAGACTGGAAGCTCAAGAAGGAAGCAGGACTACGTTGCATGTGGGGACGCATGCAGAGCCACGACCCACGTGGGATGGACATGAAGGCCGCGCAACCTCGCCACATTGCCCCCATGTTCGCAGGGCTGATAGTAGCTGGAGTAGCTGGTCTGCTCTCTCTTCTCCTCTGGACACCATGGTTGATCCCATTCGTCATTCTGGGTCTGGGACACGTCGCCGACTTCTGGAAGGATTTTTTCATGCCAGCTGACGGCCCCATCTTTCTACTGAGAGGAACATCGAGATCTGATGGCAAAAAATGGAGATATGGTCCATCGGGCGAACCTCCTCGCTAGTCGACTAGAAGAAGATGGAGAGGTCTACAACCCATGGGAGGAGTGTGAGGGACACGAGTTCCTCCACGGAGAAATCCAACGGGACGACACCAGCTTTGACGAAGAGACACGCCTCGTACGTGTAGAGGGCTCCTGCAGTCATTGTGGGTGTAATGGCCTCATCCTCCTCTCTCCGATTGATGGGGAGCGGACAGTCGAGTGGTTCCCGGAGGATTGGAAATACTCCAGTGACGCCAAGTGGGCCCGTCGTCGTATGAAGGGCATCAAGGAAAAGAAGGAAGAGGAAATGCTGGACAGCACCGAGGACTATCTCCTCCGTGAGTTCGAACGATTCTAGATGCCCAACTTCTACACATTCCCAAACGGAGACCCACGCTTGATCCACGCGCGTTATATTCGCATCTACCAGTGCTTCAAGAGCCACGAGGTACGTGCAGCCATTGCCCGAGTGGAAGAAGAACATCCGGGGCTTCCATGGCAATCAGATCCCCCGACAATCTTCAAGGGACCCCTCTGTGTGGTCATCATGGAGTATGAATATGACGCGGGAGACGGGGAGACCGGGACAACCCTCCGTGGGGACTTCAGTCTCGTCACCAACATCCCACGCAAGGAGCTTCGTTACACCATCAATGCTTCCACATTTGCAACCGCCCCAACACGTGTGAGGAACATGACATGGAAGTAAGAGGCCGCGTATTTCTAGTTTTCGGAGAAGGTGAATTCATCAAGCTGGTGGAAGCCCTAGCTACCCACGACCCCCACATCAGATGGCCGGGGAGAAGTGCAACACTAGGTGGTACCAACCCCATCTTCATGAGTAATACCACAAGGGACTCTCACACTGGACCCGTTGGCATCCTGACGGCAACTACACGAGAGCGCATCAGGAACAGGCAAGGAACCCTCGTCATGGTGGACCCCGTAGGCGACATGGCCCTCCTCTCCAACAGGAGGAACACCGTTACTGATAGAAACTACATGATCGGAGATAAATTCTCTTGGGAATTCGGACAGATAGAAGCAAGTGATGCAATCCTCGACAAACCCTTCAGACAGAACAGACTGTCTCAACTAGCAGGTAAGCTATGACCCTCTTCCGTTCCGAGAAGTTCAAGCCAGATGGCGATCCCGACAAGCCCGAAGTTGGCTCCCTCCTCCCACAGGACAAGAATCTCCTAATCAAGGAGGTTGACTGGCTCCCAGGGAGCAAGGTGGACCAGATGGTACAGGGGAACATCAAGCCCGATAAGAGGGGATATGACGCGGTCTACTTCAGACAGCACCCCAAGAGACCCCTTGTGTTCTGGGTGATATACTGTAAAAAGCTGTACAACTAGCCGAGGTGGCGGAACTGGTAGACGCGCTAGTTGACTTAACAAGAGACTATGCCATACTTCGTGTATGGCAAGCAAATACACACAAGAGTTGCTGGAACCACTCCTACTCAAGTCTCGGTCAATGGCAGATTTACTCGCTCGACTGGGACTAAAGCCAACCGGAGGGAACTACCGACACATCAACCAACGTCTCAAAGCTCTTAACCTCGACAAGTCCCATTTCAAGGGGCAAGGATGGGCCCAAGGCAAAACAAAGGAGACAGACGAAGGAGTGGCAAAATCAGCAAAAGGCATCAGAACACCAGACAGAGAGGTGTTCATACGCAACTCAAGTTACTCCACTCATCACCTAGCCAGGAGACTCAAGCAGCTTGGCTGGAAATACCGATGCAAAGAGTGTGGTCTCACGAAATGGCAAGGGAAAACTCTCACCCTCCATGTGGACCATATCAACGGAGATCACTCCGACCATAGGCTTGAGAATTTGCGATTCCTTTGTCCGAATTGTCACCAACAGACACGGACTTGGGGGAATGGCCCCGTAGGGGAATTGGTCTACCCAGCAGGTTTAGGCCCTGTGCCTCACGGCGTCCTGGTTCGAGTCCAGGCGGGGTCACCAGAGCTCGAAATGATTGGCGACTGCATAGCCCAATGTATAGAATGTATTAGACAAGGAAAAGACGGGTACACATGCACATGCGGAAAAGAAGCCTACATAATGGATTATGCTCGCATCCAGGAGACTAAGAGACAAGCCCAAGGCTAAGCTCCGTGCAGGTTCGATCCCTGTTCTCGGCACAACCAGGAGAGACATGACCAAAGGAAAGGCACAGATCAAGCATGCCTACCGTAGGTATGAGGAACGTTTCGGGAAGAAGCTCAAGCAACACGAGTACCAGAGGTTCATTGGTGCCGTTCGGCGAGGTAGGGCAACCCTCGTGGCCAAACAAACCAACAGGGTCTTCCTGTACGTCCTCGATGATGTCTACTTCATATATGACAAGATAAGAAGGAATGTTGTAACGTTCCTAACAGCCCCAATGGCAGTACGTCAGCTCCAAAACAGGAAATGGAAACACATCAATGAGTCCAAAGTGCCCCAGTTGCGGCCATGAGCCCCCTCCCCCAACCTGCTACTTCTGCAGAAAGGGAATCCCCGCTGGTCAGGGAATTGGCTTTTCTGTTCCAGAGGAAAGATGGTTGGACAGGAGCAAATCACGGCCTCTCCTCCTCATTCCGGCATGTACGGGCTGTACGGTCAACCCAGATGAACAGAAACTGAAGGCCATCAAAAAGAAGATGGGGATCGAGCCGGTGGATGAGTCCCAGGACACCAACGACGAGAGAAAGTAGCCGTTGGTCTTGAGTAACACTCAACAAGGACTGGATCAGACTCGCAGTAGGTGAGAGACCTGCTGTCACGGTAGGTGCAAACGTAATGAACCACAAGACCGGTCGATACCTACCCCTGAAGTTTATGGAGCAACATGGGAATATTCGTATTTAGCGGAGGAGCTCCAGAGCCCTCACCGAGCCAACAAACCCCAATTTCTGGTATGGACACATCCGTCTCAGGACAACTTCCGGCATATCCTCCTGGTAGTGCCCCAGCCAACTTCTGGCCCAAACCCGACCGTTTCCGAATTGTCGAAAGGTTCGTTGTGGGCCGTTATACGGTTTTGGGGGTCCAATACGAAGGTTGCCCCAATCACGATGGTGCCAAAATACTCGTTTACGACGAACCAATCAGGGGAACCCCAAAAACGTTAGATCCCCACTTCCTCGAAGATGGAGAATTGGTGCCCGTGGCCCGATTTGAGCCAACACCCCGTGGGGTCGAAATGCTCCATATGATGCTCCAGGGCCTTATCCATCAGGGCCATATTAGCCTTGCAGCCTACCATGCGGCATTTGACAACAAAGAGCCCCCGAAGCTGGAATCGAATATTCCCGCAAGGGTCCGTATGGCAAAAATCCCTTAATGGGGCCTTTTTGGGATATTTTTTTGAGGGGGAATTCAAGAGAAAGGGCTACCAGAAAAACATCGGAGAAATCCAAGATATGAGACATACATGCTCCTACCAAAACTCTACAAGGTCACGACTACAGGCAAAATCCAAGAATGGGAAGTTGAGGTCGTAGACAACCAGTACCGTTCCATCTCAGGTCAGCAAGAAGGCAAGAAGGTCACCTCCAAGTGGACAACCGTCAAGAAGGGCAAGAATCTCGGCAAGTCCAATGAGACAACGCCCGAGGAACAGGCCCTCAAGAACGCCCAATCCAAGTGGGACAAGAAGCGCTCCCGGGAATACACCGACAACCTCGAGGAAGTCGGAAACTTCGATTGGTGCAAGCCACAACTAGCCAAGAAGTGGGAAGACCACAATCACAAGATTGACTTCGAAGCCGGTGAACGTGTAGCAATCCAACCCAAGCTGGACGGGATCAGGAATCTCCAGAAGGGAGACAAGCCCCAGAGCCGAGAAGGGAAGGGCTTCAACGGCATCCCCCACATTCAGCTGGGAGATCTACCTCGTCTGGACGGTGAACTCTACAATCACAACCTCCGTAACGACTTCGAACACATCGTACACCTGGTGCGACAGCACACTCCGACCCCTGAAGAAGAGGCAGAGTCGGCGGAACTGATTGAGTACTGGGTGTACGATCTACCCGATGCAGATGCAGGTGGATTTGAGGAGCGCTGGAAGATTCTCCAGGCTCTCGACCGGGATCGGGGACTGCACCCAAGTACGTGTGAGTCTCGAGTCGCACTACCCTTCAAGGTTCTCCTGTGCCCCACCATCTTTGTGGAGACAGAAGAAGAATTGGACGCCGCCCACCAGCATAACCTAAACGCAGGGTATGAGGGCTCCATCATCCGTCGTCTAGAGGCTCCCTACAAGCACGGAAGGTCTGACAGCCTGCTCAAGCGCAAGCCCTTCTTCGATGCAGAATACCAGGTTGTTGACGCAATCGAGGGTAAAGGAAATCGCTCCGGAACCCTTGGCAAATTCATCTGTGTTACAGAAGACGGCCAGCAGTTTG
>CEPX01026597.1_pt1 | contig 12520 bp, 18 predicted proteins | sample 361361 | NCBI WGS metagenome assembly CEPX01 (sample SAMEA2619974, study PRJEB7988) | marine metagenome | biome: marine biome (ENVO:00000447); feature: mesopelagic zone (ENVO:00000213) & marine oxygen minimum zone (ENVO:01000065); material: "saline water (ENVO:00002010), including plankton... | reverse complement strand
AAATGATTGGGGGTTTAAAACTTTTCGATTAGATGCAGATGCAATTGTTAATATTGATAAGCTACAGTTTGATTTACCTCCGAAGCCTTATGTGCGTATTCTTCTCAGCTCTGACGATTACAGTGTAACTACTTCAAAGCATGTAGAGTCAGCAATAAGAAGTAAGTATAATCCCGAAGGGTTGTTTATTGAAGTAGATGTACAAGGAACTGTTGATGATTTGTCTTTGATCGAAACACCAGGGAATGTAACAGATCTTAAGACTCAGCAAGATCTGCTGAAGCAGTATTTTGCTAAGCGTCCTACGGTTTCAGAACAAGAGGTTGAGGAAATACTTTCTATCCATAAAGATTTTTATGATACGTGTGCTACAGAAGAGTATGATACTTACAAAGGTAGAAAGTGGGTTATTCATAAGGTTATGTTTGATAATGTATTTTCTTATGGTTCTAATAATATAATTAACTTTGATAAGCTGCGAGGGCTTACAGGTATTTTTTCACCTAATGCATCGGGTAAGTCGAGCATTCTTTATGCTATTCTACAGGGGTTTTTTAATGCAAGTGATAGGACTGGCGGAAGGAATGTTGTTGATGTTATTCATAAGAACAAAAACGAAGGGTCTATAGAGATTGAGTTTTCTGTAGATGATCAGCGATATATTATTGAAAGAAAGTTTAAGAGGAATAAGAGGAACCCAAGTCGAGCAAACAATAAGGTTGAACTCTTTCAAATTATTAGTGGAGATAAAGTTAACATTAGTGGTCATGCTAATGTAAGACAAACAGAAGAATCTATTAGAAGTTTGTTGGGTTCGTATGAAGAGCATACGATGACTACCTTTAGTCAGCAGTTTGATGTGACTCGATTTATTGACCACGGCCAAACAAACCGTAAAGATTTGTTGGCGCGATTCCTCGGCTTAAATGTTATTGATGATTTGCAAAAATCAATAAAGGAAGAAACGTCAACAACCAAAACATTGTTGCGTGAATACCAAGAGCAGGATTATCCCTCTATACTCAATCAGTTTGAAAGCAAACGTAAAGAAACCGTTGAGAGTATTTTGGGAATAAAAGAACAAAGCGATGAAATAGAAACGTCATTAGACGAGAACAGAAAAGAGAAAGAAGTTTTAGTAAAGTCGTTACATCCTGTCTATGAAGATTTACGACCTTTAGCTTCTATTGATAGTGACATAAAAGGATCTTCTAAGACTATAGAAAAGCTAGAAGTAAATTGGGATTCTAATCAGAAGATTAAAGTTGAGATGATGACTCGTTATCAGCAGGCTTCGACACAGTTGAAAGAAGTAAATAAAGATAAGCCATTTGAAGAAAAGAAGAAATTTTATTATAATATGAAGTCCGACTATGAGGAGCTTCAATCAGAATGGAAGTTAAGAAATCAAATTGCTGGAACGAAAGAAAAACAAATAACGATTCTTAATAAGCATGATTGGTTTGAGACTAATGAAACTTGTAAGAAGTGTTCGTTTCTTACCGGAGCGTTTGTAGCGAAAGAAGAACTTGAAGAAGAGAGGCAGTGGTTTAAAGATACCCGTAATAGGCTTGATAAGTTTGATAAAACTTTATCTTCTTCAAATTTTATAAGTGAAGAGAAGATGTATGAAAGTTATTCTAAAGAAAAGGAGACTATAGAAACAAAGTTAGAGAACATAGATGTTGTTTTAGAAAATGTAAAACTTCAGTTAGAGCTTGAAAGAAATAAGTTATCTTCTTATCGACAAGAAGAGAAGTCTTATAAAAAGAACGCAGACTCTATTCAATATAATGGAAGAGTTAATACTAACATTCAAGAGTTAGATAGTAACTTGGCTGTATTGGAAACAGAGCTTCGTACTAATAATGATGAGCTAACAAAAAATAATACTCTTTTAGGTCAGCTTACTCAAAGCATTACTGACTTGGGTGGAAACATAGAAGTACTAAAAGAGATAGAAAAGAAGTATGTTTTACATGAGTTTTTAATGGATGCTTTTAGTAATGACGGTATACCTTTAATGATTATGAATAAGGCAGTTCCATTGATTAATAATGAGATTAGAAAGATTTTGAGCAACGTAACAAATTTTGAAGTTTTCCTTGAGGTAGATACAGAAGCTCATGATCTTATGATATTTATTGATGATGGTACTTCCCGACGCCGCGTAGAATTAGGATCTGGAATGGAGAAGACCTTGACGGCACTTACAATCCGGGCTGCGTTATCAAACATTAGTCTATTACCTACGTGTAATCTTTTTGTAATAGATGAGGGTTTCGGCACTCTTGATTCTGAGAATATTAATCATATGAATCAGCTGCTTGGGTACCTTAAGGGCAAGTTTGAAAATGTATTGATTATTTCGCACATTGAAAGTATGCAAGATATTACTAATAATGTCATAAATATTAATAAAAATGAAAAGGGATACTCAAGTATCAAGATTTTATAGGAGGGTATATTATGTGTATTAAAAGAGCGTTGGCGTTTGTTGCGATATTGATTACTTTTATGGTAGGGATTGGTTCTAACATTGGTATTATGGTTGATGCACCGTCGCTTATAATTGTATTGGGTGGTACTATCAGTGCTTTGTTATTTTCAGGAAGATCTATTATAGGTGCGTTCAAGCCGCTTTTTAGTTGCAAAGGCCGCCGATCTGGTGATGATGAAACATTATGGCGCGCCTCTGAAACGTGGCGTGACGCAGAAAGTTATTTTGTTGGGTCTGGTATTATGGGTTTGTTAATTGGTTGTGTTATTATGTTGGCTAATGTTGATGACCCTGCAGCTATTGGCCCTGGAATGGCAATAGCTATTCTTACAGTTCTATACGCTGTATTTTTTAAATACTTTATCTGTAAGCCTATATCTGTTTATCTTGGGATAAAGGCAGATGACGCGTTTGAAAATAGTGAGGATAATGAAACTGAAAATGAAAATGAAACTGATGGGGATAAAAGAGGATGATAAATGCGTTAACGGGACTGGCAGCGAAACTCCTGCCTGAAGCAGGAAAGATACTAGATAACCTGACGACTAGCACTGAGGAAAAACTTGCCGCTAAGCAAAAATTAGAAGAACTTTTTGTTCAAGCCGAAACCGACGCGCAGAAGGAAGTGACTGAAAGATGGAACTCAGATATGAAAAGTGGGAACACGCTGGCTGCAAATATTCGCCCGCTTGCGCTTATTTTTCTAACAGCTGTGTTCGCTCTGCTGTCTGTTACTGATGGTAACATAGGTGATTTTACAATCGGCGATGCGTACAAACCTATTTACCAAACACTATTACTTACAGTGTATGGTGCATACTTTGCTGGTCGTTCGATTGAGAAGATAAAAGGAAAGAGTGATCCGGTGAAGGCTAAATAACATGAATGTATCAATAAAATATTGTGGTAGATGAAACTACCGGCCCCGAGCTTTACAGTTAGTAGAGCAACTAAAACCAAATAAGCGTTTAATTTATGTTTTGACTGAAGGAATCACTGGATCATTTGAGGTGACCATTGATGATGAACTAGTTTTTTCTAAATTAAAAGAGGGTAGGTTTCCAACAGAAGAAGAAATAAATGGATGGAAGTAATTATATAAAGGAGAGAAGTTATGGCTTTTAATGCACTAAGTTGTGGAACAGCAGTAGCAAAAGTAGGAACACGTATTCAGGGTTTTGATCCTAGGAAGGTAATTACTCAATGTATGTGGAGTACACTTTCAAAAGGTAAGGGTGGTTCAGCTTTTAGAAAATGTTTAGAGAAGAAGATCAGGCAGAATGTCCACGACATCCAGAATCCTGAAGAATTTGTGAGTGACATCTGGCATAAGATTAAGAAGAACTGTACCTAAATGCATATTACCGCATACTTGAAACAAACGTGTGGCTGGAGTCGTTCAGTGAGAGAAGTGTTAGCTCGTCACAATTTACTCTATGAAGAAAAAGATATTGGCAATCCCGATATTTATGCAGAAATGGTGACCAAGAGCGGACAACCTCTTTCTCCCTGTGTAGAGATTGATGGGAAAATGTTAGCTGATGTTGGAGGGGAAGAAGTTGAAGCTTACTTGTTGGAGACTAGTCCGTAAGAAAGAAGTGTTGGAGAAAGTAATATAGAAAGAAAAGTTATGAAAAATAATACTGGTTATACGGGTTTTGTGGCAAGTAGTTTTGATATATTTCACCCTGGTTATGTTTTGATGTTAAAGGAGTGCAGGGACCATTGTGGCTATTTAGTGGCAGCGTTACATGACAATCCGAAAACTGAGCGCCCGGATAAGAATTCGTCTATATTTAGTTTACATGAAAGGTTTCTTATGTTAAAATCTATCAGATACATAGATGAAATCGCCCCTTATAAAAGTGAAGATGATCTTATTAATCTACTAAAGTTTTATAAACCTGACATTCGTTTTCTTGGTTCGGATTATAATAACCTAGAAATGAGAAAGAAAATAACAGGCCGTTTGTTATGTGGAAATATACATTATGTTTCGCGATTTCATAAGTATAGTAGTTCTGGTGTAAGAAAAAACATTTATGAAGCAGAAAAATATAAGGTAGATGTTGATACTTATATAAAAAGTGGTGAACCTGGAAGTCAACTCTTACGAAGCGAGGCAACCGTATGACTTTTTTCACATTAGGAAAAGATATAGATATTATGGCAGAAGATGAAAGAAGCTTAGAGGTGTTGAGATATAGCACCAGTGATGATAGCACGCTTGGCATATTGAGTGAGGTGGGTGGAAACGGCAGAGAGTTTCTAGCCTACACGATAGAAGATGAGTTTAGAGAAGAGAAAGTAAGCGGGAAAACTAGAATCCCTGAAGGGACATATGAGATAAAGCTTCGCACTACCGGTGGATTTAATAACCGATATACGGCAAAGTTTGGTGACTGGCATAAAGGAATGCTTCATGTTCAAGATGTGCCCGGGTTTGAATACATCTTAATCCACACTGGTAATACAGATGAGGATACGATGGGATGTTTGTTGGTGGCAGATACGTCACAGCAGAACATTACAAAGGAAGGCTTCATTGGCGCTTCGACTGATGCCTATAAGAGAATCTACCCCGACCTGGCTCAATATATCTTGGATGGAAATAAATTAACCATTACTTATATTGATTATGATAACCCTCGTAACTAATCAAAATAAAAACATATTTATATGAGACAATATATTTTTAACCGAATGGGAGTATACTAATGGCTCTTGCACCTTTTGAGAGTATTTTATTACAAAAAGTTGGTGAGTCTGGCACCGATGGTACCACTGACAATGATAGCAGAACATTGCCTGTTTATATAGGCGGCCAAAACTATACCATAATTCTTAAGGATTCGGCTGGAGTCCAAGCCGGGATTAAAGTGCAGGTAAATAATGCTAACTCTATTGATCCAAATAAAGCTCATCACGCAGTTCATCCACAGGCTTTAGCTAATCAAAGTCAATATAATGTTTTAGTTAATAGAGGCGCTGTTGGTGGACCTGGTGATCTTTTAAAGGAATCTTCGGCAAGTGCGGCAGATTTCGCTGCTAATTGGGTTGATATGCCAGGTGGGGCAGGAATAGATACAAGTGATGCTTATGTAGGCTCTGGTTCATGGAGATGGATCAGGCTTACTCATGCCTCTGAATTAAACGCCACTTTAAGTGGTTATGTTTTTGGCGCACAATATCAAGGATTTAGTAATTAAGGAAGTAGGATTCAATGACAGAGGTTCCTAATGATTTTTTACCTACTAAAAAGGTAAAGAAGTGGCATGTAAAAGAAAGTACGAAAGTAGGTAAGAATTATTCACCAAGAGTACCTATGTTTTGTACGGTGATAGATCCTGAAACCAATAAGAGGTGTGGTAAGCTTATGGGGAATTGGGATGAAATGTTTTATGAGAAGTATGGACTGTGTGAAGATTGTTATTTGAAGTATAATAATCATGTTGATGCGGTAAAGGAAAAACTCGATAATGAAGCGGGTGAGGTTGTAGCCGAAGAAAGTAAATCATAATTTGGAGAGTATAAGATGTTGTTAGCCAACCCTGAAGTTTATGTTATGTCACCTAATAGGAATGTTCCTACGCGTACATGGAACCCTATTGAAGTGATTGAGAACTTTGTAAGTAAAATACCAGAGACAGATGTTAAGTTTGGCGCATGGACTGATGAGCAAGAGGGCCCGCTTAGTGTGAGTCTTAGAACTAGTTTAGCCGCTGACCCTCAAAATTATGAACAAGTTGCTATTGATATGGGCGTAGAGATGGATAATATTGCTCAGCTCATTGGCACTGAATTAAAGAATTATGGGTTTAAGACTGTAATTAATCGGACGGATCTAGAAGTAAGTCCGGGTATGTATACATCGGCCGGCCCTAATGCTAATGGCCAGCGTCTGATAATGTATACTGTAGATGGTGTATATAGTTTAGAAATGAAGGGTGAAGCGCCTCTTGCGCCTTTTAGCCCGGAACCAGTTTGATAAAAATTAATAGGAGGTTTTATGCGCGAAGAATTGTTGGAGAAGGCCCAATATAAGAATAATGAAGAAAGAGAAGAGCTAAAGCAGTATTTTACACAACCCGCTGATATGGACATGACAAAGAAAACTTTTGTCTTTAGCACTCCATCCGAAACGGGCACAAGCTTCTTTAGGTTATTTGAGCCGATGAAGGCTCTATGGAAACAATTTGGCGACGAAGCCAATTATCTTTATACTGAAAACATTCAACCTAATCACATGAAAATTGCTGACATCATCGTTATGCATCGGTGCGGTAATCTTCATTCTCATTTTTTATCGGTAGCACGGATGTGGCCACGCACGGAGCGTCGCCCCTTGATTATACATGATGCTGATGATAACGAGTTTAATCTGCCTGATACTCACCCTATGAAAGAGCTTTGGGTTGAAAGTGGCAAGGATAAAATGTCTATTCAATCTCTTAAACACTCTGATGTTATTACTACTACTACAGAGAAGTTAAAGAAAACATTTGGTAACTTTAATGATAACGTAAAGATATTTCGCAATCAGTTTGATTGGGAGCTACCAATGTGGAAACTAGATAAGAATGAAGTTAGAAAAGAAATGCTTCCTGAGTGGTTTCCTACAGATGATAAGATCATTGTTGGTTGGGCAGGTTTAACTTCTCACTTTGAAGATATCCGTAGAATGCATGCGATTATTAAAGAGGTGCATGATAAGTATCCTAATGTTTATTTTGTGCTGGCTGGCATGGCCCTTAAAGATAGTCATGTAGAAATTACTGAAGACGACAAAGGCAATAAGCAGTTCAATGAAGTAGAAATTAAAGATGAAGCACTACTTTATAAGAATCGTGTTATGGAGATGTATGGTGATCTAGATCCGAAACGGTTCAAAGTTTTTGATGCATTGCCTCTTGAAGAGTATGCCAAGTTTAATGCGTTGTTTGATATTAGTTTGGCTTATGTTGAACATAGCGCCTTCTCGTCTGTAAGAGTGAGATTAAGGTAGTGGAAGCCTTACATTATGGATGCATCCCGGTGTTCTCTGAATATGGTGGCTATAAGGATTTTTGGAGAAGTGCCCCTGACAGGGTGAGGCATAAGAATATGTCTATTTCGGTTACGTCACCAGGCCCATGGGTTAAAGCTATCAGCCATTGGGTAGAGAACTTTGAAGAAGGTAAAAAGAGAGCAGCTACTCTAAAAGAATATTCCGATGATATTTATGATATCAACAAGCATTGTGAAGAAAGATTAACATATTACTTAGAGCAGAGTGAAGATTTTAAGGAAGCTCAAATAAATATGATAGCTCAATACGTGGATTATTCTGGTGAGTGAAGCGATAAACATATCTGGTGATACCTTTGAGGTATATCTCAGTGGTCAGTGCGATGCTGGTGATTGGAAGATGGTAGATGCTGGTAATCAGCTTATCGCTGTTATTCCAAAGGCAGTTGGGGAAGTAAGACTTAAAGAAGTTATGGGTGATGAATATAAAGAATATGAATGGGGTTGGTATTATGCTCGCGGCAATGACGCGTATGTTATAGTGTTAAGAGGTCATTCGACTGCAGAGTTTGAAGCAATATTGAATACTATGTAACGGAGATAAAAAGTGGCTACTAAAGCTGAATTAACAAATATTATTAAAGAGATGGTAGAAGAAGAAGTGGCTACACTTCTAGGTGAAGATAAACCTACAGTGTTTAGAAAGGTGTTAGCTGCCGCTCCGGAGATCGCCCAAGATGAAGAAGTTGAGGCTGAGGTGACAGAAAGTATGTTGCCGGGTTCTGGCGGTTTTAAAAAGAGATTACGTAAGAAAGGCGGTAAACTCGTAGTTGTTAAGAAGAGAAAGAAGAAACTTCCGATGCACTTAAGAGCTATTAAACCTTCTCAGGCAAAACGTATTGCTCGTAAGTCAGCCATTAAGCGCAAAGGTAAGCAGGCTCGCATTACTAAGAAGGCGACAAAAACTACAAAGAAGGGCCGCCAACGTGGCCTCTATAAGGTAAAGTAGATGACTGATCGACTTATTTGTGGCACCTGCAACGGTGAAAAAGTAGTAAGAAAAACAGTAGAAAATCTTATGAAGGTTGATATATGCCCTAGGTGTAAAGGTACTGGAACTTTAATGAGTGAGATAGATTGGCAAAAAGATAGGGGTAAAAAATTAATCAAGGGTTAAAGAAGGAGAGAGGTGAACACGAAAAAAGGAAAGTATTTTCTTTATGGTTTAGTAGTGATGTGTTGTTTAATGTATGAGGTGCCGATAAGATCAAAGAGAATGAAAGACAATCCTGCTATAGTTAATCTTTATAAACAAGGAACACGTACAAGTACTGATAAGAATATAGACGATCTCTTTATGAGATTTTTACTGTATTGATATTTGGGGGCGAAAGGTATCGACAGGTATGAGAGGAAGCGCGGGCAAGCGAGAGAAACTATACTAACTCTCTAAAAAGTGTATATAAAATTTAACTGCCGAAACTACTGAGGTAGAATACGCACTAGCAGCTTAGGCTGGTAGTCGAGTAAATAGTAATAACTTATTCTTTCATATCTATTTACTCGTCAATTAGAAAGAAGCATTGTCGGGCCAGCTGTATCGGCCACTTGTTAAGCTTGTATATCTCGTTCTTTTTGTTGTAGACTGGACCCGCCTTCAATGGCGGCGCCTCCACCATTTTTTAAATAAATACATCTCCACCTTGTCTTTTCCTCATCTCCACTTGTTAGTATGGTTTCTAACTATGCCAAAGCTGATATGAGCCATGAGCAAATGAAAGAATGGATAGATATAGTGAAGAACGCAAAATCCGGGCGGCTCTAATTTTTTCCATATACGAGGTTTTTATAATGAATGATAGTGCGAATGAATGAGTAAAGTTTCTGCAATAATTCCTACGCTCTGGAAAGCAAAAGAGTTTACGGATCATTTAGTTGATGTGTTAATAGAAGATGAATCTGTAGGTGAGATTATTATCATAGATAATGCACCATCAGATTTTTCTTATGATAATGAAAAAGTTGTAATGTTAAGGCAAGAAGAAAACTTATATGTAAACCCTTCTTGGAACTTGGGAATAGAAGAAACTGATTATGATAAGTTTATAATTTTGAACGATGATATTATTATACCATATAACTTTGTTTATCAATTGGAAAGATGGCTGACTAAAGATAGGGGAATAATCGGAATAGAAGCTCGCAGTGTTATTAAGGTAGATAGTTTTAGTAGTGAAAATATCACGTTTTTAGATAGAGAAATCGCTCTAAAATCCATTGTAAATAGGAACTGGGGTTTTGGTATAGCCTTTGGTGGCCACAAGAAATCATATTATAAAATACCCAAAAACCTACGTATATGGTATGGTGATGATTACTTAACAGGAGCTAATAATGAAGTAGGAAAAGTCAATTATGTAATTGATGATATTCCAATATTTACTAGGATGAGCACCACCTCTGATTTGGAAGAGTTTAATGCAATAAAAGATGTAGATAGATTAATGTATGAGAGGTTGGATAGATGTCATAATGGCTGATCTAAGTAAGGTACATCATATTGTAATTGGGTATGATAAGATAGAAGAGTATAAGATTAATATTAATATATTAAGAAAGGTTTTTGTCAAAGGAAAAGATTTATTAATTACCGCGGTTTATAATGGTGATCACCCAAACCTTACACCTAGTCGTTATGGACGCACCGCTCACGTAGATAATTTTATTGTGCTAGACGAAAATAAAGGTTATGTGTGGGGTGCTATTGATGCTATAGAAAAAGGTTTAAGTTTTGCAAATAACTTAAAAGATAATCGAGAGATAGTGTTACTCACTAATTTTGATGGTCTTTTCTTTTCAGAGGAGCGATACAATTGGTTGATTGATGATTTTATTGAAAGTGGTAAACCATTTGGGGCAGGTATGGCTCGGTTGCATAAGTATCCTCTTAGTGATTTAATGATATTTAGAAGGGAGTTTCTTCCTCGTTTCTCTGAGGGGCTGGAAAAAGCAATGCCTACAGAGAATTTAAAAGGCAGTAATCTTTTTGCTAATTGGAATTGTGAAGAGCATATACGGGATGCTTTAAAAGCGGTAGGAGAGATTGATAATTTATGGTGGAAATTTGAGAGAGATATTGAAGAGGCAGGTGGCAGACGTTATACCTTTCATAATGAATATGCCTTTGGCCATTTGCATGGAGACTCTCAAATAGAAGTTAAGATGAATAAGTATGATATATATAATCTATTAAATGGAGATAAAAAAATGACAGAAGCTGATAAAACAATTAAAAGAGATAGAACCGCACCTGCCACACCTCAAGCAAAAGACGTAGAAAAAACACAATCTTTTACTGCGGTTTTTGCATCCGATGCTCATGCAGAAGCAAACCGAGCTTTTGAAGGTAGTGAAGTAGAGATAGTGAGTATTGATGAAAGTGGCGCTGGAGATGCTGGAACTACAGTAACAGTTACTTATAAGTAAGACGAGGATTAATGAAAAAGTTTTTGGCTATTACTCCATACTTTGGAGGGGTGTCTAGTGCGCCCCGCCAAACGGAGCTTGATAATGTTTTAAGATATTTTGAACATACATATAATAGCTTAAAGCCTTTGATGACACGCCTTATTGTAGGAGTATATAATGATGCGGATTATCAAGTCTTAAAGCCACTTCAACTCAATTCAGATATAGAAGTAGTAAAGGTGGATAAGGAAGACGGCAGTGAGATTAATCCAGTATTTCTGCCTGCTAACCTTGTTCGCTTTATACAGAAAAAAGGGTTTGATGAAGAGTATGTTTATTTTACAGAATCTGATCAAATAGTTTATGCTAGAGATTGGGATAATCTTTATGCTACTATTGATAAGGATAAGAATATCTATATAGTTCCTCAACGCTTTGAACAAATTCCTAACGAGTTAATACAGGCCCGGATAGAGAAGTATGAGGATACTACTGAGGGAAGGTTTGTAGACTTTGAGGGTGTCTTCAGAGAAAATAATAATAAGTATGTAGTGGCTAATGAACCAGTAGGCCCGATCTTTGAAGCAATGCGTACTCATGGTACAGAAACGATTCATGCGAATCAAGTTTATGACTATGATGAATATTTCTATGTGTGTCCCGATCCTAAGACTAACTTCATTGATGCTCCTGAGTACGGACAAGCTTATGGCGCAGCTTATCTATGTCATAAGGATTTATTTGATAGAGTCAAATTTATTGATGCACAATTTGAGTTTATGAGAGAAGGCAAGTCATTTTTCATAGAGTATCAACCTACAGAAACTACAGCTGGCCATGATCTCTTACGCACTGAAGATACTATTTGTTTGAAGAGTAGGGATTTCTTTTATTTTCATGTAGATCATTTGAGTGGATATGAGTTTAATAAAAAATTATGATATCAAAACAAGGTAGATTTATATTTTTTCATATACCCAGAACAGGGGGTAGTGCTGTACAAGATTGCTTATGGGGTGGAAGCACTAATACTCAAACAGGTAGTCACCCTCATGATAGCTCTGATTATTATGGGCCGTATGATTGGCATTTATATGGATTTAAACGAAACAAAAATATAGATAATCGCCCAATTGAAACAGTGGAATCTGAAGGAGAAGTAATTGGAGAGATGGAAGCCTATAATGGAGTGGGCGATGTGGTGGGGCATGTAGGACAAGGGCTTTATGATTGGAATACAAATTTTTTAGCCCAAGACTCTAACCCTTCCTCTCTTAATTACGGAAAAGAAAAGTTTGAAGAGTATTTTAAATTTGCTTTTGTTAGAAATCCTTGGGATAGATTTATTTCTCTGTGGGTTAAATTTAAAGAAGAAGTAAAATTGCAAGAGCAATTTAATGGATTGTTTGATTTACATATAGATTATGATTTTAAAGAGCCTCACGAACTTCTTAAGTTTTTACTTCTAGCACATCGAAAAGATTTATTATTGCCTCGTTGGTTTAAGCCTCAGTATGAATATGTGCATGATCAGAATGTAAGAGT
>CEPX01194276.1_pt1 | contig 12529 bp, 13 predicted proteins | sample 361361 | NCBI WGS metagenome assembly CEPX01 (sample SAMEA2619974, study PRJEB7988) | marine metagenome | biome: marine biome (ENVO:00000447); feature: mesopelagic zone (ENVO:00000213) & marine oxygen minimum zone (ENVO:01000065); material: "saline water (ENVO:00002010), including plankton... | reverse complement strand
GTGGTTTTAGGAGGGCAAGAGACAGAGGAAATGGATCTACCAGAATCTGCCAACGAAGAGCCCGAGGCCATTGTAGACCTTGAAAATACCCAGGAACCAGAGGAGCTATCCATTGAAGAACAGCAAGTATCACGCTACCAGCCGGGTTCTGGGGTAGTTATTACCTATAAATCAGGAAATACCTCCGAAGAATATTCCAATGTAGATCAAGGACCTTTTAAACGCATATTTCCGCATGAGGAAGATTCTCTAATTGAGAAGACACCTCTTGAGAAAAGAATTGCCCACTTCGGTTTGTTCTATCCATTCAGCACCAATGGTTTCTACGCAAAAGATTATATCAACAACATCTCCCTACATCTTTTTGCTGGCTATTCAGGGGGATTAGAGGGTTTTGAATATGCAGGCTTAGCCAGCATCATCAAAGGTCACGGTCGTGGGCTTCAATTATCTGGCGTGGCAAACCTGGTTAGCGGAGAATTTACCGGCGCGCAAATCTCAGGTATAACGAATGTGACCTGGTATGATTTTGAAGGACTCCAACTTGCTGGAATTACTAACATCAGCTATGATCGAAATCTTGGAGCACAAGTCTCAGGTGTCGCCAACATAGCTAGAGGAAGAGTAAGCGGATTTCAAGCCGCTGGAATTGTTAACAGTACATACGGCGAATCACGATTCGGACAGGTAGCCGGAGTATACAATTATGCATGGTCATTAAATGGTTTGCAAGCATCTATGGTCGCAAACTCCACTGGCAATATCAAAGGACTACAAGTATCAGGATTTCTTAACCTGGCAAATAAAGTGGAAGGAGTACAGGTGGCAGGCTTCATTAATGATGCAAGAGACGTTAATGGGGCACAATTAGCTCCATTCCTGAATATTGCTAAAAAGGTCCATGGAGTTCAAATAGGTCTTATCAACATTAGTGACGAAATGCACGGCACACCAATAGGTTTATTCTGCTTAGCAAAAAGAAACGGCTATTTTGATTTGGAAGTGTTCTATTCTGACGATTTTCAGGCGAATGCCAATATAAAAATAGGTGCACCTCATTTCCATAACATTTTTGCCTTCTCCTATGAAACAGATTATAAAAATCGTTGGGCTTATGGCTATGGATTTGGAAGCCAATGGGGACGTGGTGATTTTCGCTTAAACACTGATTTGGTCTCCTATTATGTAGTTGAAGACCAGTTTCCAAACGGTGGATTTAGAGATTTTGAACTAAACCTATTGAGTCGTTTTAGATTTCTACCAAGCTTTCATTTAGGTGATTTTGGGATTTTTGCAGGTCCTACCTTCAACATGATGATATCAGAACATACCGATCTTGAGTCTGGAATGATTGGTTCAGATATCACCCCTACCCCTCTTCATGAATACACCAGATTTGGCACAAACTGGAAATTCTGGATTGGATACAATGTAGGAATTAGAATCTAAGGTTTTGTGTAAAGTAAAAAAGGGCATCTCCATCGATAGAGATACCCTTTTTAAAATATTCTGAAACTAATTTATTCCTTTTCTAACCAGTAAAAATCCTCAGCTTGAGGAATAGCTTCAAGCATATCAATAATTTCTTGTGGAGGGACAACCACTTTTCGTTGCTTCAAATCCATAAAAGCTCCAGTAGCGATTATGGTACAAGCAAGTTTTCCATTCTGCTTCAAGACATCTTGTCTGAATTTCCAGATCTTCAAGTCCTTTCTGAATGCTTGTGCGGTACACGTTACTGTAATCCGTTCATTCATAAATACCTCACTTTTGAATGAGGTATCTTCATGAAATAAAATAGGACCATAACCAGAAGCTACCAACTTGGCAAGTGGAAGGTTAAGTTCATCAAACAACCCTACCCTCACTTGTGCTGCATAGTCATTGTACGCCGTATGTCTCATATGAGCATTAGGATCAAGATCCGCCCATATCACCTGAAATTCTTGCTTAAATGGCTCCAACTTACTCTTCCTCCTCAGGTTTCTTAGCGGCCTTTTTAGGTGCCTTCTTCACTTTCTTTTCTGCCTTCTCCTCTTTAGGCTCTTCAAATAGCTCAGGCAACTTGGCAGATAAGAGGTTGTACCAGGTCACCAACTTTTTGATATCTGACACATACACGCGATCCTCGTCGTAATCAGGCAGAATGAATTTCAAGAAAGACTTCAGCTCATCGCTATCAGAACTGGAAGACAAACCGGTGTCACCATTGAATTCTTTATGAATTTTGATCATCACGTCTTTCAACGGAACAGCTCCTTCTTCATCTGTTGTGTAAATCGAAATATCTGAAAGAATAGAAACTTTTGATTGCATATTGGCAATCATTTTCTTTTTGGTGTCATCCAAAGTTTCCAAAATCACTCCTGTTCTTGTGGGTGATAATACGCGGTATAATCCACCTTTACCTGATACCGATGCTACTTCGCTAAAATCCATAAGTACTTATTAAGTCTATACGTTTGAGACGGCAAAAATAGCCATTAGCTACTAATACCAAAATCATTGTTGCGCAAGTCCAATATTTACGTCACGTATATATTGTATCAAATCGTCCTTTCCGAATCCAGAAACAGTGGAGGTCAGAAAATCTGGAGGTAGTTCCTCCCACTCCTTTTTCAGTACACGTTTAAATTTTGCGACGCTCGACTGGGCCTTGGTCACTCCATTTTTATCCGCTTTCGTGAATACCAACCCTAATGGGATTCCAGATTGCCCTAAAGAATTAATAAAATCCAGATCAATTTGCTGTGGATCATGACGTGAGTCGATCAAGACGAATACCATGGTCAGGTTTTCTCTTTCCTGAAAATATCGGCTGATCATCTTTTTCCATTCGGCCTGATGCTTCTTACTTACTCTAGCCCAACCATAGCCAGGCAAATCCACTAAATACCATGTATGATCAATCATGAAATGATTAATCAACTGTGTCTTTCCTGGCTTTGAGGATACCTTGGCCAATTTCCCATTATTGGTCAGCAAGTTAATTAGAGAGGACTTGCCTACATTCGACCTACCAATAAAGGCATACTCTGGTCGGTCTGGATCAGGACACTCCTCTACACGTGAACTACTTTTGATAAACTCAGCAGATTTGATTGGGTTCATGGAATATTTTTTAACAATAAAGGAAAACGCGCTGTTAATGGGTTAATATTGCAAGCAATTATGACGGTAGTACCTTACAAAGATAAGCAGGGCAGCAAGAAAGAACAGGTTGCCTCCATGTTTGATAGCATCAGTGGGAAATATGATTTCTTAAATCACTTCCTAAGCATGGGAATTGATATTTCCTGGAGAAAGAAAGCGATCAAGATGCTCAAGAAGGATCAACCTAAGCAAATCCTTGATATTGCTACTGGGACTGGTGATTTTGCTATCGAAGCACTTGCCTTAAATCCTGACAAAGTAACGGGAGTGGACATTTCAGAAGGAATGCTATCAGTAGGTCGTGAAAAAATGAAAAAGAAGGGCCTTTCCGATAGAATAGAATTACTCTCAGGAGATTCTGAACAACTACAGTTCGAGGACAATAAGTTTGATGCAGTAATCGTTTCTTTTGGGGTAAGGAATTTCGAAAATCTGGAAAAGGGTCTATCTGACATGCACCGGGTATTAAAACCAGGTGGTAAAACGGTCATACTTGAGTTTTCTAAACCAAAAATGTTCCCGTTCAAGCAGCTTTACAGCTTTTATTTTAAGTGGATTTTACCTAAAATAGGCAATACGATCTCAAAAGATCAAGCGGCATATACCTACTTACCTGAATCTGTACGAGAATTCCCTGATGGAAAGAACTTCTTACAAATTTTAGACAAGGTTGGTTTTAAAGAAACTAAATGCAAGCCATTAACTCTAGGAATAAGCTCCATATACGTTGGTATCAAGTAGTCGTTATTGGGCTACTACTGATTTTCGCTGCTCCAGCAAAAGCTCAAAATGATGTAGCCGAAAACTTGTTGGACTATGATCAGCAATGGATCCATTATGGATTCCTAATAGGGCTACATGAGTCCAAATATGTTATTCAGTACTCCGATGCTTATACCTCTGATGCTCTTGACTCATTACACTCGATCGTTCCGGGCCCACTGGCTGGTTGGAAAGTAGGTTTTGTAGTTGATATGTACTTGTGGGACTACCTAAGTTTTAGAGTACTCCCAACAGTAGGCTTCTATGAACAGAACCTGACTTACCGATTTAGAGATGGTACTTCCAGAAAAGAACTGAAGGATGCTACAATGGTGGAGTTGCCTTTAATGCTAAAGTATAAATCAGCCAGACGTGGCAATGTGGCCATGTACGTGGTGGGTGGTGTAAGTCCGTCCATCGAAGCTTCTGGTAAAGGTGATGAGTTGGACACTCAGGAACGTCTTGAACTTAGAGATATTAACTTCGCAATCGATGCAGGTGTGGGATTTGATCTTTACTTTCCCCTATTCAAGTTTTCACCAGAAGTTAGATATTCCTGGGGCCTACGCAACATGCTAACGGGTGGAGACACTAATGACTATGATGTGGCATTAAAGAAACTGACCTACCAAAACATCACCTTTTACATCACCTTTGAAGGAGGACCATCGTACCTCAGAAACAATAAACGAAAAAAATGAAACCAATCGCGTTAATCACTGGAGCCACCAGTGGAATTGGAGAAGCAACTGCTAGAATTCTAGCTTCAAAATACAGCTTAATCATCACTGGTAGACGAGCAGATCGATTGGAAAAATTGAAAGGAGAATTAGCAACAGAGGTCCTTACATTAAATTTTGATGTAAGAGATCGCGATGCTGTCAATGCTTCCATTGAGGACCTTCCTTCGGAGTGGAAAGAAATTGAGGTATTGATCAATAATGCTGGAAATGCTCACGGTTTAGCACCAATTCAAGAAGGAAATGTTGATGATTGGGATGCCATGATCGACATCAATGTGAAAGGTTTGCTATATGTAAGCAAGGCGGTGATTCCGGGAATGGTCGGTAGAAAAAAAGGCCACATTATCAACATTGGATCTGTCGCTGGAATAGAAGCATACCCAAATGGGAATGTCTATAACGCGTCTAAATTTGGTGTTAACGCCATCACCCAGGGAATGAGGTTAGACCTGAACCCTCATCACATTAAAGTAAGTGAAATCAAACCCGGGCTTGTTCAAACTGAATTCTCGGAGGTTCGATTCAAAGGTGATAAGGATAAAGCGGATAAAGTTTACCAGGGATTTGACGCACTTCAGGCAGGAGATATTGCTGAGACCATTGAGTTTATCCTTTCAAGACCTGCTCACGTGAATATCGCCGACATGTTAGTTTTCCCAACAGCCCAAGCTTCAGCTACGATGGTGAATAAGCAGGGCTAACGACCCCCTGTTGATAATTTTTCAATTAATCCTTCTGCTGTTACTTGCAATCGTCAATGCTTCAGTTAGGTTTGCGGCAACAACATTACCCAAACGACTAGAATAATTTTTATGAAGCAAGTTTTGATCTTAGGAGCAGGACGCTCTTCGACCTCATTGATCAATTATTTACTGGAACAGGCATCAAAGAACGATTGGAAAGTCGTCATTGGCGAACAAGACACGGCTCTTGCGAAGAAAAAATTTCCAGATGCTGAAGTCATTCCATTTGATATTTTGGATACTGCGGTTGCTGAATCTGAAATAGAAAAAGCTGATTTGGTGATCAGCATGATTCCGGCCAGCCTACACATTCACGTTGCCAGTATCTGCGCCGAGATAGGACGCGATATGTTGACGGCCTCTTATGTCTCTGACGATATCAAAGCGCTTTCAGATAAGTTTGCCGAGAAGGGAAATCAATGCATCATGGAACTCGGTTTGGATCCAGGGATTGATCATATGTCCGCCATGAAGGTGCTGGACCGAATCAAATCTGAAGGACATGAATTAACTGCATTCGAAACGTTTACTGGCGGCTTGCTGGCTAATGATGATCAGCTCGACAATCCATGGAAATATAAATTCACCTGGAACCCTCGAAATGTGGTACTCGCAGGAACAGGAAATGTAAAATTCATCCAGGAAGATCGATACAAATACATTCCCTACCATCGCCTGTTCACTCGAACAGAAGTAATACACATCCCTGGTTATGGATATTTTGAGGGATATGCCAATCGTGATTCATTGAAATATCTCGACCTATACAACCTTAGAGGAATCAAGACACTCTATCGTGGCACATTAAGAAGGACAGGATTCTGCAAAGCCTGGAACATTTTTGTGCAACTTGGAGCCACAGACGATACTTACCAAATGGAAAATGTGAGTGAAATGACCCATCGTCAATTCATCAACTCCTTCCTACAGTACAACCCTTATGATTCTGTGGAGCTGAAACTAGCTCATTACTTGAACCTTGGTATGGAATCAGAGGAAATGTACAAGCTTCAGTGGCTGGATGTATTCTCCAACGAATTAGTTGGGCTTGAAAAAGGAACACCTGCTCAGATATTAGAACACATTCTGAAGAAGAAATGGACCCTGAAATCTGAAGACAAGGACATGATCGTGATGTGGCACAAATTCAACTACCTTGATAATGGACAACCCAAGGAAATCCAATCTCATATGGTAGCTGTTGGTGATGACAGTGTTAACACCGCCATGTCAAAAACCGTAGGCTTGCCTCTTGCTATCGCGGCCAAACTGGTACTACAAGGAAATCTCAAGACCACAGGAGTACATATCCCTACCATCAAAGAAATCTATGAACCAATTCTCGAAGAATTGGAATTAATGGGATTCGAATTTAGTGAGCGTGAAATAGCATAATGAAAATGGTAAAAGGGTCATAAATGACTCTTTTATTTCTCTTTTTATGATGATCTGATTAAATCGAATTGATCACTGACGTCAGATTTACATCTGTTGGCAAATCCATCTTTTTGCGAATACGGTAGCGAGCAGTTTTCACACTATCTGGAGAAATCCCCAACACTTGCGATGCCTCTTTCATATTCATATTCAGCTTGATCAATGCACACAACCTGACTTCTGCATTGCTTAGATCAGGGTATTTGTCACTGAGTCGCTGAAAGAAATCCGTGTGTACCTCTTCAAAACGAAGCTTGAAATTGGACCATTCTTTATCCGCTCTGAAGCTGTCATCAATGATGCGATTGATTTGATTCAAATCCTTAATCGAATCCTTATCTGCTTTGCTCTTAAGGTCATTTACTTGCGATCGAATATTGGCAATGAGATCATTTTTCTGAACAAAATTGAGGGCATAGCTAGTTAGCTCCTTATTTTTTTGCTCCAGCTGATTACGTAGCTCCACCTCTTTCAACCTGGCATTGCGCACTTTAAAGCGCATCAAGATATATATGAGTCCTGCCACCAATAGAAAGTAAAAAACCAGAACAACAGCAATGGTGTATCTGAATTTAGTTTCTGCCTGCTCATTCTGAAGCTTCAAAATCTGATTCTGGTTTTTTTCATTTTCGTACTCCAATTGCAACACTTCATATTTCTCCTGAACCTCCAATCCTCGGAGTTGCTTATCCAGTTCAAACTCCTGCTGGAGGTACTCAAGAGCCTTTTCGTAATTCCCAAGCTCATAATACATTTCCCAGGCTATGCGGTAAAGTCCTCTCTCAGTGTATTCATTTGCAATAGAATCCGTTCCCAATTGAGCACTATCGAGGTAAATCTGAGCCATCTTGAAATCTTTCTTTCGAGCATAGGCATAGGCCAAATTACTTACAATATCATTGGTCATATAGGGTTCATCAGTGCTCTTTCTGGCCGCATGCAGGTAAACGAGGCCTTCATCTAGCAAGGAATCATAATTAGCCATAATAACTCCAAGATTGAGTCTTATTAATAAGGTCCCAAACTCATCTCCAATCTCCTCCTTCAATTTCAATGCAATTCGACCATGATACAATGCAGAATCAAGATTGTCTACGTGATGATAAAACGTGGAAATATTGGTCTGCGCTCTGGAAATAGTTTTTTTATGACCTATTCGTTCAGCAAGCTCCAATCCTGTTCGGGCAGTTTGTATAGCCTTCGGCACATCCTCCATGCCATCATAAACAAGCGCTAAACTCAATAATGTATTTGCCTGACTTAAAGTGTCCTTTAGTGATACATACAGATCATAGGCCCTTGTCAAATTATTAATCGCTTTGGGGTATGGTCCAAACACACATGTATAGCCTATGTTATAGAAAGCATCTGCTTCACCTTCTTGATATTCTATTTCTTGAGATAAATGCAAAGCTTCCTCACTTACCTTCTCCACAAGCTGTTTATTTGTTTTCACTCTCTTAAGAGCGAATTCATTCAAAGCATCTATTTGAGCTTTTTGTCCAGAAACGGTGTCTTTGATCGCATCAATTATAGATATAGCATCATCATCTTGCGAATAGGACACACAAGTGATTAAAAGGAATATGTGAACGAGTATCAGTCGTTGCATTGACGGTTGGGCTAGAACGAGTTTGAAAAATAAGAAGGATATAGATAAGATCAACCCTTTTTTTGATTCCAAATTCGTTTATACGCATATGATTCATTAAAGATGCCTGAACATCTTACCTTAGCCTTTTGAATAGCATGTTTACAAATGAAACCAGACATTCAAAACCGAGAAGACATAGAGTTATTGGTCAACTCTTTTTACGAGAAGGTTCGAGCCAATGAGGTGATCGGTTTCATTTTTGACGAAGTAGCCCAAATCAACTGGGATGCCCACCTCCCTCAGATGTATGCCTTCTGGGCCAGCATGCTGCTTGGAGAAAAATCGTTTGTAGGGAACCCGATGCGCAAACACTATGCTTTGAGCAGGCAAACCGACATGACTGATGTGGAATTCACAGAATGGCTAAAATTGTTCACCATCACTGTTGATGAATTGTTCGAGGGAAGAAAAGCCGAAGAAGCAAAAGACCGTGCTGGCAATATTGCCAGGATGATGCTGTATAATATTGAGAGGATGAATAAATCTGTTCAATGAAACTCAAGATAATTAGTTCAGCCAACAAAGAATTTGAAAAAGTTAGAGAACATATTAATACTGCCTACTCTAAACGATACATTGGTTGGAATTCAGATATTGATAAGATGTTCGATCCTCAGACCGTTTGTTTCTATATACTGGAAGGAAGTGAAATCATGGCTACTTCACGATTGGTCTTCAATAGACATAATGGTAAAGACCTGTTATCCCCAGATATTGGAACTATAACAAACTGGAATTATAGCAAGGATGAAATTGACTGTGAAGGAACAGGTTTGACTTTTAAATTCGGTAATTTACAACCATTGATGCTCTCAATGTTTGAATGGTTGAATAGTCAGAATGTTAGCAATTGCCTTAGTCTCTTTGATCCAGAAAACACTCAAGTAGCCAATTACAATATTAGAATTCTCAACTTTCAACCTCTTCAAAGCGCTACTATTTGTTTTCCAGAATTCATGAAAGAAGACCGAAATCAAAAAATCCAGAAATCAGTAGTTTGGAATGTCGGTATCCAAAATCCAAAAGATCGTGAAAAATGTGTCGACACTTTAAAAGGGAGAGTTCTGAAAAGCGATCATATAGGATCTTTCAAGAAATTGTTGACCGAATAAGTAGGTCTAGCCATTCTTAAATTATTCCAAATACAAATAATACTCCTTTAAAAGCTTAACAAAATCTGGAGTATAATTCCCTTCCACATCTTTAATCACCAAAACAGACTTCTCTAAACTTCCCTCCTGCTTTGCATAAGCTATAATGGTTCTTAAAACTTTAGAGCCCGATGAATTAAAAACCACAAGCTCTTTCACAGGAAACAGGCCTTCTGCAATAGCATCCTGTCTGAAACTATTTGCTTCCCTCTCTGGATAAAGTATAAAAGCAAGCCCCTCTTGGTTGAGGTTGAGTTTAATCGCTTTGATCAAATCCTGCTGAGACATGCTATCATCATGACGAGCCAGGTTCACATTTGCATCGGGTGAATTCAATGACTGTTTGAAAAAAGGTGGGTTGGAAATAATTAGATCAAATTTCTGCGTATCCTGAAATTCTTGAATCTTTTGTTGATGAATGAATAATCGCTCACCCCACGGGCTTTCTTTAAAGTTCTGATCTGCTTGTGGTGCGGCGTCCTCGTTTAACTCGACGCCATGAATTTGAGCATCTTGAAGTTTCTGAGCTAGCATTAAAGAAAGTAAACCGGTGCCAGATCCGATATCGAGAACACTCTTTGCATTTTGAACCTGACTAGCCACCCAAGCTCCAAATAAACACCCCTCGGTGGTGACCTTCATGGCGGTCTGTCCCTGATCTATTCTGAATTGTTTGAATTGAAAAAAAGTGTTTTTCTTTCTCATTTTACCTAAAAATTCGAACAGATTATAATCGAAAGATCTTCTGATCACAGAAGTCAGATAACTTTAAAACATCCCCGTATCTTCCTGATTGGCTTCAAACTCTTTGTCTATTTTTAGGTCAAACCCCTCAGCAGCCTCCACAGCCAGCTGATCGCAACGCTCATTCTCAGGATGACCTGCATGGCCTTTCACCCATTGGAATTTAACATTATGTGGTTTACTTGCTTCCAGGTAACGCTTCCACAGATCCGGATTCTTTTTCCCTTTGAATCCTTTACGAACCCAACCTGAGAGCCAGTCTTTCTCTACCGCATCCACCACATATTTGGAATCAGAGTAAACCAGAACATTCCATCCTGGTTTTTTAATAGCCTCTAATGCTTTGATCACAGCCAGCAGCTCCATCCGATTGTTCGTCGTATTTCTAAATCCTTCCGACAATTCCTTTCGCTTTCCTTTGTAGTCCAAAATGGCACCATAACCCCCTGGACCAGGATTTCCTTTTGCTGCTCCGTCTGTGTAGATCGTAATCATTTAAACAAATAAGTAGGTTTTAAATATCTTGATCGCAATGGACAGCAAGATAATACCAAATACTTTTCTGAAAATATTGAACCCGGCAGCTCCAATTTTCTTTTCTAGCCATCCTGATGTCTTTAACACTGCATAAACAAACAACAGGTTCAGTACGACTCCTACCAAAATATTTGGTGTGGCATAAATGGCCTTTAATGAAATTAAAGTAGTCAAAGTACCCGCTCCAGCAATCAGTGGAAAAGCTAAAGGCACAATAGATGATGACGAGAGATCCGTATCATCAGCTTTGAAAAAGTGAATACCGAGCACCATCTCCAACCCGATGAAAAACATAATCAACCCCCCTGCTATGGCAAATGAACCAATATCAATCCCAAAAAGCTTTAAAATACTCTCTCCAAGGAATAAAAAAAGGATCATTAGAAGCCCTGAAGCCAATGTTGCCTTCTCAGACTGAACATGTCCGGCTTTTTTACGTAAATCAATGATGATCGGGACACTACCTAGTATGTCTATTACTGAGAAAAGAATCAGCGAAACCGAAAGAATTTCTTTAAAATTGAACACTCGTCCTTATAATTTTAACGCAAAGCTAATTGGGAAGCTTGCCAAGAATGAATCTTTTTTAACCAAATTGCGAAAAAATAACTCATTTACTAATGTTTAGACTAGTAGGACTAATATTAGGTCTTCTAATGACCTTTTTTGCCACCGCACAAAATGGGTGGAACTGGCCAGAAGAGGCTGAAAAGCATGACATGGCCAAAGAAAAACAGGCTTATTATAAACTTTTGATGACCACCGATAAGTGGCAGGAGTGCTGGACAAGTGTACAATGGCTATATGCTAACACTCCAGATCTGCACGAATCCATATATCAGGATGGTCCAAAAATCATTGATAACCTTATTGAAACAGGCATATCCGCCGAAAGAACCAATACATTAAGAGACTCACTTCTCTGGACGTACGACATGCGTATCAAGTATTTTGGAGATGAGGCTTCTGTGCTAGACCGAAAAGCTTACTCTGCTTTCAAAATGTATTACAAAGTGCCAGCGAAATACGCACTACTCAAGGAGCTTTATGATAAGCTATATACATTTAGCTCTTCGGACATCTCAGATTTCAACCTGACTCCTTACATGACACTGGCTACTTATTACTATAAGTCTAAACCAGATGAGCTTCCGGCAACTGATGTATTGGACATCCATACCAAAATAACTTCAGTAATCGATGAGAAAATCGCTACTGGAGGGAAGAAAGAAAAGCTTGAAAAAGAACAAGACAAAGTAGATGCTTTCTTAAATTCATTGGGCAGTGATTTGATTAGCTGTGAATTCATCGAGGAGAATCTCGTTCCAAAAATGAATGCCAATCCAGATGACATCAATACAGCTAAGAAGATTTTTTCCTATTCTTTAACTGCCAAATGTTCTGATGAGCCATATTTTACCAAGGCAGCAGAAATATTCTTTACCGCTGAGCCATCATTTTCGCTAGCCAAAGCGCTTGGTGATAGGTTTTATAAAACACAGGAGTACGCCAAATCAAACATGTATTACGAAAAGGCAAGCAACCTGACTGAAGACAAGGACCAGAAATTTGAAGCCTTCATGGGGCTTGCTTCTGTAGCATTCA
>CEPX01194428.1_pt1 | contig 12531 bp, 15 predicted proteins | sample 361361 | NCBI WGS metagenome assembly CEPX01 (sample SAMEA2619974, study PRJEB7988) | marine metagenome | biome: marine biome (ENVO:00000447); feature: mesopelagic zone (ENVO:00000213) & marine oxygen minimum zone (ENVO:01000065); material: "saline water (ENVO:00002010), including plankton... | reverse complement strand
GAAAATCAAAGATTTTCAAGCTTAAAATTAAAAATTTTAAACAATGAAAAAACAAACAATACTAAAAATTCAATAAAAAATAATGAAATAAATAATAATTATAGTGAACTATTGAAATTCTTAAAAATAATTAAGGATGAAGCGAAAATTAATGTTGTTGGATTCTATGATCTTCATGATATTGCCGGAAAAAAGAAGTTAGGAACAATGGCAAGAAAACAAGACATTATTAAAAAGATAAAGAAAAAAGGTTTTAAGGTTTCTGAAACACATTTTTCAGGGACTGGGATAAGGTCTGATATTCTTTATAATGAATTATTATCATTATTAAAGGAATAGATTTTTATATTAGGTATTGTAAAGATATTATAAAAAAGAGGTAGAATGATAAACAAGCTTAAGTCTAAATCTAACTTAATTTATCTTGCGATAGCGGTTATAGTTATTCTCATGCTTATTTTTGTGCGTCAAGGAGATGATGAATCTGAAATTATTGAAGAGAGTGCTGGTTCTGGTTTTATTGAGATAGAAACATTTCCTGGTGATGGGGATATATTTGTAGATGGAGTTTATAGCGGTAAAAGCCCAATTACTTTATACAACATCCCTATTGGTTTGCATAACATTGTTGTAAAGAAGGAAGGATATGAAGATTTTTCAGAGGAAGTTGATGTTGAAGCCGGCAGGAAGACTTTTGTGGAAGGCAGATTAGTGTTTAAAGAAGTGAAAATTATTGAGGATGAGCCTCAGGCCGCACAGATCATTGAAGACGATGTTGAATCTATAGGGATTGTTGAAGAAGAAGTTATAGAAGAAGAACCAGAAGCTTCTGAAGGTAATAGGGTCAACATTGGCTCTAAATTGCTTGCTTATTATGATTTCAGTGAAGGTGAAATTTCAGATATAAGGAAATTTGAACATGATATTTTTTCAAAAAGATTTAAAAGTTATCTTGTCTTTACAAGATTGGTACCTTCCAATATAAAAGCAATAAATAAAGGTATAGATGACATTGCGGAAGAAGACTGTATCGGAATAAAGGGTACTTTCGAATATTTATATTCCTGGCAGAGTTTGTGTGTTATAACAAAAGAAGGAACTATAGCAGCAATAGGCGGCAATTGGGAAGAAACAGAAAATGCAGAGCTTAAGTATAAAGTATTTAGCTAACCGATAGCTCTTCGAACATCTACTGCTTCTACAGAATTAACTCCAGAGATGGTCTTTAACTGCTCTTCTAAAGAATCAGTTGAGCCTTTGCTTTCGTCCATTACAAATGTTATCTTTAATGCTTTTAGCCCAAAAGCAATCGGTTCCTGTTCTGTTTTCATTTCCGGAGTTTGAGAAAAATCCTGGATTTTAGCTTTTGCTTCTGTTTCTATGTTGCCTAAGTCTACTTCAGGGCTTTCAGGCATTATTTTTAATGTGACTACTACTTGGGCCATTTTAGTTAGGTCCTTCGAATTCGCATGAATGACATATATACTTAGCTGCTATGTTCCTGCAGTGTACACATCTGACAATCTCTGTTTTATTGCAATTCGGGCAATTAAACCTGGCAGTACCTTCAGAATTTGCAACATTCTTCTTGCAAGATGTGCATAATAATTTTTCGGTCATGGTTTTTTAGGATTAGAGTTTTGTTTATAAACCTTATTGTTTCCCTTAGCTTAGTGTAGAGATGGTATTATTATTTTCATCAATTTCAAAAACTTTGTCTAAAAATTTCTCTATTGTGTAGATGTTGGTTTTTGTATGGGGGGTTATTTTTGATGTTTTTATTTTTCCGCTTGTGAGTGCCATGAATTTTAAGATTTGGTCTGCAAGATGTGCATCTACTGGTGTTTTGCTCTCTATTTCTTCTGTGAGAATTTTAGCCGCTTCCTGACCGACAATCTCTGCTTTTTTCCCTCTTTCACCTAATGCATCTGCGCCAAGCCTTATTGGATTTCTCATGTCAATTTCATTAACGTCTTTTGAGAATATTGCCCACAAAGTTATTCCGGAGCCTGTCGATAATGTGTTATTATATTGTATCTGTATGTTTATTGGGCATTTATGTTGCTGTAAAGAAATTTCAGCTGATTTTGCTTGGCGTTCTGCAACTTGCGCATCCTGCAAGTCTGAAGAAGCATGAGAGATGCCTTTTATCTGAATCAAATGGCCTTGTTCTGTTAAATTAATTCTAGGTATATTATTTCTTAGTTCATTTATTAGCTCATCAAAATTATTAAAGTCGGAGATTTTGTATGTTGGTTTGATTGTTATTTCTACTTTTCCATTACCTTTTGGGTAATAGCCGCGCTTGATTAATTTGCATTCTATGTCTGCATATCTTTGTACTTGAGGCAGGAAAACATTATTGAAATAGTCAAAAGATGGACTCCATGAAACATCGCTGCCTCCAACGATATTGAATTTTACTGGTTTGTTTGCAAACAATGATGGCAGTAAAACTGATTGTAAGAATAAAGTAATTGAACCTGCTGTTTCAATGTCTATATCTATAGTTTTTCCTACAATTTTACCGGGAACATATTTTAGATTTGTAGAGCCTAATGACGCACCTTCAACGCTGGCATTGCATAATTTCTCCAGAGCTTTGATGCAGAATAAGTGCTGGTTCTTAAGTCCTGGTTGAGGTCTGTTTTTTCTTATGTTTGTTATTTCAAAAGGTTGATGAGTGAGGGTTGAGAGGGCTAGGGCTACGCGAGCTATTGAACCTCCTGATTCAAGATGACCTCCATTAATATTTATCATTTGTAAAGATATAATGACCATACTTTATTTTTTTAATTATATTTTTCTTTTGTAAATTTCTCAAATAAACTCCAGCCGAATCGTGGCTTCTTCCCATTCTGACTAATTCTCTTCCCAAATCTCCAAATTTGAAAAATCCTTTTTCTTTATAAACTTTCTTTAGAAATTCAGCTGCATGTCTATCCCCTTCTCCATTATGACGTTTATTTATTTTATATGACTTTAAAATATTTTCCAATTTTTTTCTTTTATTTATGAGATTAAAATTAATTAACTCTGAAAATTTTTTAAGATTGTCTTGTTGTAGTATTACCAATCTCCATTTTGCAGTAATCTTGTTATTTTTTGACCTATATATCCCATCTGGATTAATATTGGTTTTTATTCCTAATTTTTCAAGTATAATTTTTTCTCCAATTAAAAGATTATTTATAAGGGTTGTAGGTAGTTTATATGGTGTCCAAATTTCAGACTTAATTCGGATTGGACTAACTATTCTGGTTATATCCACACTTCTACTCAGTCTTACAGATCTTTTATCATTTTTATAGCTTACATTGCCTTCGTCATCAAATACTTGCCTCAAATAAACTTTCATAAATTCTTCATTTTCAAGAATATCTTGTGGTACGTAACAATTAGTCAAACGTTTATCACCAGAAGGCACACCGCTTAGTCTTAAAGGAGTGTTTAAAGCCGCAGGAAATCGTGTTACATAGGTTTTATGTCCCCATCTAGTTTTTATATTAAATTTACCAAAGATTTCTTTGCAAAGTTTGATTAATCTTTTATGAGATTCTTTTTCTAATGCGCAATACTGTGGTCCGGCAGTTGGACTTTTATCTACGTGACCATCAGATAGAAAAGCAGCTCTAATTTCAGCTCCTTCTTTATTGTGGAGTTTAAATGGTAGATTTGGTTTGAGATTACTTATTTTAACTATTTTTCTATTTATCGCGGAAAATTGATAATTAATATAACTAGCTATTTTCTTTAATACTTTAATTTGAGGATTGGATTTTCCTTTACTACAAGCAGAAATAGTTTTCCTTCCTATGTTTAATATTCTCCCCAATTCAGAATAATTTCCGGCTTTTCTAATGACTTTTTCAAATAATTGTTTTTGAAAATTTTTATCTAAATTGATGTAATGCCCTTCGTACAAATCATACCAATGAATAGTAGTTTTTACTTCTGGACATTCTTTGAGATAAACTTCAAAATTATCTTCTATTTTTTGATTAATATTTTTTAAAATCATTTTAAATCATAAATGAACTCTATTTGGATTTATAATGTGTAAAAAATATCAAAAATTAGAGAAGTTGTAGTTTATAAACCTCACGCATGAATGTCCAGTGCAATAGGAGCAATGTCCAGTGGGTGTATATTAGATTAAGATTCATCAATATCGATCATAAAAATAAAGAATTAAGGTTGTTATATAAAAATTGTTAAAAATTAAATTATATATTCTCGATATCTGCAAGGATGCTGTCTACATCTGCTAGTTCAGATGTGTCAAGTTCATCATCTATACTTCCAGCATCAGAGATATCTTCTGCAACTTCGTCTACAGAAGCTTCTCCTGTTGTTTCTGCAGGAGCTTCAACTGGTGCCTCTGGTGCGGCAGGAGCTGTAGGAGCACTAGGTTGAGGTGCACAACTAGCTATTAAAAACAATGCCAATATCGTTAAAATGCTTAAATTTAGTTTCTTAAGCATCATTTTCCTCGTCCTCAGTTTCATCTTCTTCTTCCTCTTCTATCTCTACTAACTCGTCTTCATCTTCTTCTTCGAAATCAGCTTCTTTGTAAGCTGCTTTTATCTCTCTTGTTATTTCTTTCAAAATATCGTGAGCTTCTTTTAGATCATTATGAGCTTCTCTTGCAAGAGATTTTGCTTCTTCTAACAAAGGTTTTTTGTCATCATTATTGTCTGCTGCTTTGGCTTCTTTGAACTTTTCTTGGGATTGTCTTAATTTTTCTCTTGCTTCTGCAACTTTATCGCTAAATTGAGTAACTTTTTCATCAAGACCTTCTACATCAATACCTTTTTCTTCCATCTCTGCAAGAATTCTATCCAATTTTTTCTCTAATTGCTCGCTTTTCTTCAATATGCTTCTTACTTTTCCATTTACTACATCTCGAGTATGTTCGTCTGCTTTTACCTTAATTCTCTTCCAGGATGCGTTTATTTTCTTTGCTGCTGCCCTTAGCTCCTCTTTTGTTGTTGCTGCTTCTACATCTGCTTTTGCATCATTAATCTCAGAGATTTTTGCGTCTAAATCAGAAATAATGGAATTTGCTTGTTCTTCAGTCAAATCTTCAGATTCAAGAACTTTATTTTTTACTTTTTCAAGATGAGCTATTATTGCATCTGCTGCTCTTAGCAAGCCTTGCTTTGCATGCTCTATTATTGCATCATCATCTCGGTCTTCTTTTGCTTTTATCAGCAACCTTCTTCTTTCCTTTATTTTTTCTTCTGCATCATGAAGTTTTTCTTCTTCTTGCTCAAATCTTTCCCTTATCTCTACTTTTTTGTCTTTTAGAACTATCCTTTTTTTGTATTTTAGTTTTTTATCAACTACTTTGATTTCTATCTTATCCAATCTTTTCTTTATTTCTACTTTCCCGAGTTTAGAAATCTCTTCTAATCTGGATCTGTCTAAATGAGAAAACTTTTCTATTTGTCTTGCATCCAAATCAGATATTTTCTTTAGCTTTTCTTCGTCCAAACCAGTCATCTTTCTTAGCCTGGTTTCTTTGACATCAGTTAATCTTGTAATTTGCTCCTGTTTTAAGTTTGATAATTTTTCAGCTTTATTCTTGTGTAATTTACTGACTCTTTCCAGTTTTTCTTTTTTCAAATGCTTGAATTTTTCGACTTCATCTTTCTTTAGACTCTTTAATCTGTCTAATCTTTCTTTCTTTAAGTCTCCAAACCTTTCAAGCTCTTCTTTTTTCAGGTCTTTGAACTTATCTAAATCTTCTTCTTTTAATCCTTTAAATCTGTCTAGACGATCTTTTCTCAAGTCTGTAAATTTTCTTTCTTTAAGGAGATCTTCTTTCTTTACTCTAATTGCTACAGGCTTTGGCCTGTCTTTTTGCGCATCTTTAGCTGTCTTTAATCTGTCTTTTTGTTGATCTTCAAGAGCTTTGAGCCTGTCTTTCTCCCTGTCTTCTAGCCTTTTCTGCTCGTCATCCTGGGCAATAGAAATAGGAATTAGGCTAATAAGAAATAATGCTAATGTTAATACAGTAACCGCTTTTTTCATTAGGAGTTGGAACTATGTTTATGATTTATAAATTTTTGGTTTTAGTTTCATTATCAAGTTTAATAGCAGAATCAAAAACCTTATAAATCTGGACTGTTTTGGTATTTTTTAGGGGGTGTAGTCTATTGTCTGCTGAGAAAGAAGTAGTTAATTTCTGGCTTAACAGGAAAGGATATTTTACCGTTAATAATCTTAAATCCGGCAATAAAGATGTTGGAGTTCTGGCTTTAAAGTTCGATAAAGGGGTTTTGACACATATAATGCATGTAGAGGTTACCTGCTCAATAACTGGTTTTAGTGAACAAAATAGTTCTATGGGGAAGGTTATCGATGAGAAATTTGATGACAAAAACATTACTGCTGCTATAAAAAAATATACCAAGGATATGAGCAAAGATGTTGAAATAGAAAATGTTGTTGTTCTAAATTCTCTGCCAAAGGGCAAGGATGGAATAGTAAGGAAGTTAGAGAAAAACGGCATAATAACTGTTGAGTTTGAGGATATACTATCAGATGTAATGAAAGAGCTAAAGACAGAATATTTCAAGAATGATGTCATAAGGACAATGCAGATTACAAAGTTCTTGCTGATGTCAAATCCAAAAAAGTTTGTGAATGTTTTGTATGATACTTTAAGCCAAGGGAAAAGAAAGGAATTCTTAGCAGAGTTGTTGAATAGGGATGATGTGATACGGGAGTTTAAACAAACGAATGAAGAAAGATTGGCTTTGATTCTGAAAGAATCCTCAATAAAGCCGGAGAAATTAGCAGAGATTCTGGAAAAAGATGTTCTAAACAGAAGAACAAGGAAGCCTTTTGTGGAATCTTTGATGGAACAAAAGAGGATAGGAAAAGTGTATAAGAAAAAAGCTGTTGGGAGAAAAGAAACATCTTTGAAGAAGTTTTTTGGTTAGGATAATATGGATAAAAATCAATCTTTGTTGATTGCTTCTGTTGTTTTTGGTATAGTCGGTTTTTTGCACTTATTGAGATCTGTATTTAGCTGGGAGATGGTTATTAGTAATTTTAATGTTCCATTGTATTTTAGCTATATTGCTGTTATTGTGTTGGGTTATTTGTCATGGAGTATGTATAAAGCCAGTAAGAAATAATATTTTATTTAACCAATCCCGAAGCAGCCTTTACAGCCCTTTCTGAATATTCTAAAGCACGTTTTTCAGCTTGTTGGTATGTTACCCTAGGACCTATTACTCCAAAACCTATCGGTTTGTCATATTCCAAAGAAAGGTCTATCAGTTTCGGTGCAATGCTGTTGACAATTATCTTATCATGTCCGGTTTCTCCATGGATTACGGCTCCTAAAACCACTATTGCATCGATTTCTTTGTCCTTGATTAATTTTTTTGTTGCAAAGGGTATTTCAAATGCTCCGTGGACATGAATTTTTTTTACGACTTCAGCTTTCAGAGATCCAGCTACTTTTTCTGCGTTTTCCTCCATCTTTGAGGTTATTTTCTCGTTAAAATCTGATATAACTAAGGCTAATTTTTTCATTTTAGATATTTATAGGGCCTTCATCTTCTTTTCCCTGTCTTTTTCCTGTACCGGCATCTTTTGTTAGGGCTGTTTTGCTTTTTAATAATTCAATTGCATTTAAGGCGTGTTTTTCTGCCCTGTTTTTTGCTATATTGTATAACTCTTTATCATCGCTTGTTTCATCCATATGGACAAATACTTCTATAATATGCTTGTTTGCCATTAGCTGCGCTGTTTGTATTCCAAGAGAAGCTTCATGAGAGCACTGCTTATCTATTGGCTTCGCTCCTGCCATGCCAAATGCCATGACAATATCACATTTATATTTTTCAAAAAGTAATTTGCACGCTACCGGAAGGTCCTTCATTCCAGGAACTGTATAGCGCTCTATCTCATGGTTTGAATTTCCTTCTATTGTTTTTATGGCAAAGTCTGCCATGTTTATCCTTGCAAAGCACGTATCAGCAATTCCTATCTTCATTTGTGCGTACCCTCACACCAGGGTATTGGGATTGCACGTACCCGTGCAACAGTGTGCAGTGCTTTGCACTGCACGACCCGAGACGGTGATATTTTTACGGTTTTCATTTTACTAATTCGATCTTTACCCTATCATTGTCTTTGATATTTAATTTCGACTTCAAATTTATTGGAGCTATGATCTCTATCATATCTTCTTCGTGTTCTGTAAGGTCTGGGATTATTATCGCTGCGTTAACGTCATTTATTTTAACTTTATAGCAGCTTGCTCCACCAAAATCTTTGTTGTCTTTTTTTATTCCTTCAATCCTTATCGGCTCAAGGTCATTCAATAAGCTTATTCGTCCTTTCTCAATCTTTAGATTTAATGTTCCGGTATAGGGATCAAATCCGAGCTTTTCTTTAATTTTGCCCTTATAATAATCTATAGACATGAAAACAGCCCCTTTCCCTAAACCTGCGGTTACAGTGCCTTCAAAAACCATATCCCCCATATTACTCAGGGAGATATTTTCACTTATAAAACTTTGCTAATCTAGAACTTAGATTGTCTGAACAGATCCTTGAAGTTTATATTGAGCTTTTTTCCGGTTTTTACGTCTTTTGCAAAAACTTTTTTTCCAATGTTTACTACTTTAATCTTATCCCCTTTGTATTCAATTATATCTCCTTTTTTGAAGCTTGGCATGCGGAAGAGTAAATTTACGCGGTAGAGTTCTTTGCCGGTCTGCCTGTGCCTTGTGTGCAGCTTTTTGCTTATAGTTATCTGGCCTCCAAAACGGCTTTGGAGCTTATTCGCAAGACTGCGCAGGGTTCTTTGCCTGGATATGTACAAGTCAGAGCCGTTAGTAACTTTTTTTATCTTAGAGATAAAAGTATCTTCAGTTTTCTCTATCTCTTTTACGGCAAATTCCATTACTTCTTCTTTGACATTCCTCAATTGCAGGATTCCTTCAAAGTAATTGTCGTGTTTTGGTTCCATATTTTACTCACCATTAAATCAGCGTCTGGGGACGTCTGCGACGTCCCTAAACGGACAACTTCTAAATGTTCAGTTTCGGGTCGTGCGGTACTTCGTACCGCACACTGTTGCACGGGTACGTGCAATAACGAAAGCTTTTTATGCTGTCCTGGTGTTTTTGAGCCTATGAATAAAAAGAAGTTTAAAAAACTAATCAAAAAAACATGGCATTTCATATGGGAAGATGATAGTATCTGGAGCTGGATCGCTAATATAATTATCGCATTTATTCTTATAAAATTTATAGTATATCCTGGATTAGGGTTTGTTTTGAGTACGAGTCATCCTGTTGTTGCTGTTGTTTCGAGCAGTATGGAGCATAAGACAGTATCATCCTGCATAGATGGTGATTGTAAGTATACTATGTGTGGGAATGTATATGAGGAAAGAAAGTTTTTTGAGTTAGATGAATATTGGGAAGAGTGCGGCAGCTGGTATATTGACAATACAGATATTGATGAAAACGAATTTTCCGGATTTTCTTTTAAAAACGGTTTTGACAAAGGGGATATAATGTTTTTGAAAGGGGCAAATGTAGAGAACATTGAAGCTGGAGATACGATAGTCTTCAGGAGCGACAGGAAAGATCCTATAATACACAGGGTTGTGAAAAAATCTGAAGATGATGGAATATATTTCCAGACAAAAGGAGATAATAATGAAGGCTCCATAAAAAGCAAGGCTTTAGACGAAACCAAGATAGGAGAAGATATTATTATTGGGAAAGCTGTTTTTAGGGTGCCCTTTCTGGGCTACATAAAGATATGGTTTGTTGAATTCATAGAAATCATATTTTGAGAGTATGATTTCTAGGATGCCAAAAATGTAATTGCATTTTTGTGCATGCTGAAATTGGCTGGATTTGCGTAACTTTGCAGCTAAAATGAATAAGTTATTAAATAAGAGCTAAAATTCTGGTTTTAAACATGTTTTGTCCAAAATGCGGTTCGGTATTATTGCCAAAGAAGGAAGGCAGCAAGAAGACTTTAGTCTGCAGCTGTGGCTATAAAAGCAGTAATATGGAACAGACAAAGATAACTGAAAATGTAGCTAAGAAGAGCAAGGGTGTAGAGGTTGTAGAGAAAAAGGTCAACATACTCCCAAAAACTAAAGCCAAATGTGAGAAATGCGGCCATGGTACTGCTTTTTTCTGGACACTACAAACGAGAGCAGGAGACGAACCAGAAACTAAATTCTTAAGATGTGAGAAATGCGAACATACTTGGCGAGATTATGATTGATAAGTCCGTTGAGGTGTTGGTGGATTCTCAGTATCGTATTTTTGTGATCTAATCTGATTAGATATGTCAAATATTTTTTCACATCCAAATGGCCAAGGTATAACATTCTCGGGTTTTAATTCTTCATCAGGATTTGATTGTTGGCCATGGTTTAATTCTTGAATTTCAGCTCTAAGTTTCATATATCTATTTTTGTCGAGTCTGGGAATATCTATTGGAAATCTAGTAAGAATATATACTGGAGTCTTAGGAGATGATTTTTTTATCGCTAGATATACTTCGGCTGTGGATGCTGCCGGTATATGCAAACCACCCCCAAGACAATCATAAAATATAACATCATCGTGAATAATTACACCATCATAAGGCATTTTATTTTTGACCTTTTCATTGAATTCTCTTATGCCTTCTAAACCATCTGTAATTGTAGTCGCATCTGCTCCAGTTTCCTCAATCCATTCTCCTAAAAGTTCTCCTAAGTCTGGATCAGGATCTATTACTAAAATTTCCAATCTTCCTGGTTTTTGTTCTTCTGTCATTTTTGTGTTAGAAAGAGAGATTATGATTAGAGTGGGCTAGATATAAGGCAATCTTGTTATAGGGAGATTTTGAGCGGCCCCATTTATAGGTTCTATTGCTATAAACTCTGGAGTTGAGTTCAACATAGTGCCATAAAAAGTCCTAGTATAACTATGTATTACTGGAATTCTTAAATCATGTAAGGTCTCTTTGGCTTCTAAGGCGTTAGCGTTTCCTATTGGATCGAATCTACAGCCAAAAATACCTGCATGCAAATCAGTTCTATCGGCCCCATATTTACCAACCATTTCTTCAAGAAGTGTTTTTGCAGCTTGTTCTGGGGTTACAATATATCCATCAGGTAATTGCAGGGCAGATCTATAATGGTGTTCCATTTCAGATGGTACCGGAGCGTGAGCCAATCCTCTTAATCCCTTTCCATCATAAAGTACGATGCCGCAACAAGTATCTAGGCTAGCCGCTAAATCGTCTTCTCTAGTTACTTCAAGCCCTCCCATCAAAATGCTTTTCCTAGACATATACTGATGCTGCATATTTCCCCTTTATAAACCTTTCTATAGTTGTTATTGTAAAGTGGTGAATATGTTGTTTATATTCAAAATAATAAACATTTAAATATAATCTTTGAAATACTGATTAAAAAAGGGGTGTTAGATGTCATTAAGGGTTATCTTTAATCTTATAGCAGTTTCTGGTGTTTTTAGTAAAAGTGATGCTGATTTAGATATATTGCCGCCTCCGCCTCCTTTTCCGGAGATAGGGGAAGAAGTAAAAAAAGCTAAAGTGAAGGAAAAAGAAAGAAAGAGGAAAAACAATAAGAAACAAAAGGAAGAGGTAAACAAGAAGAAAGAGATAGAAAAGAAGAAAAGGCAAGAAGAGCGGGAAAGAGGGAAAAAGGAGAAGGAACAGCAGAAACTCAAAAGATTGGGAGTGAAAAGGAAAGAAAAAGAGAAAATTAAGAGAGTTGAAATAAATAAGCAGAAGGCAAGAGATAGGAAGAAGAAAGTATTCGAATTCTTCCATAAAGTTGGTTTGGTTAAGACTGAAAAAGAGAAGAAAGAAAGAGGAAAGCAAAAACAGGAAGAAGGGAAGAAAAGGTTAGAAGAATTAAAGAAAGACGAAGCAGCTAAAAAAGTATTTAAAAATTTAGAAAAAAAACCCAAGGAATTGGGACAGATTAAAGAACCAGAACAGAAAAAAGTAAGGAAAAAATCAGTTTTATCTGGTATTTTTGGGAAGAAAGAAGAAAGACAGTTTAAAGAAGAATTAGAAGATCTTGAGAAAATAACTCCTAAGCCTAGAAAAGAAGAGAAAATTAAGAAACAGAAAGTAGAAGATAGTAAGAGTGAAAAACTTAATTTCTTTCATAAAGTTGGTTTGGTTAAGACTGAAAAAGGAAGGAAAGAAAGAGAAGAACAAAAACAGGAAGAAGAGAAGTTAAAGAGGAAACAAGAAGAGGAAAATAAAAAACAACAGGAGCTGCTAAGGAAAGAAGAAGAAAGGAAACGTTTAGGGGAAGAGAAGAAAAATCTAGAAGAATTAAAGAAGAAGAAAATAGAAATTCCAAAGTTTAAATTCCCTGCAAAAAAAGAAGAGGAAAAACATCACGAAGTTGTAAAGGCAGAAGATGAAATACAAAGGGCAATTTCTGGTATTAAAAAATCGAAGAAGAAGAAAACAAGGATTATAAAAACCTTATTTAAGAAGAAAGAAGAA
>CEPX01194140.1_pt1 | contig 12533 bp, 12 predicted proteins | sample 361361 | NCBI WGS metagenome assembly CEPX01 (sample SAMEA2619974, study PRJEB7988) | marine metagenome | biome: marine biome (ENVO:00000447); feature: mesopelagic zone (ENVO:00000213) & marine oxygen minimum zone (ENVO:01000065); material: "saline water (ENVO:00002010), including plankton... | reverse complement strand
GCTTATATGAAACGTCCTCAATACCATCAGCGTCCAAAACCGTTGCCGTTTGCGTGTCTTCTTTATCAATCAAAAAAAGTGTTTCGTCAAAAGTCGGGCTAAGCGGGTCTGGTGAAATATAAAAAACATGGTTCGTCGCTTTTGCGACTTCGTTTGCCAAGTCGATTAAATTTATTATTCCGATCTCATAAATCTTTACATTAATATTCACCGCATTTATCGCCCTTGTTACATCTGCCGATGTATTCGTTAAACCTAAAGTTAAAGCCACATAATCAAAAAAATCTTTTAAGGTTTTTGCGACACTAACAGAGATTGAAACCTGGCCTTCATCACCGGAGTAGTCACTTAACGTTATCGTCGTCGCTGTGATAAAGCTTATTGTTCTCTGAGTCCCATCCTCGTAAACGGTAACGTCCGATGTTAGCCCTGTAGGGTTCGCCCACGTTGCGCCACCTGTTCTGATTACTGGTATCCTATGCGTGACATCTCCGTATGAGAATGGGTTTACCGCCGATGCTCCGTTATTATCTGTTACTGAATCCCCGACGTTGACTGCAAATTGCTTCGTGTGAATAGAAAACGTCAAAGTCTTTGAGGTAATACTATCGATTATTAAAACACCTGTCACCCAATCGTAGCCAATCACACCCGTATTTATTGTGCAGGCATAGGCAGTTCCAGGTGTTGTCAATAAGGACGTATATCTAGTGCTTCCGAAAGGATGGTTAGAATCCTGCGCTAAATTATCGAGAACCAAAGTCCCTGTTTCAATCTCAATATAACCGCCATTGACGGGAGATAAAGTAAAAGTCGGAGCTACGTTTACAAAAGCATAATGGAAATTCCCATCCAAACCTAAAAACTCATCATCGCTTACGAAATAATCTGTTCCTGATACTGTTATTTTAATTGAAAGTTCATCTGCCATATTCAAGAGAAAATTGGTGTTTGTCTGGAACGCTGTAAGGACTCGTTTGTGTTTACCTTAAGTTGGGCAATTTTATCATCGATTTGAGATGAAAACCCGTCACTGTCTACTATAATCGTCGGTTCTAGCTTTAATTGTTTTAATACCTCTAGTTGCATTTCTTGAATATTTATCAAGCGGTTCATTTGATCAATTTCGCTGCCTGGAATAACCCTTAATGAATCAGTATCCTTATCAAAAAATCCTCTTCTGGCTTTTTCGTCGTCGTTTCTAGCGTCTTCAGCTGCTTTGTCGTTTACCTCCTCTTCACTTTCCTCAAAAATATTAAATATGCTTAAGAACTCATTTATTTTAGCTATTCCCGCCCTTACTAACCCCGGCAAAGTTTCTGTAAAAAAAGAACTAAGATCTGTTGCTTTAGTAAGGATTCCTCCAAACCAACCCTTAACGGCTAATAAACCTGCTTCCATGCTCTTAAATGCTCTTTTCCCTGTGTCAATTTTACCTTTAATTGTGTCCTGTAAATAGTTCCCAACTGCGACAAAAGCCCCTTTCAAGTCATTCCAAAATCCTTTGGCTATGATTATAGCCTTGTCCATTAATTTTACTGGTCCCGATTCTGCAATTAAAGCTTTGATTTTCTTTCCCAGCGTTACAAACCATCCGCAAGCGTCGGACGCGAAACCCGAAATATCTTCGAGGGTTTCCTCAAAAAAGGCCATATCATCATCCTCATCAGAAAACGCCCCCATAATTGCGTCAAGGGCATTGGTTAAGTTTTGAAGAAAAGTTAACGCTGTTTCCTCTATGTACTTTCCTAACGCAACAAGTCTATCCTTAATAAAACCAACTCCATCTTTAACACCTGTTACCGCCGTAAGAACAATGTCGATAGCTGAAAATAGTAGCCCTATTGCATTGACACCTAATGTTCCAACTGCTATAGCTGCTTCAAGCAGAAGGCCAAATGCAGGGATTAGAAAAACCGATAATTTGTCAAAGACAGCGGACGCTTTTTCAAACAAAGTCACGAAGGCTCCCGCAAATGTGTCGATATCTTCCTTATTATCTTCAAAGAAAGTCGTGATTGCCGTTGAAATTCGTTCAAAAATAGCCTTAAGGTTTTCAAAAATGGTTTCAAAGGATTTGATATTATTTGTAACAAATCTTGTAAAGACTCCATGAATAACGCCCATGATATCAGTTAAGGCTGTCAAAAACGCTTTAACTCCTGTAATGTTACTCTGAATGGCTTCGTTTACCTTCGTCCCCATTTCAGTGCCTGCTTTTATGATTCCACGCATTACAGGCTCAAGTGCTTCAAACGCTGTCAATTTTATTGCTGACATCGTAGAACTAAAAACGGCAGTATCACCCGTCAGATTATCAAGTTTGACGTTTGCGGATTTCAGCGCTGTGTTTGCCGTTTTCGTTTTTTTCGCAAAATCATCAAATCCTTTTGCCCCTTTTCCAACTATACCAATAAATTTAGGACCCGCAACCGAGCCGAGGATTTTGAACATTCCGGCGGTATCTACACCTTTTGCACGTAATTTTTCAAAAATATCCTTCAAATTATTTGATTCTGGTGAGATATCTTTGACTGACAAACCGAATTTATCTAGGGCTTTTTTTGCGTCTGCTGGAGGGTCCGTTAGACGTTGTAAAGCGATTTTTAAGGCCGTCCCTGCATCCGCTCCCTTTATTCCCTGGTCCGCCAATAAACCTATCGTGGCGTTAAGGTCAACAAAAGGGATATTTAATGCCCCAGCAAGGGGGCTAACTTTTATTAATGCTTCATTCAAATCACCAAAATCTTGTGCCGATGATCCTAGCGTTTTATTCATAACGTCAACGGCTTCTGTTGCTGTCAGTCCTTGTCCTTGAAATATTCCAAGCTGCGTGGCTGTTAACTTTGCTACGGCCCCCATTTCCGCTCCTGTTGCGGAAACTAAATTCATAACAGGCTCAAGGGTTGTAATTGAGTCCTTCGTTGATTGCCCTGCCCTTTTTAATTCCTCAAGTCCTACGGCTGCTTCCGTGGCAGAAAAAGCTGTTTTTGCACCTACTTCTTTAGCTTTTTCGGAAAGTAGCGTGAACTCTTCTGACGTGAGTTTTGAAATTGCTGCAACTGAAGACATTTGAGAAGAGAATTCTTTCCCTTCATCAACCATTGATGTAAAAGGAGAAATTAAGGCTTCGCCTGCTTTCGTAGCAAGATCAAGGGATTGGTTTAAGGCAATGAATTTCGCACCTAATCCACTAACACTCTTAGAGGTTTTATTTGAAGTTTTTGTAATCTTTCCTAGTGATTTAATAACTGAACCAAATGCTGTTTGTGTCCTGTCTTCCGCCGTAATATCAATAGAAGTTGAACCACTAGCCATTTCTCATTTCCTTCTTTATTTCAAAATAGGCATGCCAGCCGAAAAATTCAGACAAAGAGATTGTGTTGATCTCATCAATTGTTTTATGCAGATGTTCTGCTAACTGATACTTGTGAATTATACTACTATTTCTTCTGAGTTTTTTTTGGTTTCTTCTAAATCAAAGTCGTCATCTTCTTTTGACATAACACCTACAACCCGTAAAACTACCTCTGTGTTTGCTTGAGTCGTTAGCGTGTGTTTGTCGCTATTCTTTAGGAGTCTGTTCCCGTCTTGATCCAATGCACGGATGATCAACGCTGATGCTAATGCTTCGGCAACTTTCCCTTTATTTTTCAAATCCTCAATTCTTTCGTGCGCTTTTAGATTAATTGAGGGCTTATAATAAATTTTCGCATTATTCCATTCTGGTACTACGACACAAAGAAGATCACTTTGCACCTCTTCGTTATGGTCAATAATTGCTTTTAGTAAGTCCATTTATTCCTTAATCTGTTTAATATTAAGAAACTGCACCCCATGTCAGAGCGCCTGTTCCCTGGAATGCAAATGACCTCTCAATGAGTCCGTTAATCGAAGCAGAGACACCCACGCTAGTAATTAATACTGTGCCTGTTGCATATTGATCTCCTGATGTTGCGCCTTCTGGATATAAATTCAAGGTCACACTAGCCCCTACTGTCATTGATTCTTGTCCATTCGTATCCGTTTCATCCCAGGAGCATTTCATTGATCCACTCCATGATGTTTGACCGACTTCGAAAGACTTAGTCGAGTCGCTTAGTTCCGTACTTTCAATCACATCTGCGCTTTCCTCGACACTATATTCCTTGAGTTCGGCAACCGTGTTTGATCCAATTTTTGCAACGCCTTCGCTGCCTTTGTGAACTGCCATATTTAAGTCTCCTTGATTTTTGATTCATCGGCAAAATCGCCTCTATCTTTTAAGTTACCAACTCTACCCACCTGAGGTTTTTTCTTTTTTTTAACTATGTCATGCGGTTCCAATGTCCAGCCATTTAAAAACTGTTTTTCAAAATTCGATTCATGGAAAATGATAGGGTCACACCCTTGTTTGTACATTTTTGGCATTTATGTCTCCTTTTTTGTTATACTGCATTTTCTGGATCATTTTCATCTGTTCGATAAAAAACCGCGTATGTCATCTTAACAAATCCGGCATATTTCTTACCATTACCATCTTCAACTTTTTCCGTTTTTTCCAAATACGAATCAACCGCCAATGAATTCAAGGATATGTCTGAAGCAAGCGCGACTTCCACCTCCTTACAAATCGTGTCAATCGTATCCTCAACTGCGTTTGATATTCCCTGCGCTTGTGCCTCAACTATTAATTCAACCTTTCGGAAGAGTTTGCGTACCGCACCCATTGCACGCTGTTCAAGAACTATTTCCTCGTCATCGGTATAAATTAGTAATGCGGGTAAGTTGGAAGCTTCTAAAGGATAAACTCTGCCTTTAAAAACGTTTGCGCCCGTCGTTGTCAATCCTGTTAAATCTGCGACGACCTGCTCTCTGATTTGTTCTCGTAAATGCGCCATGATTGTTCAAATATTCACTGTTCTTCAAGGATTAATAATGTCAGACCTGTTCCATCCTGTTGAATCCCGATTACGCTATAAGTAATTGAGCCAGTAACTAACGCGTCACCGTGTGCCACATTGGGGACATCGCTATCCCGAACCATTGCTACTGGTTTTGTACTTTCTAACGCTGAAGTTAATTCGTTAATCTCGAAAAACCGTTCATCTTTTATGATATTTATCGTCGATGCTTCGCCACCGGACGGCGTATATGTCGCGGCAGTTCCAAATTCTGTATTACCGACAAAAACAGATAAATCTGATACGATTTGAGAGCTAAATGTCATTTACTCGCTTTCCTATGCGGTCTGCGTAGTCTTTTAGTTTTTTCTTCGTGACTTTTCTTGGCCGGTATTTCACCCGAAACAGCTTTTACGGATTCGGTTTTTTGGGGACTTGTTAGGGCTGCTTTCTCGTCCGTGTCTTTCTTAGATTCAACCTCTGCGAAGTTCGTGTCTCTGGACAAATCACCATCAAACCCGAAAACCTCACCCGACTTAAATCCTGTCTTTTCTTTTAACAAATAAACATTATCTTCAAGATGATCTAAACAGTGTCTCCGTCGTCGAGCTTGATCCTTTGTTAATTCAACAAACCCCGCATTAATCCTCCCGTATCGACAAACAACTTTATATTTTCTCATAACCCCTTTCAAACAACGCCGATACAGAAAAGTATCGGCGGTTTTCTATAAAAATGTGTTAAATCATGTCATTGTGACTAGACATGCGTGTTGCCACATTCCAAAACCAACATTACCAATTTGCTTAACACCATATTGATGAATGTCATTATTGAATTCGGCTGCTGACCCTTCCGCTTGCGCTGAAATAGTCAGCTTCTCTTCTTCTTGTCGGATAAAAGGCTTCACTGTTCCATCCGTGCGGAAAACAGGAAACGATGCGGTCCAAGTCCCGTTTAACCTCTGGTTTGCTACCACGTTGATGTTAAAACTGCTATTGGTCAACGTGTTAGTTTTGCCACTGGTTAAAATTGGGTTCGTCACTGCGGCTATTGCCGCGCTGAAAAGAGTAGTAGGGACCATAACGAGAAAATTTTGCGCATCTTCGTTCATAGGCTCTCCTACATCATCAACAAAACCGACAATTGCTTGAATTGCCCGTAAAATACACTGTTCCATCTCTTCTGGACTAGGTGCGGTTGTGCTTCCGTTTTGGTTTACAGGCAAAGCTGAAATGTCTACCGATAGATCATTGTCTTGCGTTCCGCTATCGCCCTCGGAATGGTCCGTATCAAAGAAAAACTGCCCGTCATAACATGCGGCGCTTTCCCCTGTTACAAGCAATTCTGATAAAAGCTTATTCCAGTGTGCTGCGACTCGATCCGCCATTTCATTGATTCGAATCATTATTTGCCCTGTCTTGTCTCGCCTAATATCGTTTACCGCGATTTCCAACGTAGCTTCAAAAGTCTTATTTATGATCGTCAAGCCGTTTTCACGGAACGCTTTAGCGTTTCTTCCACCTACCCACTCTCGCATCACTGGCGCTTGTCCTAGCCAATTGTATGTTTCACTTGCCTGATCACTATCAAACAACATAGAAATTAAATCCAGCCAACTAGAACCCACATTCTGTTCCAGACGTGCAAAAAACGCCCCGATAATAGCCCTACTGCTTAAAGTTGTTGCTCCCATCTTAATCTCCAAAATAATATTAGCTTTGTGGGAACACCGCCCTATAAAACCGTTTTATAGGGCTTCCACGATAGAAACCCCTGAATGAAATTCGCTTACTTGCCTAACGTCAAAAGTATTGTCCCGTCACCTTCAGCAAATGCAGTTGTAGAACTTGCTTCGATTGAGATAGTATCGTTCATGTCAAAACCCGCGCCTGCCGTAATTGCTGCACCCGCGACAATCGCACCTTGCGGAGTACATGCAGCCGACGTTAATGCAACGGTTCCGCCTGTTAAATCTGTCGTTCCAATTTCTGCATTTAAGGTCGAAAGTTTTGACGCAGTTGTAACAGGGACATTAGTGACAAAATCAATGGATTTTACTCGCCCGTTAAATCCCGGAGTATAGGTTGTTACTACATCGCCATCGGCAACTGAAGCTAACGCGACCTGCAATGACACCACCACTTCTTCTTCAGACTTATCTGCGTCAAAAGAAACGATACAAACCCCTGCGGAAATAAAACGCTGGACATGTCCTACAAGGGTGCCTATCCCCGCCAAAGCAAAAGCGTTATCATCGCTAGCATAGACAGGACGGCCGATATCGGTTATAACCGCACCTGTAACGCTTAACTGAATAGAGCCTTTGCGTCGTACTTTTACGTTGATATCTGCTGCACTACCGCTTGAGTTATCAGCTTTTGTAGTGCAAAACCCTTGGAAGTTATCACCGCTTACTAACGGCCTGGCGTGTCCCGTTCCTAATACTGAACCAACTGCTGCACCTTCATAAATAATCTCTGAAGCAATAACGGCCAATTCTCCGTTGTCGCCTAGCTCATAGGTTCTTGGGCTATCTGCTGCTAAAGTTGTCATATTATTTACCTCCTTTGAAAATTCGTACTGTTCCGCTTGCCTCATTTTTAGCAAACGCTAAATATACTTCAAATTTATTTTGGAATTCGGCACGTAAACCTGCGTCTTTATCCCATACCATTTTTGACCTTGTTTCGATTGGAAGATCACCATTTATGTCTATATCCGTTTCTGGTGCGTTGTCGTGTGTGACAATAGGGGCGCTGTCTGCGGTCAAATCCGCTTCCTTTTTCGTCAACGCTTCCTTTTCTGCTTTCCTAAATTCAAAAGCTGCTTTTTGGGCGTCTGTCTTCCCGTCGAACTTCATTTCTTGAACCAATGTTTCGTGACCGGAAAAACTTTGCTCCTCAATACTCTTGATTCGTTTAGTCTCCGCATCTCGACCCTGTTCTAAACCTTCTGACTTTCCGATCTCAAAGCCTTTGTCGTATTCATCGCAAGCCTTCTTGTTCCCGTCATCTACTCCAAGATCAAAAATTTCCCGATAAACTTCGGGGTTTTCGTCTCTCAAGATATCAATTGTTAATTTCTTACTCATAATTATCACCTTTTGTTTGTGTTTTTGAATGTTTGTAATAGGAACACCGTCCGATATATTCTCAACAATCTCATCAATAGAGGCAAAACCATCAACCAAACCCCGTTTAATTGATTCTTGCCCTGCAAAAACTCGTCCGTCTGCCATTTCCGACAAAACAGTATCATTATCCTTATTTCTGAACTTTGCAACATCTGAAACAAATATCGTATAGAACGTATCCACGAAACCCTGAATTGTTTGATGTCCCTCTAATGTTAAAGGGGCATACTGAGAATCAACCCGTTTGAATTTCCCTGCCGTGATTTCTGTTGTTTTAACACCATGATTTTTTTCGTTTTCCGAGATATCAACGTGTGTCGCCACAACGCCGATACTGCCGACCACCGTAGACTCATTTTGAATTAAAATGGTTTCTGTTGCTGCTCCAATCCAGTACGCAGCGCTTGCCATTGTCCCGTTAGAAAAAGCAATAACAGGTTTTTCTTTGCGTGTTTCATAGATTAAATTAGCTAGCTCCTGAGTTCCATCAACAGCCCCACCTGGACTGTCAATATCTAAAATGATAGCCTTGATATCCTCGTTTTCCGAGGCTTCTTGAATATCTTTTCCGATTAGCTCTGAAGAAGCACCGCCTGAAACCTTCGTAAAAAGATTACATCTTTTGGCAATAACACCGTGAATCGGGATAATAGCGACGCCTTTTTCAACTATGAAATTTTCGTGCTTATTGTTTAGTTCATGCCCGATTTGTGCCTCAATTGCCTTCAAATCAATTTTCTCACCACGTAAATGTGTTAAGTAAATATCACGAATTTCTTGTAATTTCGTGGGGATAATTGCCCAGGGGGAGTTAATAACGTCAAGTAATCTCATACACTCCTTTATTGCTCCTGTTGGTCGTTCAGATCATTATTTTCAATTTGCTCCGGTATCGTTGTCATTGTTTGAGCCTCTTCAGTTTCTAAACCGTCTAAAAGTCTAACCCTTTTTTCCTTAACAGATTGCTTGTGAATTTTTTCCCAATCTTCGCCCGAAAGCTCAATTGTTTCTCTCGATAGATTTGAAACTCCCAAATCGACACGCTCTTTTGCGGCCTTAATCTCTTTCAATGGATCAATTTGCCCCTGAGCCGTCCCATGCCACATCGCACCTAAATACGCTTTTCTTATCAATGGGTTGTCAAAAAAACCTGGTGCTGAAATCCTCCCCGTGCTCACGGCCTCATCCATAAACGCAGAATAAACCAAGTCACAAAAATTCTGGCTCAACCAAACACGGCGTTTCCTGAAAAACTTCCATGCTTCTAGCATCGCTGCTCGACTTGCACTGTAAGATGCGGTGTAATGCTTAATCAACATCTCAAATGGCAATTCTAATCTAACGCCAATTTGCCGCAAAATCGCTTGAACAAAAGGATCAAACGCCGTGTTAGGTCTGTTAGGGTCCGCAGTCGTTATATCTTCGCCATCAGCAAGCCCTACGATAGCACCTGGCGCAAGTTTATAATCATCGTTCGATGTTACGCCCGCACCCACTTCGCTTGTCTCTAATAAATCAAGATCACCTGTTTCTGTTTTTACAAAAACTGTGAACATACTACTGATAACGGCTGCTTGGAGTTCTGCGTCAGTATATCTTTCAAGTTGTTTTAGTGGCTCAATGACTGGTGCCAAATATGGAATTCCCCGTGATTGTCCAGGGCGTTCCATCGTGTACAAGTGAATTACATTACGTCTCCCTGTCTTACTTCCGAACGCTGGTATTTTGTCCCATTCTCGTTTGAAACTTATCGAGTTCCCAGGGTGCGCTTTTTGTATATGATAAAAAGTCGGGGCACCAAACTTATCTTTTTCTACACCGCCCGCGATTGTCATTGAATCTATTGCGTTATTTGGGTTTGAAATCCTATCCGCCTCTATTACTTGTAATTTTAGATTATAAACCGAGCCTTCCCTTTCGATATGAGGCAGTAAAACAAACACGTCTCCCGATTCCAGCGAGGATCTGAAAACAAGCTCTTGCAACGAATAGAAATTTTGAGTTCGCCTTATATCACATTCCTGAGATTCGGCAAAAAGCTTGAATTCTCTTTCGGTTGTTGCTTCCCAGGCGTCTGCCTGATCTTCTGAGAGGTTCAAGAAATCTCTGTCAATCGCAGCCTGCAACTTTAAGCCAGTCCCGACAACATTTGTACAAACCGTCGAAATAGCACCACCTGCTACGGGAGCATTCCGAGAAAGGTCTCTTGACCGCTCGACCAAAGTATCAAGGTCTGGTAAAATATCGCTATCAGCATCATTCCCCCTTGTAATCCATTCTTTTAAACTTCGTCTCGATTTTGACGCCCCCGTGTAACCACCCGTTACTGCGGCCATCTGCATCCTGGACCGTAATCTATCCCGACCCTTGACGGGATTGAAATATGTGATAATTTTATCAAGAATATTTTGTTTTACTATCGGTTTTTGAACCCGTATGATTTCTTTCATGTCGGGGTAGCTCCCCTGACACGGATACCACCACGTGAAAGGTTCTTTACTTTTTTATCCCAAAACTCAACCTGTTTCTCAACGTCGGATAGGTTTGCACGTGTTAAAGACCGGCCACCTATTGAATAGCTTTGACTTGTCGAAATAGCTGTTAATGCGTCGAGCCATTGAGAAAGCTGTGTTTCTGCGTTCGACAATGTAATTCCAGCCATTAAAAAGCTCCTTTGCTTATCATACGTCGTTTGTTAATTTTTATCGGATTGCTGGCCGTCGTTTCAGTTTGCCCCTGAATTGTGCCGGCCATTTTTCCTAAATTCGGATTCAAAATCCCCAACGCAGCCATATTATAGACACGCAGATCAAGTGCTTCATTTCTCGCCCTCGTCTTAACCCAAATCAAATGCTCAAACCCTTGCCTATATTTAGTTACCAGTTTTTCGGCTGTTAATTGTGCAAAATATTCTTGTTCATATTCCAAGGGAAAATGAAAATAACCAGCACCGGATTCCGTTAACTTCAGCCTATGAAAGATTGTTTCTTTTGCCGTGTCCGTTCCAACTTCGTATAAAAGAATTTTCCCTTTATTTGTAGTTGAAGGTCTCGACACAATGGGTTTACCCGCAACGTTAGAACCTTTAATCCCAAAAACACGTCTGCGCCTACGTGGCCGAACAAAGTCATAGACTTGCTTCGTATGGTGCCCCCCCGTGTCTATGCAAGTACATCTAATAGAAAACTTACTTCCATCCTCACCGTCATAGACCGTCTGTAAAAAAATGTCAAGTTCCCCCCAAACATCGGGAAGTGCAGGGTCCCCCTGAAATACTCGATATTCGATAGACCACGATTCCTCCAAACGCCCCCACCCAATAACCTCACATTCAAGCCTATCTTTTTGACAATCTACCGCACTGGTTAAAAGGCAAACCCCTTTTGGAATCTCCGGCCCGTAGTCTTCACGCCTAGAATATAAACTCTCTTCGTCAATTTCTTCGCCTTCGTCGACATCCCAGGTTTCTGCCAAAACAGTATTAACAAAAACCTTGAGAAGCGTAGGGTCCTCTTTCCTCTTTGCCGTTAAAAATTCTCTTACTATAGAATTCCAAGAAGCCCACCCAAGCGGACTATATAGGCCATTGAGCCAAAAACCCGCGACCCTTTTGCGTTCAGGGAATTCAGCAACCCATTCCCCATTTTCGAGCATAAAAGTTTTATGATGTTCTTCAATAAGTTTACTACAAGACTCACATTTATATTTTACGTCTCCGACTAGATTTTTTTGCCCGTCAGTCTTAAACTTAATTCCTTTCCACTTCAAAACCTGCTTTTTTTCGCAAAAAGGACATGGGACATAAAACCGTCTTTGATCGGATGTATTGTAAGATGCTTCTATCCTGCTTGTGTTTTTATCTTTTGGTACAGACGTTTTCAAAATCTTTTTCCTAGAAAATGTTGTGGTTCGTTTCTCAGCAAGCTTGACAGGATCACCCTCTCCGTCAACATCACCTGGATATCCATCAACCTCATCTAAATATAGGTATTTTGCTGGCATACTTCGCAAGCCAACAGCGGAGTTTGCCCCCGTAAAAACCACCACGCCCCCAGGGAACTCTTTAGAGAGCATAGTATTGCCACTGTCTCTTGTTCGACTGTCTTTCACTTTCTCCCTTAACACCGCAGTTTGCTCTATAGTCGGATTGATTCTCTGTTTTGACAGACGTTTAGACATGTCCACCGTAGGCTCAACGTACAGCATAGGACCTGGATTTTGATCAATGATATAACCTAACCAGTTATTTCCACACTCCGTCCCGCCTATTTGTGCAGGCTTCATGAAAACGACTTCCTCAACAAGAGAAGATGGGGAAAGCTCGTCCATTATTTCTCTTAAAAACGGCGTTCTGCTTGTTCTCCATCGGCCACTTTCCGCACTACTAGCTTGTGGTAAACGCCTATACAAGTCACTCCACTCACTGACTGTCAAAACGAAGTCTGTTTTTAATGCTTCACGAAAAAGTTGTGATATTTGTTCGTATTCGTTCATTCCACCTTTTTTGTGACTGA
>CEPX01002242.1_pt1 | contig 12539 bp, 21 predicted proteins | sample 361361 | NCBI WGS metagenome assembly CEPX01 (sample SAMEA2619974, study PRJEB7988) | marine metagenome | biome: marine biome (ENVO:00000447); feature: mesopelagic zone (ENVO:00000213) & marine oxygen minimum zone (ENVO:01000065); material: "saline water (ENVO:00002010), including plankton... | reverse complement strand
AATCAAACCTACAGTGGCTACTATATGGCCTACTGATAGGCTCTTTGTTAGTTGGTTTCCATTACTCATAGTTCTAGTTTCTCTCTTTCATCTCCGGGGTTTATTATATCCCATTGTGAACCGCTTACAACAGCGCAGGCTATTACCCCACTGTCGGTTGTATGGAAACTTAGGAATGTCCAAGAAGGCTTTACAGGATTAAACATAATGGACGCAAATGACTTCTCTCCAATCCATCCCTTTCCAACAGGATATTCACCCAAGATGTCTTGATGATACGCAATCGCTTCATCAAAAGTATCCCAGCAAATTGCTTTGACAGGGAACTCCGTTGAGAATATCTTTGCTGACCCCGCCAATGGGAGAATCAAAAGCACAGCCAGTAAGATTTTCTTCATTAATATCCGGGTTTCATCTTTTTGGCTTTCTTAACAGTAGGCGTAGCGCTCTTAGGTTTAGATGTTCTTTTAGAACCGACAGACCTTTTGCCCCGGTTCTTTTCATTGGCGGCCTTTCCCCATGAATAAGATTTAATAGCCATTACTTCTTAGCCTTTTTCTTGCCGTTCTTCTTGCCACCGGACTCGGTGAATTTTGGAGCGCCTCTTGTAGGTCTTGAGCCTATATGCTCACCATACTTACTTTTGCCTGCCTTCTTCACTTTCATTAGTATCCTGCCTTTTGTTTACGTTGAACTTTTTTCGCGCCTGCTTTAGAACGAACAGTCTTTGCTCGTGAACCCGGATATTTTACCTTATATCCGCCTTTCACTTTCTTAATGGGCATTACTTATATCTCCTTTTCTTAACCTTCCGTTTCTTTCTCGCCTTCTGCTTTCGAGCAACTTCCAATCTCGCCTGCTCGATTAATTTCTTTTGTTGGGCAACTGTAGTCATTACTTCTTCCTATAACTTTGGAGTGAAGGCAAAATCTCTGATCAGAGGTTCTATCGTAGTATAATCCGGTGTCGTTTTACGATCATAAATATCCGCTCTAAGGTCTCTATCTTGTTGTGCCCGCATTGACTTCATTCTCGATCTCTCTTTTCTAGCGGCCTCTTCCACCCAGAAGAGATAATCGCTTTTATTGCCAAAATTCCTTCCATGTTCTATAAAGTCCCACTTAACAGGTAGGGACTCGCCAAGATAAAATTCTGCATTATATTTTTTAGGATAAGTCATTCTAATATCTCCCAATGCCGCTTCCAACATTTCAATAACTCGACCTCTGGGAATTTTACTTTCCTTAACCATATCAGTCATCATATCTAATAACTGAGTTACATCGCTTGGAATATCTGCACGAGGAATATCTAATTTTCCAATATCCGCCTTGACAAGATCATTTAATGATAACTCTGGATTCTCCTTTATAAACCTATTTAAAGAATGTATTCTGGCTAAAATTTCAGTAGTTTTTCTAGTATCCAAACTTTCCCTCATAAGCCCCTCATGCCACGTATCTAAAGTCTTTCCTTGTGGAACATAATCTTCACCATATTGACTACGCGCCATTTTAATTCTATTAATGGCATAAGAAGAAGCAGCCTCATAAGAAAACTCAACAAGGGAAGGAATTCTCATTGACGCTGTATTAAACCCACCTGTTGTCGTCATTGGTAGTGGCCGCGCATTCCCTTTAAAATCTGGAATAAGTCCAACACTTTCCGCAGACGTTTTAGATGCCTTTCCCATCAAATCATAAAGAAAATAGTCTAATACATGTCCCCATTCATGGCCCATTGTACCAGTCTTTTGACCACTCGTTTCTATAGTTTTTGTATATGTTGTTATAGTGGCAGTAGGTTCTTGATAGGGTCGATTCAACGAAGTTTCCAGATTCTTTATATTCTCTATGATATGCTGAACCCACGGCCTTTGCACTGGAACGCCACCCCTTCTTGCAGTGCCATATACTCCCCCCTCTTCTAATTGCCATTTCATCTCATAAGCCACATCTCTCAAGTTTTTACGGAGAGCCTCTTGTATCATTGGAATGTCTGTCCACAAGGTTTTATTCTTTACAGCCAGCGCATAGGCTTCGGGATCAAGATAATTCCATACCCTTGAAATAAATACAGGATTATTAATCGTTGCTGTTATATCCTTTCTTCCCGCCGCAAAAGCCTGTGGACCCCATTGGGTATTCATTGTAGTAGGCTTCTGAGTCCCCCTTACCCTAAGCATGGGAACCCCCACAGTTGCTGCAGTAATCAAAGCGGAAGTAATAGCCCCTGCCGTCTGAGCAATGCGAGGAGGCGCCCCTGATTTATCTGCTGCCCATTGAACCCCTTCCCCGGCACCAATGGCAACCGAAAAGACTACATCGGAAAGACCTTTAAGAATCTCTTTACCACCCTCTGAGTGGGGATGATAAGTCGGCATCTCATTCAGGACTTTATCAACCACGGGTCCGAAGTTACTTATGTCTCTAGTCGCCAGAGCGGCTCCAGAACCGGCTACACCAGCCGTTGCCATTGAAAGCATACCTGACCCTGCACCCAGCAAAGTATCCGCTGTGGTCCATATAGGGCGCGTAGCCTCTGCCCCTGCATCTACCCAACCTCTCCAATCACCTAACTCTTTGGCTTCATCTACAACCGATCCACCAAAAGTCTTGGCTGCATCGGAAACCGAACTTCCTATATCCCCTATTAAGGATTTTGCCCCAGAAAATCCACTTTCATATTTATCTCCAAGCGATTCTAAACCACCTACCGCCAAATCATAGACCCCTTTGGTTACACTATCGTCAAATGTTTCCTTAAAAGAGTCCATCCAAGACCCTTCAGTTTCTTCTACGTGGGGGTTTCTATCTCCCAGATAAAATTCAGAACGATAAGCCATTATCTATAACCCCAGTCACTAGGTCTTATAGATAAAAGATCGTCGGCTTCACTCTCTAACCTATTCATCAAATCAATAAAGGTTTGCTCTTCTCTTGGATAATGTTCACGGACTCCCCATCCCAGATTATCTGGATACTCATATCCTAAAGGGACGTCGCGCTTAATAAAAGTCTTCGCATATTTCTGATCAAATGCCCTATTTAGATTCTCTTCTAAAACATTAGGCAGCACATCAGATTCACCTTCCCTAGAAATCTGCTCCCCCATGATATTTCTAAGTTGCTCATCGAACTTCCATCGATTGCGAGAATTACGCAATTCATTATATGCTCTATGCCTATACTCATGCCGCAATACTTCTGCCTGCTCTTCATGAGAAAGATTTCTACCCATAGGATTGAGAAAGTCTACATTACGAGTAATGCTCTCAGGTACATCTTCTCCCCAGATCGCCTCATACCACGGAGCATCTGACCCATGATATGTCCCCAATGCTCCAAGCGGCCCTTCATTCACTGCTCTTGCAACTGAAGGATCAAATCCTAAACGCAATAAAGGATCAGGATCACCACCTAAAACATCAACAGCAAATTCTACATCAGCGAGTTGTTCGACCCCAGATGGAGTCGTATGCCTTTTATAGTCCTCCATATATTTATCCTGCGTCTCCCTTGCAAGACGGGTATCTCTCATAGCATCATCTTCTCTCTTCGTATCTATTGCTTCGAGCATCTCCTCTATTTGATCTTGAATTGAAGCATTCCAATCAATTGCATCACCCCAATCATCCTTGGGTTCTAAACCTACTTGAGGATGTCTATCCCCAAGATAAAATTCTGCCCGTGAAGCCATTATCTCTTTCTTCCTGTCTTGGCCTTATGCGGCTTCAGTCCGGTGCTCTTAACGCAAGCAGCCCAAGGATTAACTTTCTTCCCCGTCTTCTTATTCCGCGCCTTTACTTTCCTTACGCACCTTTCCAGTTTGGCTGGCATTTAGTGAGGGCCAAATCTTCTAGGCCTACTTGTTGACTTACCCTGAGAGTATGATCTCCCCGGCGGCCCTGTATTGGGAAAAGATGGTCTAGACGGAGGAAGAAGACCCGTAGGTTGAGGCATTGGAGCAGGAACACTAGCCCTTCTCTGAGAATCTCTCTTTACATCTTCAAACCCCATGCTAGATACAGGGGGAGTAGATGGCATATTATAAAATTCTCCGAAGTCCCTTTCTTTTTGTAATCCCGCAGACATTTGTGAAGCCCGTACATTACTCCCATACATAGCCGTAGTAGGCTCAGGAATTCTCGGCGCAAAACTCTCAGTATCTGGTATGGTAGGTTGAGGAATATTCCTATGAGGGCCGACTGCAATCTCACCTCCCGGATCAGCAACTTCCGGGCCAGAGTGCTGAGGGATAACTATAGGGGTAGGTCTAGGATCATATGACGGTATGGATGTCATTTCCGGAGCCTGCATCTGCCCCTCCCCAGCATAGGCCGTCCCCAGAGGATTCATTGCCAGCATCAGGTCTTTCGCCATAACCCCGGCATCATTTAAAATCTGGGAAGCCTGAGTAGAGGAAACATTTGGATTCATAATAATGGACTTAATCCATTCGAATAGCATAAACTTCCTATCCTCTTTAGAAATTCCCTGATTCATTTGATCGCGCTCTAATGCCCTAGCATGTTCCTTTTGATACCAGTCACTACCAGTAATCCAATTAGGAAGACGACTGCTTATATCCTCACTAGGCAACCGCATAGTATTCTGTGTGGTAGGGGGTTGTACAGTAACTGGCCTGCCAAATCTGTCTGTTCTTCCTTCTCTATCTGCCATATCGCTTAATAGGGGGCATTACACCCTCTCCTCTCTTTTAAAAAAATTACCCAAAAATTCTAGAATGGCTCATACGCTTGTGTGTCTGGTATCCGGAACGGCGGACGGGGCGGTGGATCGTTCCACTGAAACGGCGATTGGTTTTCGGCTGTACCCCCCTATTTTCGCCCTCTTCCTAGAGCCACAGCACCAGTAGTGAAGGGAGGGCATGAGGCCCTATCCCGAAAGGGCTAGCCAATGGGGTTGGCGGGTAAGGTATTGAAGTATTCCCGCCGATTACATAGGTTGGCATCAAGTGTAATCGATTACACATCAATCCATTCTAAGGTATCTATCACTATCATGAATCAAACAGCAACAGCCGAACAGGCTCAGACAGAAAACCAATTATCACCCATACGCGCAGTGTCTGACGCGACCGGGTACGTGGCCGCCAACGTGGCCGGTGTCTTTGCAAAGAAGAAAGCGAAAGAAATCGACAAGGCCAATCAGTCTCTAGTCAACGGCACCGCTCTCTACGTGCTATTGATGGTTGACTTCGCTGGGTCTTTTGACCCTTCCGACTTTATCGGAAAGAAGAAGGGCGCGGGAATGCCAATCAACGGAAAACGTGCGACCGAATTCGGGGCTTTATGTATCGACCCCAAGAAAGCGCATGATTCTGACGGCAACCCCGTTGGGCGTGGCCCGTCGTGGTCTCGCCATCTCTGGAACACAGCACTGGCGACCGGGTTTCTTGAGGTACAGGAACAGCCGGGCAAGCCGGGCGTGTACTCTATTTACTGCGACCGTAAAGCACTCAAGGCGCGGTTGACTGACGGCGACCCCATCAAGGTAATCACCCCGAAAACGGACGACCCCAACGGCACCCCGTTGGATCAGGTAGCCGTACGGGTCGGGGTGGAATTCGGGCGTAAGCCAATCGAGACGAAAACGCAGTTGATCGATTACATCGCGAAATTGTCACAGAAAGTTGAACGATACAATTCCCACGTAGGAATTGAAATTGATCGACTTCGATCACACCTCACGGTGTAATAAATCGGGCGCCTTCGGGCGCCCTTTTTTTGTCGAGCGCTGGCGGTTGGACCACGCCACGCGCCGGAATGAATCGGAAAGGCTCTTCTGTAATCGATTACACTTCCACCCTGCCTCTTCCCTTCTCTTTCTCTCTCTCTCTCTCTTTCTTTAAATTGTTGATAGTATTTAAGAGGGTCTGAGGTTCTGTGGCACTGAACTGGTTTGAACTGGTTTGAACTGGTTTGCAATTAGGAGGAATCTAATGTACAAGCAATGCGTTCAATCTGGGTACTGCTGCACCAAAGCCCCATGCTCATATGGGGTGGCGCTAGATAGTGGGGAATGTGCCTCACTAATGGCGCCTAACGAGAACGGACAGCGACTATGTGGTCAGCACGATTACATCGTTGTATCCGAGAAGGGCAAGCGCTATCCTATGATGGGTGGTGGTTGCTCATCCACGTTGTTTAACTCAATGCGCGATGCTGTCATAGTATCGCTCGGAGGTCGAAGATGATTACTACTGAGAAAGACTTTGTAAAGGCTGTGCTTAGGGTATGGGAGATTGGTGACCTAATCCCTAGAGTTGTAGAACAACTTAGCAATCCTTCTCCCTTGCGCAATAAGGCCAAAGATTGCGAGACGTTGATTAGCCTTGGCAAAGAGTTGTGCGAGTTGTCCACGTCCATCCCTTCACCCGGTCAGCGTCTGATCTGCGAGAATGGGATGATCAATACTGAAGCAGAAAATGCTAATCGTGATGATCTGGATTCGAATCCAGATGTTGATGTGGAATCGATTACAGAACCCGCTGATTGGGATCGTCTATGTGAGTTTGCTTCTCCTAACCAACGCCTGTTGATTGATCGTCTCAACAACCACGGGGATAGAATCGAAGCAATCGAGAAGATGCTATTCTCTGGTATTGCAGTTGATGTGCCTGCTGCCGAGATCGATGCCATGTCCGATGACGAGATAGATGCAAGCGTCCCCGATAGTGTGGCTGCACGGGGAGAAGAACTCGTGAAGGTTAAGGCAACATCTAGCCCCGCGAATGATCTGCTTTTGAGTGTACTCACAGGGCATACTGAAGTCTTTAAGGCTGGGATGAAAGCCCAGAAGGAGTTAGACAAATGACTAGAGTAATAGACTTAAAAGGACCACAAGGTAATGCGATGGCTTTGGCTGGAATCGCAAAAGACCTAGCCGGACAGTTAGACCAGAAGGTTGGGTTCCATGAAATCCAGAAGCAAATGATGTCTTCGGACTATAGCAACTGCATTGCTGTGTTCGAGGAGCACTATAGCGACTATGTAAAACTCATTAACAAACCTGATGAGGAGGCAGACGATGAGTGAGAATATGGAAAACCTGTCGATTCCTATTCAGTTCACTAGGTCAGGCTTGGGGCATACCAATCGTCGCCAGATCATACAGATTGCATGTATGTCCAGTGGTGACAACCCAAGAGATACTGAGCAGTTGTTGTTTGCTCTAGTGGAAGATGTTAGCGCACCACTTGGTGCGTCGATCTTTGTGTACAATAGGCAGTGGTTTAAAATTCCCGCAATCGATCTCAACTGCGAGGAGGTTGTCGGATTGGAATGATGTTCAACTTAAAGGAGACTACCATGTCCTTTGTCAACAAATCGCCTGCACTTAAATCATTACAGAATGATTATGCAAGCCAATCTTTTGGCATGAGCATTAGTGAGGCGCTCAAGAAGCATGTCTGTGTTATTTGTAAGAAGCCCCCAATCATCCGCACAAAGTTGGAAGACAGCGAGTATTATATATCTGCGATGTGTGGTCCTTGTTGGGATGAAACATTCAAAGACGCATAAGGAGACTACCATGTCTGATTTGAATATCTTTGTACAACGAGCAAATGAGGAGGGTCAGTCAACCCCCGAATTGTTCGTGCCTACCCACGGCAAGAAGTTCAAGAGGGATCAGCGGGTCAAGTACCCATTCAATCATCTTATCAATAAAGATGACAGGTTCATCGTCCTCTTGGACCCTCGCGTCAGGCGTAAAAGCCCAATGCGAGGAATTGTTTTTTCTCGTATCTCGTCGTCTGCTGCTTCTAAGAACAGGGGAGCGAGAAAGAAGTTCAAGGTTACATCTGAAACCTCTCGCATGATTAACAAAGCGGGTAACAAACTTCTTAATCGAGAGATGATCGTAGTTACTCGCATCAGATAGCGCGGGAACCCTTACGGTGAGCGGTAGCATCGTTACGTTTCTCTCGTTCCTGCGCACTTCCTCCTTATAGCGAGAGTTACGATCTGCCGCACTGATTTCTGATCAGTGATAGGCTTAACAGGGGTGGGCGGTGGCGTCCCAAAACAACGAGGTATGCTAAACGGAAATCGCTGATCAAACTACTTCTCTCCGTTAATATCTCGAACCACCGCATTCATGTGTAATCGGTTACAGATAACTTGGAGGTATCTATGAGTAAAACTAAGACAATAGAAATGTGTAACAAGATTACTGGTGGACTGTCTGCCGAGTCTAAGATGTGGTCTAAGTCTTTTGGGTTACCCGCGTGGCGTTGCCATGTGGGTAGCAAACTCGCTAAGGTAGTGGGGTCAGTATGCAAGAAGTGCTATGCTTTAGACCGTGGTCACTACCAGTATGATGTTGTTAAGAATGCACAAGAGCGTAGGTATCAATCGCTTTATCACCCATGTTGGGTGTCAGCAATGACTATGCTCCTATGGATACAAGTGAAAGACTTCTTCCGTTGGCAAGGAAGTGGTGATATCGACAGCCTTCAACATCTTAAAAATATTGTTGAGGTCTGCGAGAAAACACCTCACTTGAAACATTGGATGCCAACAAAAGAGAAAGGAATTCTTAAAGAGTTCCTGCACCGTGGTGGTGTAATCCCATCCAACCTTGTAATCAGTATGTCTGGTTACATGATTGATGGCGCTAGGGTTAAAGGCTTTGAAGGTAACCCACAGATTACCCATCATCTGACGTACAGCAAAACGAACAGACAAGGCGTGTCTAAGGAATCCTACATATGTCCTGTCGAAGATGATAAGGGATTCAAGTCATGCAAAGAGGCTGACTGTTCTGCTTGTTGGAACCCAAGCATCCGCGTAGTTGCGGGTGCATTACATTAGGAGACTACCATGAGTAATCCTGATCCTATAGAGAATACCGTTGAGTTTAACAAACGGAATCTCAGGCACTTCATAATTGGCCTCGAACGTCTGCGTCGCGAGGCTGAAATAAACTTTACGAAGGGTCCAAGTGACGATGAGTTGGAAGCGGTTGAGGCTGATTGGGAAGGTTTAGTAGACACCATTATTTACAACCTTTCCCACAGCGGTCACCAATCTCTTGCCGCTATGATGGATGAGTGGCTTTCAAATCATATTTCCATATCCTTGGGCGAGAAACTGGAACCACTTGGCAACTGCACTGAGGTTCCATTCCCGCATGGTCATAACGATTCAATGGGGGGCTAACATGAAAGGAAAAGATCGCGCTATATTTTCTAGTTCAATCGTGCTTCTGGTGATATACTTTATAGCAGTAGTTATCATTGCCTTTATGTTATGGCCGGAAGGTTGACTATGTATAAAGTAATCAAAAATCCAAAGACGCTCAAATCATGGTGGGTCATTGACCCAACAAAGGTTGGCGCTCTTGATTGGATAGTCAGAAGCAAGACAGGTAAACCTTCGTGCTTCCATCATACATGGACAGCGCAGTCAAAGGCTAACCATCTGAATCGAATCCAGTATTGGAAACATGATTCAGAAGGAGGCTACCATGCGTGACATCTGATTGATTGGCGTGTGGCTCCGAGCGCCACATCAAAGAAAATGCCGGACGGGCATATATCGGAGCACTCTATGTGTAATCAATTACACTTAATTTTTTATAGGAGACTCTCTTATGAGAACTACCGAAGTAAAAACGACAGAAGAATTGGGTCATCGAATCCATCAGTTTGCAAAGCGTAAGGTGGACATTGTTGAGCGATCATCAAACGCTTTCATGCTGAACGATGGTGAAACAGTTCGTGTCACATCTGGGTCTGATGTTCAAGAGGGGAGGATGTCCAACCTCGCCTTGAATCAGTTTGGATTGTGGTCACATATGGGTACGACGTATCCCAACCGCTTGCGTAAGGAGATTGTTCACGCCAAGGAAATGGTGAACGGTACTCAGAACCAAGATGAGATTAAAAAATGGGAGAATGAATGTCAGGAACATCGACGCATTCTTGCCTCCAATGTTAATCACTGGTTCAGGCATCGTGATACGGATAGGATGTTTCGCTTCTTCAAGTCTGAAGATATCTATTCAAATCCGAACGAGTTGAGATCGTTTAACTCTTCACAGTACAAAAGGGTGGACAACGATCTGATATGGGATGCTGTTCTTCCTGTTATCACCGAACTGGTTGAAGATGCAGACCTAGAAGTCGGTTCCATCTTCGTGAACGAGACTGGTATGCACGGAAAGTTTCTTCTACCAAAACTTGAAGGTGAACTCTTTGAAGGCAAGGTCGTTCGCGGTGGATTTAGAGTAAGGAACTCTGAGGTTGGCGAAGGTCGATACCTTATTGAACCCTTTGTGATGGTGCTTGCCTGTCTTAACGGCATGGTTGTCAATAAGTACAAGAAAGGAGTTCGAGGAATCCACCTTGGAAAACGCCAAGATGCCGGTGTACTGGATCAGTACGGAGATTTATCCGATGTGACCAATATAGAGCACACCAGATTCAAGAAAGACATTGGTGAGACGGTATCACAATGCGTCAGTATGGGTGTGTTTGAGGGCTTCTTGGATCAGGCTAGGGATGCTAGGCGTGGAGAGAGAATTCGAATCCATTCCAACATATCCCAAGCGAAACCTTGGATACCTGCTGTTGATCGCATTGGTGAGGACTACCACCTTGGAAGATTGGACAGAGTAAGCATCGATCAATCTCTCGTTCGATCTGGAGATTTCTCCAAGTGGGGCATGTCTCAAGCAATCACCGAACCCGCTAACAATCAGGAAATGGCCTACGAACAGTCTAGCCGATTAGAAGAAATCGGTGGGATTGTTCTAGCCATGAATGATACCAACTGGCACAGGATTGCTGCCTATGAGGCACCGAGACTTGCTGCGTAATGCGGGGGGTATATTTTAAGTGTTTCGGAAAGGAACTGTTCTATACCGTTTCCAATGGCATAAATCACTTGACATGGCGTGATACTTTTACGCCAGAGAATAAGGATGTGGTCAAGTATTTACGCAAGAATGGGTTCGCATCGTCTGCACATATCTGGCAGGCTTTAGATTCAATCCCGAAAAAGATTTCTAGGGGTTCATTATTAAAGTTCGTCAGTTGCTTTGTGAATCATGGTGCTCCCGTTGTCATCGAAATTCATGGTGGCAATGGGAGCAGGAAAGGTGAGTACGTTCAAGATAAATGGGAGAATAATTCTCCTGCCGATTTCTATGTTGAAGAAATAGAAAAACACTTGAAGGTTATGAATGTTGTTAATAATAAAATTAACGCCAAAAGAGTATGGTAGTTGTCTCCTCAGTGGGCATGTGGCGTCTCCACCTCTGACCTACGCATATTGCCCCGCTTCCTCAGCGGGGCTTCTTTTTGTCTACCTACGTCAAATTCACTCTATCTGTAATCGGTTACAGATGCCGTCATTCGAACGTGTGATTAGTCATCGATGCCGTGTGGGCCACACCATAAGAGCCTACCTGTAACCTTGTCGAATAAGAACATCCCGCCAACATTCCCACCATTAACAAAACAATTAAAGTTTTCATACTATTCATACATCCTCGCCTGCCAATCATCTGTCTCTTGATCTGCAGGAAGTGCGCACCCTAGCCATGATCCCATATCCATGGGGTCTCCCCTATGTGTAAAAGCGTTCTGATCCTCTAGATCGAACTCTTTCATTTTGTCTTGTATCGATGATCCTATATCCTCGGTGTAAAAACTTTTTATTCTTCTCATTTGTACATACCATATAGGCATTATAACATATTGGGGGGGGTAAAGTGATACCCTTACGAGGGCTTAGTGACCTGTCTCCTCCATTTATTTTCTCCTTTCTTAAATGTTGATAGTATTTAGAAAAGGAAGCGGACATTCTGCAGTTCAAACCAACCGGTTCCGAACCCGAAACCTTCATAGCCTGCGTCTTAATGCCCTCTCGATGTTGTACTCGAAGACATCGAAAATTCCCATTATCTCTCTCCTGAATCTTAATTTCCAGAGTTTATTCCATGTGGTTCTGTTAACTCCTATATATTTAGCCCTATATGCTTCTGTCTTCTTCAATACGCCACTACCCTCACAAACAAAGCAGTCTATTACCGTATAGCCTGTGGATATTATCCCCTTACCTTTGCATTTCCTACACATATCCGCGCCTGCTGCCTCATGCACTGCAAGCATTGCTAACCTCACAGGTATTGATTCATTACTAAACTTCCAACCCTTCATAAGTATATCATTATATACGAATCTAGTAACATACTGCCATTGCGATTCTTCCTTGACATATTTAAGCCTAGCATATCTAGAGGTCATCTCGTCTACCCCTCCAAGGACGTAAGCCATGTCCTCCCAAGGGCGTCGGGGATTATGCCAAATCGTGGATGATTGCGCAGTGAGTGATTTAAAATTCTCCTTTGAGTTCTTCCTCAAAATAAATCCCCATGAATATTTCTTTTGTTGGTTTTTTGGGAAGCATTAGTTCGATCTCGCCCGTCTCAACGTACTCCTCGAACTGCTCACAGGCGACTTCATGGATAGCACACGAGTGATACTGCTCACATCCACGGCACGGT
>CEPX01197098.1_pt1 | contig 12545 bp, 25 predicted proteins | sample 361361 | NCBI WGS metagenome assembly CEPX01 (sample SAMEA2619974, study PRJEB7988) | marine metagenome | biome: marine biome (ENVO:00000447); feature: mesopelagic zone (ENVO:00000213) & marine oxygen minimum zone (ENVO:01000065); material: "saline water (ENVO:00002010), including plankton... | reverse complement strand
TGTCGATTTTTATTGACAAACCGGGGAATTTATGATATAAACATCATGTACCATATTTTTTTAGAAATTCAACATTTAAGGGAGGAGAAAAAAATGTTCCAGTTGCAACTCAGAAATCCTGAAACAAATCACATCGAGACTTGCGTGACCGATGCTGATGAAAACCAGCTCATGCAACTAAATCTCCGCTACATGAACAACTGGTGGAGGCGGTTCGGAACCATGAGCAACGCAGTCTATACGTTTTCCCCGGTGGAATTTAAAAAGGGCGAAGTTATGACCCTCCCCCCAATCTGGGAGAAAAAATGAACACTCACAGCTTTAGCGTTGTTGGCAAAGGTCACTTTCCATTGGATATGTTAAGGTATGACGCTTGTTGGCCAGACTCGCCGGATAGCGTGGCGAGACTCGAAGCAAATCAAATCCACATCGAAACGGTACAGGTTGACTTGATTGGCAATCGCGCCCCGACAAAAGCAAGATGGGAGTCTTTTGGATGGATAGTAAAATAACCCAACGCGGACCAGCCGGACTCAATCCGGTCTTACAACGGAACGGCCCAGATTGTGCGGTAGCGGCGATGGCTACCCGATTCGGGGCTTCATATGAAGAAGTCAGGGCAATATTGAAATACAAACAAGGAAGAACGGATTCAAGAGGAACGATAAAACAGCAAGAAATAGATTGTGCAAGGCATTTCGGATTTGAATTAACCTGGGTTGATGAAGATGAGTTCGGGATAAAAGTCGGGTGGGCCGATATTCCGCCGATGAGCTTAGTTGTTGCTCACGCCCCCAGGCAAAGACGTAACGCTCATATGATGTATAGTGATAAAGATGGAAAGGTCTGGGAAGTTGGAACAAAGGCGAAACAAGGGAAATATCGCCTGATTGGATATTATGAAGTCGAAAAGATATTCGATTACAAAGAGAAAAACAAAGATGTTCTTGAACAATTCATGTAACATAAAAGAAAGGAGGAAAATATCAATGCCTGAGCAAACTGTGATGGATAAGTTGTTTGAGTTGAAAGAGGGAAGAGATATTAAAGACTGTGAAAGGTATCTCAAGAAGTTGAATCGAATCGCCAAAAAGCGCCGCACGGGTGAGGAAGCTTACGGGATTCGATTCTTGCAGAGTTTTCTTTTAACGCTGATGATTGGTGGATAACATAACAAAGGAGAAAGAAAATGGGTAACATCTTGGCAGCGTTGTTGGACAGGCCTGTGGAAATTCCGAAAGTCATTCTCAATTCCCTCGGACTCGCGAAAGGGACGGTACGGAATTTCAGCGCGAAAGAGAAAAGGCTGAAGAAGTCTCGGAGAAAGATGCAAAAGGAAGGGAGGAAAGCCAATAGATAAGATAACCAGGTATCTCTATTCGCGCGCTGAAAAGGCCAGCGTAAGCGAAATGCGGGACACTCGCTAAAGCGACCCGTCAACATAATAATCCTATTAACCGCCGATTCGAGGCCCTTATATTTTGAAGATAAAAATAAGGTCGCCTACCACATAATTAATATTAGCCCACCTGATGAGGCTTACTCAAGCCGAAAGGGCAGCTCCTGTTGCCCTAGTGGGATGAAAGAAGGATGATTATTAACCCTTATCAAGAGGAGAAGAATATGAATTATCAGTTTATTGGTCATATGGTCAACTGGCGTTTCAAGAAAAACGCGCCTGGGCCTTGGAAATTTGGATATGTCTCTCAAGGTCCAGGACAAAATCTTTTAAGGATGGGAAACTGGAACGGCGATGTTTGCGGAGGAACAGTTGTAGATAGTTCGGAAATTGAATGTAGAGCTTATCAACGATAAAGGAGGAATAACCCTATGGAGCCTGAAATGATTTCTCACTCGTCAGGACTCGCGCTTGTGGTAACTCGGGTAGGTTGCCGCAACTGTGGGGAGATTCACGAAGCACCGCAAGGATTATTTGCAATCGCCACAATCGACAAAGGAAAGATATTAAAAGAAACTGAGTTTCTACCATCTTATCCAAGAGATATTGTATATGTAAACCGGGAGCCAGTTCGCTCCTGTCATAAGTGTTTCATTCCAACTGAAGATGATACACAATTATTTCTGTTCCCGGAGGAATTAAAACCGCCCCCGATAGTAAAAATCGACGAGAAGCCGAAGGCGGATGTGGAAGCCTTTTCTCTGGAAGACTTTATGTAATTCAATAGGAGAAATATAATCATGTTAGATAGCCCTTTGTATTATCTCGAACCACGTTCTGCGTCAGAATACTCCTTGGCAACTGTTTTTAAAAAGCGCGAGGAGGTTGAAACAGTTATCAGCAACGCAGTTATTATCGCTTTCGTTTGCGTGATTGTTATAGTAACGCTGACGATTATCAATCATTTCTCGTCAGAAGCCCGTTCCACTCTCACGCTTTTAGAGACTGTCTTATGAACGATGAAATCAGGGATAAAACCTTAGACAATGTGATAACATTGTTAGCTCAAAAATTTGAAATTCCGCGTGAAGAGATATTAAAAAAAGTTCACGAAAAATCTCAAGTCTTATTAAAAGAGGTTGAGAATTTTGTGCTTGCTCCTAGCGTGTTAGCAAAAACCATAGTTATGAAAAACGAAAACCCTCTTGACTCAGAAGAGACATTCATGCTGTATTCAGATTTAATTGCGAGTAATCTTACCGTTCAGGTTCTAGCTACACAATCAGCTATCCTTAACGAAGTTATCAACGCTTCTCTAGTCCAACTTTGCAAACGGGAGGATTTATTCCAAGATGGCCCCTCAAAGTAATGAAAGAATCAAATTACCTAACAAGCGCGGCGGCTATACCCAGAAGGTAAGTATCTCTGGGAACTCATTATATATAAGAACAGGAGAATATGAAAACGGTGACCTAGGCGAAATCTTTATTGATATGCACAAACAGGGAGCAGCCTTACGCTCCCTGTTAAACTGCTTCGCCATATCGGTTTCGCTCGGATTACAGCACGGAGTTCCCTTAGAGGAATATGTCGACGCCTTTACCTTTACGAGATTTGAACCGGACGGCCCAGTACAAGACCATGACCATATCAAAATGTGTACTTCGCTGATGGACCTTATCTTCAGAGATTTGGCCATCACTTACCTTGGCAGGCTTGACCTGTCTCACACGTATCAGGAGGATGAATCAGATGTTGAGACTGAAGAAGATGTACCGGGGGATAGTAACGAGAGTAGTGACTGAGCAACACGAAGTGGTGTTTAACACATACACCAAGGCTGAGGCCGACGCTATCGTCAGCAACGAGGCGGAGGCTGCCGGGGACCATTGTTTCAAGCGGTCCATTGAAAACTCCCGCGAGTACGAAGTAGAGGAGCTTGACAACTAATGCCACGGCAAGATATTTATCAGTGGGAATGTAGCATCTGTCACATTGTTGTTGAAGGTACTGCAGCTAGGCCGAAAGGTTGGCAGTACGCTTCGATAAAGAAACAGCACCGAGTTATTCCTAAAGATATTTGTACTAAATGTCTCAAGGAAGCTCGAATCGAAGATTTGTTCAAGGATTAAACTGGTCCCAGTCGGGAGCGTTTTACCAGAGAGAAACTGGCTCCCACCCGAGAGGGCTCCCGGCTGGGGCTTTTTAAGGAGAAAAAAATGATTCCGATATTTATTTCCGGAATGACTTGTGGAGTTATTTTATCCACAATTATTGTCTGGTGGTTAATATAAAGGGAGAAAGAAATGAACCAAGCTATATTCGAATCCAACGCTAAACTTCCAGAACCTTGGAATGAACGCTTCCCGACGTCAAAGGAAGAAATGGCTGCGTGGTCGCCAAGCATAAGTATCCACGCGCTTCATAGACAAGTATTATGTGTAGCCAAAACAAGAGCTGAAGGTAAATGGTGCGTGTATCTTGGTGTTGTTCCTGGAATGAATCACGACAATGAATGGGACGCAGTTGCTCGTTACGGAGACAAACTTCCAGAAGACTTTGCTCGGTTTATCTTTCCTGGATTTAAGGACATTCCCTACGCTCGTTAAGAAAGGAAAATTATGCACCTCTCATATAAAGAAAAAGTGGCCGAAATTCGTGCAAAGCACAAAATAACCTTAGCTAATATAAAAAAGCAGAAGAAAGTATATGAAACAGGGAGACAAGTAGCTCACTGGTGGAAAGCTGGAAACAGTAACAGAAGCACGACTCTATATCTCTGGGAACATTCAGCAGTGGTAACTTTAAACTTATGTGGAAGCGATATACTCAAAGATGCTTTACCTTTAGCGCTTCGACATATCAGAAAAGTTTGTGAAGGCTGGGATTACAGTGTGGATTCTGATAACAAAAAACATTCAGGGGAGTTGACGTTTTATTATTCTAAGCCTGGAACACAACTCCGCGTGGACATTAACTATGCTTCATCCGGAAGTTGTACATTAGAATCCTATACCGAAGAAATTACTCGCTTTCGTAGTGTCTGTGATTTTAAAAACGACCTTCCCGCTGGTGCTACTGGAGCACTGGCAGAACCGAATGGAAAAGGAGAATTGGCTAATGTCTTCAACTAAGTTTATCTCAGAACGCCACGTTGTAGAAACTTCGATAATTCATTTCGATGGAAATGGAAAGTCTACTTGGGGGAATGGTTCCTATGACGAGCCTCAGCCCAATTCTCTGTCCTTCCCTCATATTGACAGTTGTCCTTATGCTACAAAAACATGTAAGGACTCTTGTTATGTTCACGGAATGGAAGAAAAGAAACCGGAGTTACTCGATTTGTTTGCTGAAAATTATCAAGTGGTAAGGCAAATTTTGCTTCCCAAATATGAGAAAGGAAGTATCGCTGGAGTCAAATCTATTGCCAATTGGATAAGCGATAACGCATCGGGTGGATTCAGGTGGCATAACTCTGGAGATATTTTCTCTCGCAGTTACGCTTGTTTTATCCGAGATATTTGTATTGCAAGTCCTGGTGTACAACACACTATCTTTACCCGGTCCTTTCCCTTTATTACGCCGTTGATGGAAGCTCCAAACTTAGCTGTGAATATCTCAGCGGATATGGATAACTGGAAACAGGCTAACATTATGGCAAAGCGCACCGGGGCGAGGATAACCTTTCTTACTGCTGGAACTTTACCGAAAAGCTTTCCTGTAAGAGATACAGTTATCTTTCCCGATTATCATGTAAGGGGAAGTCAATTAAACAAACCGACCAGTTCACTGTGGTGGAATAAGTTAGATTTGAATCAGCAAAAGATGGTCTGCCCCGCTGACTTCTTCGGCCAGGGCGAGAATAGACGTTGCGGGCCTTGTGACTTGTGTTTGACGTAAAGAAGGAAGGATAAGTTATGACTAACGAAGAGTTGATTGCAGAGGCGAAGGAATCAATCGAACCAAATGTTTCAAATCGTACGGAACTTAAATCCATGGTTACTAAACTCGTCAACGCTCTTAAGGAAGTGGAGCAAAGGTTAGATGCCGCGGAGAATATAACGCTGAAAGCCATTGAACGCGCTGAGAAAGCTGAAGCTGAAAAACGTCACCCTCCGTAAACAGCGGGACGAATGGCAGAAAGCGGGGTTGATTGCACAGGCTGACGTTGCGGCGTTGAGGGGAGCCGGATTACATCTCTTTGAAGAAACACAAATCAACGCTTGCACCTGTGGTTCATTTCCAAACAAGGATGGAAGCGACTGTCTTAGTTGTAAGGCGGATATCGCTTTACGAAAATTATTCAAGACCCGAAGGAGAAATTAACAATGCCTGATTCAAGTTTTTTAAAAGTAGCAGCGTTTCACAATGCTTTTAACTTACCTGTAAACATTAAACCGAAATTACCTGAAATAGAATCAGATATGACAGAAGCAATTGAAGAAGAATTTAATCGTACCATTTCTAGACTAGTAACGCTTATCGACAAACTCAAGCGAGGAAACACAACAGATAATTCTCGGCTTAGAAGAATTAGAATTGTTGTTGAAGAGTTTACTGAATATCTCGAAGCCGAAAAAAAGAATGACTTAATTGAAATAGCCGATGCTTTGATTGACTTAGAATATGTCATTCACGGAACGCATCTGGAATATGGGCTTCCTTACTTCGCCTTGTTTTATGTTGTCCATGAAGCAAACATGGCTAAACTCGAAGATGGTAAGCCCATCAAAGACCTTGGTGGAAAGATTATCAAGCCGTTAAATTGGAAAAAACCTAACATAAAGGAGGTTATCGACAATGCCTGAGGATAGGTTCGGCCATCCTGAGTTCTACAAAGTCATTGACCAAGTATCAGAGCTTCACAGTAAAAAGAACAAAAATTATGCTGGGCAAAAAGAAAAGAAAAGCACTAAGGAGTATCTCTCCAATTTCTACAACGCAGCTCCAGTGAAACAAGGACGATTAACCCCGCAACAATACTTAACCACTCTTGTCGCCAAGCAAGAAGAGAACATCGACCGCTGTGTTTGGGAAGGCGACTCTTCCCATATAAATATTCTAACTGAGCACATCCAAGATAAGATTGTCTATGCTATTCTTCTTCTTTGTATTATTCAGGAAGAAGGTGGGCTTTCATACGTTCCCCGCTAAAACTTTACGGTTGACAATTCGGGGAATATATGATACGGTGTTTTTTCTGAATCTCGAAGGAGGATATCTAAGTGGGAACATTCGCTCCAGAATTTTTAGCTTTCATGCTTCGTGGGGCGCAGAACCCAGTTTCTATTACATTGGGTTCGGAAAAGGAAGCTACGCGGTTACGTTTCCGGCTTCATAATATGCGCCGAAGTATGAAAAAACAACAGCATGAACAAGTCGATAATATCGAGAACGTATCACTTCATGTTGACGGAAACGTATTAACTGCAAAACCGAAGGACCAGCGCTTCGTCCAGGCGTTACTTGAGGCAGGAATAACTGCTGAAGAGTTACCTTCAGAAACAAATGCAACTATTCTTGATGAACCAAGAGACCGAACGAAAAAGAAAACAGAAGAAGAGGAACTAGCTGAGATTAATAGTTTCCTCCAAGGAGATACCCCAAGTGGCTCCTAAAGCTAAAGTTGAAAAGATGCTCGTACAATTCTATATAAGCAAAAGAGTATGGGAAGAGTTTGAATTGCTTATCTGGGACCCTGTACGAAGAAGAACAATTTATGGGGCAAAGTCTAAAATTATCGAGATGCTTTTACGCAACTACACAAAGGAGAGGACCAGTGGAACAGAACAATCAGAACCTACCGGAGACGACTTCCTCGCTTCCTTCACTTCCGGAAGCTCTGACGACGGACGGGGAGATAACGCTGACCCCGGAGGAAATAGCTCAGATGGACAGCGAGACGCGGGTAGCAATCATCATGAGAATCCGCCAGAAGAAGATGGGCGGGGACGATTTGACTGACGAAGAAGTAAAGACCGGCGTTCGGCTGATTAGAGCGGAGCGAGTATTACAGGCTGAGAGTGTTAATAAAAAAACTGCCAAGAAACAAGCTGAGGCTTTCAGCTTAGAGGATTTCTAAATCAGATTGTAAAATGGTGGACTTTTCCTTTTTACAATTTTGGGAAGTGCGCAAGAATCATGCCAACACAACGTAAGAAGTTAGACGATTACTCGAGTCATTACTTCAATCTGTTTAAGCAATCGGAAGAGATTAACACGCCGATTCCTTTACCCAGTCATAAAGAGGCATTGGCTATGCGAAAACAGCTATATGCTTTTCGTGATGCTTTATTTGTACATCAGCATCCTTTAGCTGATTTAGCCTCCGAAATGATTTTCAAGGTTTCAGATAATATCTTAACCGTAGTGCATAGACCTAAGGTGTATACTCGACCATTAGGAGATTAAACATGAACATTGAGCCTGTATTTCCAAGGGCTATTGATTCAACCATGTTATCAGCTTCTGGTTGTAAGATGAAATTCTTTATCGAATATTGCTTAAAAAGAGGGGCAACAACAAAATCCCCTGATTTACACGCAGGCGGGGCTTTTGCCTCTGCCATCGAAGCGACCAGGAGAGCGTACTGGTTTCATAAGAAAACAAAAGATGAAGCATTATTTGATGGTGTTCGTGCCCTGATGGACTATTGGGGAGATTACGAGCCGCCGGATAAGTATAACAAACCTCATGTAAAAACCTTTGTTAATACTGTCGGAGCATTAGATAGTTATTTCTTGCAGTACCCTCTCGACAACGACCCTTTTGAAATTCTGATAAAAGACGACGGTGAACCAGCACTAGAATTTACTTTCGCTGTCCCTCTCCCCATCGCTCACCCAGTCACAGGTGACCCTGTCTTGTATGGAGGTCGCTGCGATGCCATTGGCTCATTCGCAGGTATCCAGTGCGTATCCGACGAGAAAACTACAGCTTCGATTGGAAGGCGGTGGGGAGAGCAGTGGAATATGCGTGGTCAATTTCTTGGCTATGTGTGGGCTGCGCAGCAATATGGATTTAAATTGAATTCTGCTTTGGTTAGGGGTATTGCTATTCAGGTTTCAAAATATGAACACATTTATGAATTAGTGGACTACCCTCAATATCTCATCGACCGATGGGAAGCAACGATGTTGAGTAAAATTCAATCTTTAGTTGATTGTTACCACAAAATGAATTTTGAATATTCCTTTGGCGATGCTTGTGCAAGCTATGGTGGTTGCTGGGCTTCGTCAATCTGCGAACGTGAAAACCCTGAAGATTGGTACAGTTCTTATCCAGAAAGAACATGGGACCCTTTGGAGAAAGACCCATTACATAGCAATCCGGCTCCAGGTGCTGGATTAAGCGAGACTCGCATTGACTCATTCTGAGCACAGTAAATATGCGTTTTCAGCAAAAGACCGAAATACACATTTTTACATTGGTCTTAGATATTTAGGGGCATTGGAATATCAAACAGCTGGACCTAATTCCAGTGATATGTTCTTTTGCCCTAAATGCAACCAAGTTTGGGGGAAACGCCACGATGTTACTGTGGGCGAAGATTCTCATATATGGGCTTTTGTCGTCCGTGCGTGTGAAGAACACGGAGATGGGTCGTTGTTACTTCCAGACGAAATAAGATATGATTGGGTTGACGAACTGCCGATGGATTTATTACGTCGAGAATTACAGCTAATTTTTGACGATATGACTAAAAAGGAGAAAGAAGATGCCGGAACCAACTAAAGAACCAAGACAATCGAGTGGGAGCAATACTTTACTTACCGGCCTCATCGGAACCGGGAAGACTTATTCCCTCACAACGATAATTGAATCAGGTTTAGAATTGTTTGTTATAATCACCGACCCTGGAGGCGATGAAACATTACTAGATGCTATGCGGAAGAAGAACCTTCCAATGGAAAAGCTTCACATCAAGTATGTTCCCATCGCCGGGATTTCCTGGGAAGTTATGTTGGATATTAGTCGCCAAGTCAATATGCAAAGTTACAAAGACCTGGGCGACCAAAAGTACGGTATCGAAACTCAGAAGCATCAGCAATTCATGGAGGTTTTAAGAACTTTAGTTAACTTCAAAGATGATTTAACAGGAAAGGAATTTGGCTCTGTTGATTCTTGGGGGCCTGACAGATGTATTGCTATTGACGGTTTTACAGGGATTAATAAAATGGCCTTATCTCTAATGGTCGGAGGTAAACCTGCTCCTCATCAGGGTGAGTGGGGCGTAGCGATGAATATAGAAGAGAAATTAATTGACAAGCTCTGTTCGGATACTAAATGTTTCTTTGTCGGCATTGCCCATCTTGAGCCGTTCTTCGATGCCGCACAAGGAAAGAAAGAATTGATGCCAGCTTTTCTTGGCTCAAAATTAGCTCCAAAGATTCCCAGGTTGTTTTCCGATGTAATACAAGCTATTCAAGAAGATGGCAAATTCTTTTGGGCAACGACTTCAAATACAGTCTCTTTGAAATATCGTAACTTACCGCCAGGGGGAAAACTCCCGCCAAGCTTCAAACCTATTTACACCGCCTGGAAGAAAAGGCAAATAGAGGAGGATTCAGACGATGTAGAAAGTGCAAAGTTGAAAGACAACGTACCTCAATTGAATGAAGCATCGGTAATAACACCCAAGTAACCATTACCTACTACCAACGGAGAAAATACCATGACCCAGTTTGACCCAGATGTGTTTCTAAACACTGAAATCGAAGGTGCTATGGAAACGAAGTTCACGCCCGTTCCTGCCGGTGAGCACGAAGCGTTCATCGACGATATTGCCATGCGGGAAGTGAACGACACTCCTGTTCTTCGCGTGACCTGGAAAGTCCCGAACGAAGCCCTGGCTGCAGAGCTGGGCGTTGACGACATTCAAGTCAACGACGACCTCTTCCTTGATATTGAAGCTGATGGCCGGCTGATGTTCGGCCCCAACAAAAATATCAAGTTGGGCCGTCTTCGTGAGGCTCTCGGTCAGAACAAGCCGGGGGAAACTTGGGGCTTCAGTCAGCTCCGTGGCGCTGGACCTACTAAGTTGATTGTGTCGCACAACTACAGTAAGTCCGGCGAAGGTCCCTTTGCCCGAGTCGATAAGTACCTGACAACGGCGTAACTTCACGCAAGAATAATTGGAGAGGGGAAGCGCAGGATAGGGAAACTTACGGCAGGGCGTCGTTACCAGTACCTCCCTGTTGTTTCCCCTCTCCTCTGGAGGATTTCATGAACGTAGAAGCTACCTTTGATTTATCCAAGGACCAAGCAAAAGCCCAAGATTTGGCTTGTAATTGGTACAAGGAATTTCGAGACCAGTACGGTGTTCCTGACATGGACGAAGGGGAATTTGACCTAAGCAAAGACACCGGCAACGCTGCTCCGGTCAAACCCCTTGACCATCAAATCTTTCGCTTATTTGGCTACGCTGGCACAGGAAAAACCACGACAATTCGAGCCATTATCCAGGCTTTGAATATTGGCGGGAGTGTCGGCTTTGCTGCATTTACCGGAAAAGCTGCCTTGGTTATGAAGAAACAAGGACTCCCGGCTAGAACCATCCATTCTTTAATCTACAAGGTCGTTGAGCCGAACAAGAAACTCTGCGCTGACCTCTATCAAAAGGTACACAAAGAAGGGCGAAAAGATTTACAAACTGAACTAGAGAAAGCACAGAAAGTCAGCTTTGTTTTTAATCGTGAGAGTGAAGTCAGGGATTTGGATTTACTTGTCCTGGACGAATGTTCGATGGTCAACGATGAAATGCTGAATGACCTTCTTCGATTCCGAGTTCCCATTATGGTCCTGGGCGACCCTGGACAGTTACCTCCGATTGAAGGAACAGGAGCGTTAATCCGCGATGAGCCGGACGTTATCCTGGCAGAAATTCATCGCCAGGCTGGTGACTCTCCGATTATCAATTTTGCCACCAGAGCGAGAAGTGGAATTGCTATTCCAAGAGTTCTCGATGGAGCGGCACAATGTTACGAACTGCCAGTTATGTCTGACATTGTGCCTGTTATCGAAAAGTACAATCCTCAGGTTCTCTGCGGCAAGAACGCTACGCGACGGAAGTTAAATCAATTTCTCCGCCCCGGCGAAGGTATGTTTCCTGTCAAAGGCGAGAAGTTAATCTGCTTACGTAATGATTCTGCCAATGAACTCTTCAATGGAATGTTTGCCGAAGTTGTTGAGGTTGGAGAGATTTTTGATGCAGCAATAGAGTTGACAATCCAGACTGAATTGGACGGGGCTTCCCCACAAAAGGTCAGAGCACTCAGTGCCCATTTTGAAGCTTATGACAGACCCAAGGCTCTTGAAGAAGTAAAATGGTGGCAGCGTACCGATACACAAGAATTTGATTTTGGCTACGCTATTACTGTTCACAAGGCCCAGGGTTCCCAATGGAACAACGTCCTACTCGTCGATGATAAGTTCTATGTCTGGGATAAGCCAATGAGGAAACGCTGGCTCTATACGGCTATCACTCGCGCAGCTGAAAATCTAACTCTCATTTCAAGAGGAAAGTAATTCCATGGAAATTTCCCTTATCGCAGTTGACAAGATTATTGTTGCAGAAAAACGCCAAAGAACAAAGATGAATGATAAGAAGCTAATCGAGCTGAGAGCGAGTATCATTCAGCGCGGTTTGCTTCATCCTATCGTTCTTACCGACGACAATAACCTTGTGGTTGGGGCGCGAAGGCTGACGGCTCTGAAACAAATATTGGAAGAGGACCATCAGTTTTTTTGCAACGAGCATCTTGTTCCTAAGGGAATGATTCCATATCTCCGCCACAACAGCGACGCAGTAGGTCTTCGTGAAGCAGAGTTAGAAGAAAACATCCTTCGTGAAGAACTCTCTTGGCAAGACCGCTGCGTCGCTGTTGAGGAATTACACAGCTTACGTCTAGCACAAAATCCGAAACAATCTGTAACCGATACGGCTAAGGAATTAGACGCCGTTGCCGAAGATGCACCTACAAGAAAGACAAGAGAAGAAATCGCCAGGTCGATTATTGTAAAAGAATTTCTCGACGACCCTGAAGTGGCCCAGGCAAGGACATTACCCAAAGCTTTTAATATTGTTTCCAGAAAACTGGAAGCTGAGTTTATGGCGGGTAAGAAATTTAAATCGCCGCATAAATTA
>CEPX01193628.1_pt1 | contig 12549 bp, 11 predicted proteins | sample 361361 | NCBI WGS metagenome assembly CEPX01 (sample SAMEA2619974, study PRJEB7988) | marine metagenome | biome: marine biome (ENVO:00000447); feature: mesopelagic zone (ENVO:00000213) & marine oxygen minimum zone (ENVO:01000065); material: "saline water (ENVO:00002010), including plankton... | reverse complement strand
ATCCTAATATTGCACCGCGAGTTTGTGTATAAATGAGCACAAATACCTCAAGCGCAATAAGTGCACCATACACAATCTTCATGTGGAACGAATTCCGCTGTGTAAATAAGTAATACAACATCAAAAATATGTGGAATATTAGATATATTGCAAGATATGTAGAGTTACCAAATGTAGCTTCCACACGATTGGAGCTTTGGAATATTCTAGCCTTACCAACAATTTGAGCAACACCATGAAGTGCCGAAATAACACTCACGCCAATAGATATGTGAAAAATCTTATACCAATCTTTTTTTGTCTGAAATAACGAACCTAACGCTATAAAATATGCAAATAGATGTAGATGAGTCACAAGCCCCTCCATTCGTTCAAAGTTGCTCCAAAAACTTCGAAATGGATCTACTGAGTAAAACGTAGAAAAAATAAGGATACCTATAAAGGCAGTTGAAGCATACAATAATAAACTCTTTTTCGGTCTATATGCTGGATTTTTGATTGCTAATACAAGCCAGCCTGCGACAAACAATTCTACAAGTATACGAAATGCAAAGTTCTTACCTGTGATAAACGGAAAAAATAGATTATCGGCGCGAAGTAATGGTATAGCCAGTATAAGCGCCCCGACGACAAAAGCGCCTAAACGGATAGATTTCTCAAGATTCATTGGAACACTATATCAAGTATCATATAAATATGCCAGTTAGCCTTATATAAATATATTTGTCTATGAAAATGGCTTTTTTACAATAAAACGGTATAATCCCATCAAGAACATGAAAACTCAAGAAGTAGCAAAACTCTACGATAATAAGATAAGGGGAAAGTATAAGCGCGAATATGAATATGGTCGTTGGTTTGAAAATCCTATAAAGAAAGCCGGCTATGAGATGACAAAGGAAACTGTTGAATATTTCTCAAAGCAAGTGGAATTTGATCATTACCTTGAGGTCGGGCCGGGACCGGGGACATGGACAAAGCTCTTTTTAAAAGAAAATTCTGAAGCAGACTTCGATCTTGTTGATGTATCAAGTGAGATGCTCCTTCTTGCTAAAAAAGCCCTAGGAAATTCAAGTAATATTCGACTTATCAATTCTGGGTTCTTAGAATTCGTATCTCATAAAAAATATGATTACTTTTTCTCTTCTCGAGCTCTCGAGTATTTTTTAGATAAGCAAAAGTTTGTCGATAAATTGAATCAGTTACTTACACACAACGCTGAGGGTATCATCATTACAAAAAACCCAAAAAAGATTAGGAGTAAATTAAGTGGTAGAAAACTCTCCAAACTCCACCAACATCAAATAAAACCGACTGATCTTAAAAAATTATTGCGAGGAAAAGAATTTGCCATCCTTGATATATTTCCCGTTACACTTAACGTGCCAGTTATTCACATCGCTGCCTTTAATAAAATTTTATTTTACTTTTTTGGAAAACGTAGATTAAATTTCATAAGTAATTTTTTTGCTGAATCTTATTGTATCCATTTCAAAAAAATATGATTATCGAACTTGTCGGCCCTCCCGCTAGTGGAAAATCAACTGTTGCAAGGGCTCTTGAGAAAGATACCAGATTTAAACGCGCTAGAATAAACAAACGCCGGGAATTAATTTGGCTTAATATATTATTTTTAATAAAACATCCACTGTTCTCGTTACATACTCTCTTTATCATTTTAAACAATAGTAAAAATTTCTCTATTTTTTATTATAAATTTATGAATATCTTCCTTCATCATAATGCCAGATATGAAAAAGCTCGAAAACTAGACTATTCAATCATCGATGAAGGATTCTTCCAAAATATTCTCTCTATTTATGAACACGAAGTCCCAGAGCAAAAAATACAATCTTATATAAAAAAAATCCCAAATATTGATAAAGTATTTTTATTTGAGATAAATAAAGAGACGCTTGAACATCGCGCAAAAGAACGTGGCTATATTGGAAGAACAACATTGCTAACACAAGATGAACAGCATAAGTGGCTAGATATAGTATTTTCTAACCTAGATACTTTAAAGAAGGTCTTGCCATCATTAAAAATGAGCTCATTGGTGCTTGACGGCAATCAAGATCGAGCGTCTACCTCTAAATCTATAGCAATAACTTTATAAATTCTGAATATCGTTTGGATTAAATCTCTTGAGTAAAAAGGGATCATTTAAGTTTAGATTAATACCCTTTTTCGTCGTGACGCCATACGAGAGATTGAGCTTCTCTGCTACTTTGTGTATCTTGTCCTCTTCCCCATCTTTATCTGTAATACCATAAGGGTATGACAGCCCTGAGATATTCTTAATTGAAAAATAATTATTCAAGATGCTTAGATTTTTTTGAAAATCTTTTATGACTTCACCAATACTAAACTGAGATATGTCCATATGAGAATGTGAATGTAGCCCAACTGAAAATAGTTTGTCTTTATAGAGAGACTCCATGTCCTCTTTTTTCATATAGATATCGTCACAAAAGCTAGCTTCATCGAGATTGATGATGGCCGGTTTCTTGAAAAGAGTCTCAATTATTTTGGAAGAGAGTTCTTGTGAAAATGTATGGTTGAGTAAATATTTAAAGATTGCTGTTTTTTCTGTGTCATAAATATACCACTTTCTAATTTTTTTAACATCTTCTAATAAACTCAAATTAAACTTTTTCTTTTCGATTTCTTCATATGCATTTTTTAATTCACTTAAGAGTACATCTTCTGGTACTTGCGCAAGTAAGTAATGAATTTTATGAACTATAGCAGCCTTTTTTTCTTGATAAGGACGTGTCGTAACAAAAAAGATTGCCGGTATTCCTTTTTCTCTTAGGGTTGGGACGGCATTTTCATATTGTGAATGAAGTCCATCATCAAAAGTTATCAGGCATGCTTTCTCTGGGAGCTTATTTTTTTTCTTAATTGCATCGACAAGTTCTTTTTCCGAAACAAAAGTATATTTTTTCTGTAGTGTATCTAATTGTCTTTTAAATCTCTCTGGAGATACAGGATAAATTCCCTTTGTATATTTATCTTCTGGCTCAATATAGTGATATGTAACAATAAGAAGCTCCATTTTAATTGTGGGTACTGGGTTGTACCGTTTTTTCAGCCTTCTGGATGAGATCTTTGAGAGTTTTTATTGCAAGATGTGGATGTGCCCCAACTGTTGTTTCTGCGGATAGTACTAATCCATCCGCACCATGTTCTAATGTAGCAATAACATTATGACACTCATGAGCCTGCGGTTCTTTATTATCGGTCATCGATTCAAGCATGTACGACGAAGCGAATGCTTCCTTTCCTTTCTGATTTGCACGATCAAAAATCTTTTTTTGAGTGTAGAAAATCTTTTCCTTTGGTATTTCTTTACATAAATCATGTCTGTCAATAATAATTCCATCAGAATTTTCAAGGATATCATCAAGATTATCTAAAGCATTTTGACACTCAACTTTAGAGATAATCTTCATCTTACCTTCTGTTGCATCTCTCACTGAAAGAACGTCGGTACCATTTCTCATAAATGATGCAGCTATAGTGTCTATACCGCAAGATAGGCCGTATTTTATACACTCTAGATCTTTTTCCGAAAGCGCTGGCAAATTATTATATTGACTTCCATGGATGGAATCAATCGCAACTCCCTTATTTTCTCCTACCCTACCAGGTTGTACTATAACAGCAGTAATATATCCCTTATTTTTTGTGTCTATATCTATAATTCTTAAAATAAGGGATCCATCGAAATGCAGCTGGTCTCCTATAGATAAATTCTTTATGAGTGCCTTTGGTCGAAGAGAGATCCTCTTATTGTCTCCTTCAATTTGTTCAGAGTGTAGTTCTATGGTGTCACTCCCACGAAGTGCAACAACACCTGATGAGAGCCTGCCCGTACGAACCTGGGGGCCTTCGGTATCAAGCAGGAAAGGAATGTCTACTTTTTTTGCAAGTTCAACAATTTTCTTAAGATCTTGTAGGGAGGTGTGAGACATGTTTGCCCTGACAAAGTCTACTCCGATCTTCTTTATCTCCCTCAAATCTTCTTCCCTATTTGTAGATGGACCAATTGTAACAATTACTTTTGCCATATTTTTTATTTAATAAATAGTGAAGTCAACATTCTGTCTGTTCCATCTGAAAGTCTTTCATATTTCATTTTAAGCAACTTTCCTAAATAGCGAAAGGCGCTTTCGGAAAAAATATACGGATGATATGGATTCATTTGATCAAATGTTTGAAGATTTGCACATTGTACATACACAACCCCTCCTTTCTTAAGAGCCTGTCTTGTATACCTCATTATATCGAAAGGAATCGAGGTGTTTTCAAGAGAGTGTGAAAAAATAATTGCATCAAACTTTTGTTTTTTGGCAATCTTTTCTAGCGATTCACCATATGGAGCAAGAAATGTAATATGTTTGTTCTTCTTAATCTCGTCTTGTGCTTCTTCTGATGGCTCTATTGCATACACATTACATCCATGGTTTTTGTGGAGCGCATCAAGTGTGACTGGAAATCCGCAACCCACTTCTAGAATTTTTGTATTCTTATCAAGTTTTATCTTTTTATTAAGTGCTTTCGTAATGGTTTCAATACGCAAAGACTTCAGTTTTTCCATCTTATTTTTTCTCCCATCTTTTGCATTCCATTTCTTTTGATTATCCCATTTATATTGCTTAACACCCCACATTTGTCCATGTTTAATAAAACCAAGATTGCGAACTTTTTGTTGCCAAAATAAATCCTTATAAAATTCTTGGTATGAATCTTGCGTTGGGCGTGGATTCATATATTTCAAACCGCACTTAGGACATACAACATACCAAAATTGCATCTCTAACCAATCAACACTACCGTTAGGAATCATGACACCATGAGAACAAAGGGGGCACTTGGTTAGTCCCTCCCATTCAAATTCAAAATCTAGTAACTTTTCTTTTTTGGGCATATATAATTTAATCTACATTAGTTACGTGGTACTTATCAAACACTTTTTTCCGGAAATTTGCAACTTTCGAATCTATCTTTTTCGCCAATTCATTACTTATGTTATTTTTCCAATCACCTACAATCCCTTTTCTTAGCCCACTTTTTACGTCTTCTTCTCCCTGTTTTCTGGTGGCTTTATCAAGTGCGTCTTTCACAGTCTGCTTATCAAAATCAGCTTCGGTAACCATATATTCTAGCTCTTCATCACTTGTTTTAAACCCTAAATATTCTGCAAATCCCCGTGCCACATCTTTTGTATTATTATGCATATTTTCATACGTTACTACATGAACATCGTCGTTATATGCTAAAAGCGCTTCATACTCTGGAACAATTCTCTTCTCTAAATAATCCATTGCAAATTCTTCTGTAATCAGGTCATCTTTTTTCTTTTTATCTTTACGCACCAAATTAAAGTGCCATGACACAATCTTATCTTTTGGATCGCGAATACTCGCAATTTTTTTTATGTTTGGATAAAACTTATCTATAAAATCCAAATAGAAAACGTAAGCTGGGGTCCCTTCTCCAACAATATCCTTGTTTCCTTTCTGGTCATCACAATATTCACTATATCGTTCCACTAATTTTTTATAGAGTTCTTCTTTTGATACCTTATCTTTTAGTGGAACTAAATCTTTGAAAACTTTATTATATTTAGTAAGAAAATCCTCAAACGGTCTTGTAAACAGGAAATCAGAATCTCCTTCTAGGCTTGCGATTGTGTCAAAGAAATGGACTTCACCAAGTTTATTACCCCCCTCTTCACCTCTCCACGGAAGAGATGGGAAACAGGCAATTTTAGGATGATTATTTAAAAGTGCGGCAACCCAATGAGTTCCGCTTCTTTCCATGCCTACAATTAAAAAATTTGGATATGGACTATTTTTCAAGGTGTTTCTTTACTTTATTAGCAATAAATATATCAGTAGCCTCCCTACTCTCATGCGTCATCCCTCCTATGTGTGGGACAATAATACAATTAGTATTATTTTTTGCATACTCTACTAGCGGGTGACTGGAAAATTTATTGTCAGTGAAATCTAACTCATCGGAGAGCACATCAGTTGCATATCCTGTAATTTTTTTATTTTTCAAGGCGTCTAATACGTCCTCTTCATTTACAATTTTTCCACGTGATGTATTTACTAGGAATGCGCCATCTTTCATCTTTTCAAAGGTCTCCTTACAGAACATATTATTTGTTTCATCTGAAAGATGTATGTGAATCGATATGACATCACTTTTTCTTATTAGTTCATCAAACGTCACCTTCTTCGCACCATCCATTGAATCAACTTCCGGATCGCAATACAATACATCCATTCCAAACGCATTTCCATACTTAACTAACATTTTTCCAAGTCTTCCGACACCGAGAATTCCAAGTGTCATTCCAGACAAATTATGCCCCCTAAATGCTTCTCTATCCCAATTTCCTTTCTTTACATCTTCAAATGAAGAATGAGTCATTCGAAGTAGGTCAATTATGAGTCCAAAAGCAAGTTCAGCTGTTCCTGTTATTGAATTTAAAAAATCTGTCTCTCCGCGAAGTGACAGCACTTCAATTCCACGCTCATTTGCAAACTCGATATCTATATGATCAAGCCCTGTTGCGGGAGTTGCAATTACTTTTAAGTTTTTTGCATTTTCCAATACTTCTTTATCAAACTTATTTGCAAGACCTATGATTGCAATATCATACTTTTCTACTTCATCTGTAAGTTCCTTTTGTGAGAGAGTCTTATAGTCGCTTTCTCCAAATTTATCTGTAATTTCTTGCGCCTTATCAGAGAATTCTGGTCCAATTGTATTTAGAATCTTATATTTCATTTTGTTTTTTAAGCCAGAACTCTGCAAAATCAAAATCAACTGGTTGGTTAATATCAACAGACCGTTCTTCTGGCATTATATAAGCCATGGACTTTTCTCCGAATAAATCTCCGTTCATTATCAATTCTGTCCTTGTAAGATAAACTGCACAGTTTCTTCTGTATGCTTTTTCTAGATCTTGTCTCCTGCTTGAAGCGGTCCCCTCATCTTCAAAATATGGCAAAACTTTTCCGTCAATGATCTTTTTCATCTTTTTCGCAGAAAAGTCATCAACTTCTTTCATACTCATGACAGAATCAGCTCCTGTTTTCTCAGCAATCCTTATGCTCTCATCAATATCATCTGCAATTCTCAAAGGTGATGTGGGTTGTAAAATCATAATATAATCGTATTCCTCTCCTTGCTTTTTTAATTCATTTACTACATTCTGCACAACTTCAATTGATGTACTTTCATCTTGTGCAAATTCTGCTGGACGCATGAATGGAACATCGCCGCCATAGTCTTTAGAAATTTCTGCAATCTCTGTATCGTCCGTCGAGACAATACTTCGTGTGAGAAGCTTACTTTTATTTGCCGCATCAATTGTATGACAAATAAGCGGTTTGCCTGCTAAATCTTTAATATTCTTTCGCGGAATTCCCTTTGAACCTCCGCGGGCTGTAATAATACCAAGAACTCGTAAACTATTACTCATGGAATCTTTTTTGTTGGTAAAGTGAGATTTTTGCAAGTTTTTCTGCAATCTTTTTTGCTGTTCCTTTTTTATAATATAAAGTATCTGACTTATATTTGTTTCTCTTGATTTGTTTCTCTATTGCTTTTTTTATGATTGTTCTTTTATGGGGTGTATCAATTACATTTTTACCTCGCATTCTTCCGTTTTGTCGTGTGCCAACATTTACTACTGGAAGCCCGAGAAGGGTGCTCTCCTTAATACCAGCAGATGAGTTCCCCACCAAACACCATGCTTTTTTCAATAGCCCTATAAATTGCTCTGGTGGTAAATATTTAATAAATCTGACGTGCTCTGGATTATTTTTTTCACGAAAGCTACGAATCCCTTTAGATATCTCATCCGTGCCAGCGTCTATATTTGGCCAAAACCAAATTGTTGGTACACCAAGATTATGTACTGCGTGTAATGTTTCTTCAACATGTCTTCTATTGTCTCCAAGTTCTGTTGTAACAGGATGTTGCATTACCACCAGAAATGGTTTTTCTATATCAACAATATCCCCCACACCAAGTTTATTAACGTCATTGGTTGTAATATCAAAAGAATTTTGTGCAACAAACTCTAATTCGGGCGCACCATAATTAAATATATATTTAGGGTTTTCCCCCATTGCTCTCACTCTTTCCCCTGATTTATTATTTGTGACAAAATGAATATGAGAAAGTTTTGTTATAGAGTGCCGCACAGCCTCATCAATACTTCCCGTAACGTCACCCCCCTCAATATGCGCGACCGGAATATTCAAATATGATGCTGCAATTGTAGCAGCCAATATTTCAAATCTATCCCCCCTTACAATAACTATGTCGGGTTTTAAATTATCAAAAGATGTGGTGAATTCTATTATTCCTAGTCCTGTTGTTTTTGCCATTGCGAGCGTATCGCCACCCTCTAGGTTCATGGTGATTTTCCCATCATATAAAAACCCATCCTGTTCAAGTAATTGTGGAACATCCCCATGTTGAGGTAATATGGCAGAGCCCCCAACTATTATTTGAAGCTCAATATCTTTGCGTTTTTTCAATTCCTTCAAAATTAACTTGTTTCTAGCGTAATGAATTTTTGAAGTAATTACAAAACATATTTTTCTTTTTTTCTGTTTGGATGGCATTATTTTAAATATTCTTCTTTAATTGGTTCAAATCTTTTTAAATCTTTCTTTAATTCTCTTCCGAGAATTTCATGAAATCTATCTGAGGCAAGTCCATCAAGATACATCTTGGGACGCATTGCGTACACCATACCATTTATAACCTTCTCCCCTCTTTTCAGGTCGCGTCCAGCAACAAGTACTTTATTAAAATATGGACGAAATTGGTTATTTGCACCCTCAAACTCTTTTTCGCGATCTCCAAGATATGGAGTCTCATCTATAGAGTTAAATGAACCATCCCTGATCCTTTCTACCATTTTTTTCATTTCCTCCGGTGTCATCGATACCTTATGGTCTGCACCCCATAACTTACGGGAAAAAGAAAAATGTTTTTCAATGACCTTTGCGCCGAGCTTCACCGCAGCAAGTGTAACCTCATCACCAATAGAATGATCTGAAAACCCTATAGGCATGTCCGGGTACTTATCCCGTAAGTTCTGAATTGTCGCTAGATTAAATTCATCTTTTGGACAAGGATATTTACTAATACAGTAAAGAACGATAAATGGGGACTTTGCCGAACCATAATCTTGCAAGATTTTATCTAGTTCGTCAAGTGATACCATGCCTGTAGACACAATGATCGGTTTTTCTGTGTTTGAAATATAATCGAGCATCACGTAGTCTTGTACATCCCCTGAACCCACCTTCCACAGTGATATATCAAGTTTCTCTAATTTCTCTGCCGCTTTCTTGCTCATCGGAGTAGAAAAAAATATAATCCCCACCTTATCGCAATATTCTTTAATGGGTTTCCAAAATCCACTAAACGGCGTCGATTTAGTATTCCTTGTCACCCAGCTATATCTGTCTTTTCCCTTAAAATGCGGAGAAACTATGTTTATATTTGCCTGTTCATCTTCTACTTCATGAGTTTGAAATTTTACTGCGTCACACCCGGCATCGACTGCGGCATCTACGAGCGCTTTAGCATTTTCTAAATACTCTGAGACTGAACACTCCTCTTTGGTCTGAATAAAGTTCTTGCCAATCTCTGCAATAATGAAAACCTCACCTCCCCCGATTTTTTTCTGTGAATTTTGAATATAAATTTCTTTCATAACTATGTATTTAATTCCTTAATATATTCGCCGGTGATGTTTTTTATATTTTCTTCAACAGTGAGACCTGAATCTTTTTGAAATCTTTTATTCGGAAAGCCTTGTATTGTCGACTTAATAAGCGCAACAAGAAAATTAATATTAGATTGTTCATTTGGACCACTTCCATCGATTATTTCCCCTATTGCTTTTCTGCAAGACGGAACATCAATCACACGATATGCTCCTTCTGCGAAACTATACCATATATGACCAAATACAAGCGCGGGTCTCTTACGCAAAATTGCCTCCCATCCAACGGTTCCTGTGATTGTTGCTACTGCCTGGGACTTTTGTATAAGCTCATATGTGTCAGCATTAGTGGGAATAAGTACTACATTTTTATTCTTAATGATATTTTCATAATATCCAGGGTATCGCCCTCTCTCTGCGCGTGGCCCTTCCCACTGTAGAGGATTTTCTTTTACATACAAAAACCAATCATCGGGTATTGATTTTGCTAGCGTCTCAATCATAAGAATTTGATTGTTGAATACTCCCCCCATTGCACTTGTTGATGCTTCTGGTTGCTTATGAAGCGCGACATATATAAATTTCTTCGATAGATCAGGCTTTTGAACATATTGCTTATGCTCTTTTTTGAACTCTAGTTTTTTTCTATTCCAATCACGATTATATTTCTTCATCACATACCCTGATTGTTTAAATCCTTCAAGGCTTGCAATCTCTCTTTCTATAGAAAGCATTTTTATATATCCTATTGAGGTCTTGAAAATAGTGCCCTTACGTAGATTAACAATGACTCTGTTTATTGGTAAAAATTTAGACTGCTTCGTAAACCCTTCCCTATAACCTTTTTTCATATAAAAAGGAGTTGCGGCTTTTTCTGAATTTGCTTGTATCAAATAATAGCTTTTTACTTTATTGTCTAGATCATTAAGTGTATAGTTTTTGTCTTTAATTTTTTTTAGCTCATTTTGGAGTCTTTTGTATACTGTGTGATCTTGGAAAAAAATAAGTCTACCGAGAACCGGTATTGTCCTGAGCATAATAACCTTTATACCCAAGTGTTTCGCCAAACAATAAAGCGTATATTGATGTGCAATATGTGGAATGTCTCCAAATATGATCGCATCTGGTTTTGATGTTGAGAGTACGCCATTCCAATACGAGAGATATTTATAATATAAATATTTTTTCTTACTGTATGGTGTGTTATGGGTGTCGACTGCACTCATCATGACTATGATTTGCGATTCGTATTCTGATAGCGCTTGCAGTAATTTCTCACCGGGAGGAATAAATTCTGATGTATCTATGTCTGGCGCTGAAATACCCTGCACTGCCTGAATGGTGTTATGAAAGACAGTACCTGGAAACAGCTTCTTTGCTTCTGTATCAATAAATAAGTCAAAATATTTTTTCGAACCTTCCCAATAGACGACCTCTGCTTCACTTCCTTGAAGATTTTTTATTACTTCAATAAGCATAGTACTATTGAATCTAAATACAAATATTTTCTTTTTTGGTGTACCTTTAACCATAATTATTTTCTAATATTGTATGCTTTAAAAAATACTGAATCTTTGTCGCTCAATAGTTTTTTGGGCGGCCCTTCTTCAATTACCCTACCTCCTTCAAGCACAAGCAGCTTATCACATGACATAACTGTTTGTAGCCTATGTGCCACCACTAATATAGTTACTTTTCCCTTCAGCGCAAGTATCGCATCTTGAATTTTCATCTCTGACTCATTATCGAGTGCGCTTGTCGCCTCATCCAGAATTAAAATCTGTGGTCGTCTAGCCAGGGCGCGAGCAATTACTATCCTCTGTCGTTGACCTTGAGACAACTCTACACCTCTATCCCCAACTACCGTATCAAGACCATTAGGTAGTTCTTTTATAAATTCATCTGCATGTGCCATCTTTATTGCGTCTTCTATAGCTGTGTCATCAATAGCACGATCATAAAACTTAATATTATTTGCTACTGTGTCATTTATGAGAAATATATCTTGAGATACATAGCCAATCTTACTTCGCCACTCAAGTAGATCAATTTTTTTTAGATCTACACCATCGACGAGAATTACACCATCCACAGGGTCAAGAAGCCTAAGAACGACATCCACTATGGTCGATTTCCCAGAACCTGACTCTCCTACTAGTCCAACCATTTTTCCTTTTTTAATAGAAAAAGAGGTGTGCGTCAGTACAGATTTACTGTTTCTATAAGAAAATGAAATATTTTTGAACTCAATCTCCTTTTCAAATTCTAGTTTCAAATTACCGTCATTAACTTCTCTATTGTGTCCCGCGGAGTCCAAATAATTTTGAACGCTTCTTAAGTACGGAACTGTTTCATTTATTGTATGGTAGTTGGATTGTAATCCACTAAAATTCTGGAAAATCTTTTGTATTAGATACATCACGACGATAAAAGATGGCAAACTAAAACTTGCTGTTTTATATGAAAATACAAAAACAAATACAATAAAAATCAGGCTGATAGGTTGCATCAATACATTAGGTATAGTCTTAAATAATGACAATCTGACCTTGAGTCTTCTCAATTCATTAAAGTAAGGTGTAGCTTTTTCACTTACCGCCATTGACACAAGTGTAGATTTTAACACCTTCATACCCACTACATTTTCGTTTATAAAATGAGCTAATTTTTTATTATAGACACCAGTGTCTGCGGCAGCTTTCCGTATCATCCTATTCAGTGGCTTAAACAAAAATAAGATTAGAATGCCCATTAGGAACGAAAAAGCTGTTATC
>CEPX01179747.1_pt1 | contig 12549 bp, 19 predicted proteins | sample 361361 | NCBI WGS metagenome assembly CEPX01 (sample SAMEA2619974, study PRJEB7988) | marine metagenome | biome: marine biome (ENVO:00000447); feature: mesopelagic zone (ENVO:00000213) & marine oxygen minimum zone (ENVO:01000065); material: "saline water (ENVO:00002010), including plankton... | reverse complement strand
TTGCGAAAGGGCGACAATCAGCAGGTTGTTGTATGCGTACCCACGACCCGACTCTTACACCAATGGAGCGAGGAACTTAGCGAGATGGGCGCAACCGTATGTCGCTGGGGTGGCGGTCACGGCAGACCTAACACAGTTGATTCTAAAATCGTGGTAGGCGTGGTTAATTCACTTCGTAAGTGGGAAGAACCTCGTGTTAATGTCAACCGACTACTCATAGTGGATGAGTGCCACAGACTCGGTAGCGATGGCAACTCAATAATACCACAGGTTATCCCACATGATGCGATACTCGGTCTATCAGCCACACCGGAGCGTAGCGATGGTAAGAGCGTGACTGCGCTCACCGGCCCAATCATATACAGGCTATCCTATCGTGAAGCGCTTGATGCTGGCATCATACCTTCATTCACGCTGAAAGCGGTCGCTGCTCCCCTGTCTTGGGTTGAGCGTTTTGAATACGATGACTACTCGCAGAAGATAGCGATAGTGAATGGGAAAATAAGCGAAGAGTTCGGAAGCGGTGGTAACTTTTTCGCCATACCGGAGAACGCAAGCCCAAACATAGCGATATACAAAGCGCTATGCAATAATCGTAAGCGATTGGTGAACAACAGTCGTGGTCGCATAGATTTGCTGACTCACCTGCTTGCTAAGCACGCTCAAGACAAAGTGATACTATTCCATGAATCAGTGTCCGCCCTCAATGGGTTAGCGCACAGATTCAAAGACGCCTATGACCCTGCGGTTTATCACTACGAGATAGAGAACCGCGAAGAGGAGTTCCAACGATGGATGGACGGTGACACGAAGTTGCTGTTCTCCTGTCGTGCGCTCAACGAGGGGATGAATGCTCCCGAAGTTGATGTAGCCATCATGTTGAGTGGTTCCAACGGTGTTCGGTCACGCATTCAGACGCTGGGCCGTGCGCTTCGTGGAGAGAACGCTCTCATCTATCTCGTGTATGCACCACAGACTACTGACACGAAGGGGCTGACAGGTCTCATCTCTTCGGGTGGTGTGCCTAAGAAGTTCGTCAAGCACTTCGCTTGGCAAGACGACACGCTAACAGGTATTACCGCACCGTATTGGTTCAGCAATATCCACTCAAAACCTTCCCACTCAAGAAATGACACGCCTGTTGAACACAGGTTGTTCGGTCGTGCGCCGTTGCCATTACTTGACGAGGCGATAGGTTATATGCCTGTAACGACTTTCCCATATAGCACGATTATAATTCCCCCATACTTAGGGGGAGGTGATACCCAATGATGAAGGAAGAACCAACGAGAGATGAACTGATGATGGTCGTACGCGACCAAGAGAATGTAATAGAGGCTACTATTGCTGCACAAGCGATGTTGCACGACCACCTAATAGCGGTGAGAGAGCAGCGTGACCGAGCGGTGGACACGATAGCAGCGCTGTTCCATGCAACGAAAGCCCACGCTAAGTGGAACAAAACGCTGCTGATAGACCGCGATGTGTTTTTGGAGCAAGTGGATGAATGGATAGCGATTGTTGAGGCGCGGGAAGGTGATGCACAATGATTGACACAGAAAAAAATGAAGGACACGCTTGTAAATGGTGTAAGTATTTTGAAGATGCAAATGCGTGGCACTACGAAGATTGCCCCATCATGGATGACCCTATGGTGACATTCCACATCCACAAAAATTATGAAATGCAAAAAGAAGTCAAGCGATTGCAGAAGTTGAACGACCTATTATACATCGCATTTCACAGGGCAGGTGATTTTGGGCTTTTCATGACGCTGTGTGATGCTTGTGCTACTGTTCATTTTGAAGATGATGTTTGCGCTCATGCTTGCGAGTTCTGTGGTGAAATGCCAATGAATATATCTGATGGGCAACAATGCTGTGAGGCGCGGGAAGGTGATGCACAATGAGCGTAGCAGTTGAGCGTTACACCGAAGAGTGGAACGGCAACACATACAGCCGTGTCGCATTCATCTTTCCTTACAACAACGAAGCGAAGGACGCGCTCAAGGCAGCGCTACCTTTCCCTGCTACCAAGTGGGATGGTGTGCGTAAGGGTTGGGGTGTGCGTGATACCCCTGCTGATTTACAGACAGCAGTGGAGACGCTCGCACCGTTCTATCACTTCGCCCCACTCGTGGATGAACTACCTGTGGTTGAGTCTCCGCCTCTCGCTAAGTTCAGCGCGCCGGACGCAATCATCCTTGACTATCCCTTCCAACCTAATTGGAAACAGATTAACGCGGCGGTGAAGTCGCTCGGTAATGCTAACTTCAATATGCAGACTAAGGTGTGGAGCATACCGCTCAACACCGCACACCAAATCGCTAACGCTGTTGAGGCTCACTACGCTGAACTTGCACAGGCCATCCGTGACCTGCCCGAAGTGGCCGGTCATGTTGAAGCGGCGGTGGAGAGAGTATCGCTATCGCAAGCGGTGGCGCTGGAAAATGAGACGCCTGTAAGAGAGCGAGTGGCTTTGACTCAAGGCGAACCGTTCCCTCATCAGTGGGTCGCACCTGCCATGTTCATAGCGGGAGACCAACACAGGCTACTGATAGCAGACGAACCCGGATTGGGTAAGACATTACAGGCGTTACTGTGCATAGACGCGGCTCAATTCAGTAGTACGCTTATCGTATGCCCTGCGAATGTCAAGTACACTTGGCTCAACGAGTGCGAGAAATGGTACACTTGGCACAGCAGACAGGTCGTGAAGAATGGTAAGGACACCATAGAAGCAGGTAAATCATTCACGATTATCAATTACGAGTTACTCACTAAGCGCGAAGAGGAATTGAAGTCGCTTGACTTTGATTGCATCGTGTTTGACGAGTCGCACTACCTCAAAAATGAGAAGGCTGAGCGTACAAAGGTGAGTGTTAGGCTCGCGAACTGGCCGACAGTCAAGGGATTGATATGTCTTAGCGGCACGCCTATCCTCAACAGACCCGCCGAGTTTTACAATGTGTTGAAGATGCTCATGCCCGGTTCTTTCGCGAACTGGTTTGACTTCGTGAAGAAATACGCGGCAGGTTACAAGGGAACTTATGCGTGGGTCACCACAGGTGCGACCAACATAGACAAGTGCGAAGACGGTGTAACCATACCGCTCAACCATTTGCTTCGTGACTTGATGCTTCGCCGTACCTATGACGATAAAGGGATAGCAGAATCAATGCCCGACCTCGTGCAGACTACCGTACTACTACCCCTTACGGAGGTACAGCGTGCCACTTACGATGCAGACTATGACCGATGGATGGAAGAGTACGACAGGCTGAACGCTCTCGGTGCGCTACCACAAGGCTACGCGCTTGAATTACTGACAGCCCTGCGTCACCTGTGCGGTCAAATGAAAGTCACTCACGCTGTTGATTGGGCAAAGGATTACCACGAGCAGACAGGCAAACCGCTTGTCATCTTCGCTCATCACTTAGACATCATAGGGAACATTTACACTCGTTTGGTAGCAAGTAGCAACAACTATCGGGTATCAAAAATCACAGGTGCGACACCATCCGAAGACCGACAGCGATTGGTTGATGAGTTCCAAGCGGGCGACCTTGACTTCCTTGTGTGCTCAACGCTCGCAGCGAAGGAGGGCATCACCTTAACCAACGCAGACACAACCCTGTTCGTTGAGCGTGAGTGGGTTCCCGCATGGGAACAGCAAGCGGCACACCGAGTGCGCCGTATGTCACAGGAGAGTAGCGTGTGTCACCAAGTGATACTATCAGCACAGAATTGTATTGACGAACACTTTGACAAAGTAGTTAGCGCCAAAGCAGCAATCGTGAAGCGAGCGCTTGATGGTGACGCTGAGGAGAGAGCGCAGGGTGACATCGTGAAGAGTCTCCTTGCATCCTTGACGGGGGTGAGCGCGTGAAAGAAGTTAAGTTCTGTGACATTGAAGGGCTTATCGTAACCCTCAAAGTAACTAATGCGATGTGGCATTGGCTATGTGAGAACTACCCTCAAATTGCTTTGGAATACGAAAAGTCGTTAGAGGTGAGCGCGTGAGTAGCGTATGGATTTGGGTCGGGTGTGGCGAGCCACCGAGTGATGGTGACAAGGCATTCCCAACGCGTGAGGCTGCTGAGGCCGATGCACTCGCATTCTTTAATGGAGAGATACCTACATACGAGACATTTCATGACCCACCGCGTACTTTGCCTGTCATTTGGTTCATTGAGTTAGAGGTGGTAGCGTGAGAAAATGGAACGCTACCACAGGTGAGTTTGAAGAGGTGGGGCACGAAGCGGCCGGAAAGTTGGTGATGAGAGATGATAACCAAATGAAACCTATGGAGGTAATGCCTCGCGCCCCGTCTCCCCCGAAGGGAGAGAATGCCAAGAACCCTTCGGCTGACGACATAGACATACTCGGTGAACTCCCACCGCACATTGAGTACGACTCGGCCGAGTTCCCTCGCACCATCCCCGAGGCCGAAGCACGCATCCTCGCAAGCCTCGCAGTAGAGTGCATTTCATCCGATTTACTACACAAATCGCCGTATTCGGCGTACCAACAGTGGACGACAGCGCAACAGCAACGCTTCCGTAAGGCTGAAAACAAAGTGGCCCTTCGCTTACTTCGGTTGGCAGGTATTAAACACCCTGCGCCGGAGGGAGACGAACACGAACGAACAAGAGAATCATGAAGAGACGATACACCCATGCAACATAGATGCAGAAGGGTTTTGGAAAGCGACAACGGGGCATCGGGAACCCGTTATCGGTCAGCAATTTGATACACCCGAAGGTACGGAGTGGCGTACCGAAGAGATACGATTCATTAGCGCTGCGCATGAACACATTGACGAGTGCGAGAGTTGTGGAGCGGGCGTTCCTGTTAGCGCTATCATGCTTGAAGGCGTAGCGCATCAGATATACCCGTGCTGCTCGTGCGGGCTTTTTGTGTGGCTTGAACGGCCACAGGTTCCTTCCGAAATCGTGGAGGAATACACATGATGACATGGGAGCCATCCGAAGACGATGTCAGTTGGACACGCGACCAATTAGATTCACTCGCCATAGGTGACACTTGGAACACAGGCGATATGCAATATCAACGCACGAGTGAGACAGAACTCACATTAATTAGTCGTGCGGAGCGTGCGGAACTCGCACACGAACGGGTCTTAGCAGTACTAAGCGCCCTTGAGTGGTCTTGTGTAGATGACGCGGCTGTCGTTACATCAGACGACCCGATAGAACAGTTACAACAGGCGCAAGAGAACGCTCAATCGTGGGAATGTCCCACAGAAGGGTGCGATACAACACTCATTAATTGCGACCTTGACAATATAGAATGGGAGAACGGGGGTATGTTCCCCGCTATGTCGCCCGATGGTACGGAGACTGAGGCGGAACGCTGGTTCGTGAACCTAAAATGCGCGGGGTGCAACGAGATTATCAAAATGAACCCGCTTGACTACGCACTACTCGCAGGCGATGACCTGTTTCATACTTACAAAGCGGGTAAATGGGTCTACGAAGTGCTATCCCGTGAACACATGATTGAACTAATAGATAACGGGGGAGAGGGTATAGCGCTCGGTACTAAAGACTTGGATGGTAATACTTTACCTCCACACCTTCAAGGAACATACTGCACCGCTTCAATTTCACCTGTATCAGAAGAAGAATGAGGTACTGCTACCATTTTTGGTGGCAAAAAGAGGGGGTTCAGTTATAAGGCAACCTCTTCTAAGGATGAATCAACCGGCCAAACTAAAGAGCCGTAATTGAGGAACCGAAAATGGAAATAAACCGAGTAGTCGTCTTTGGACGACCCGAAGGAACGAACGATACGGCAGTGCGAATAGCGTACGAGGCTGCGAATGGTGAGCAACGGGTATATGTCCCGAAGCAATCCATTCAGTCTCGCGTCATTTGCGCTGACGGTGAACGAACAGCATACACGATGCAACAGTGTGAGATAGACGGTAATGTCTTTGACCCTACGCTTGTGTTTAGTGGGGAACTATCCCCGCTACCGCCAACGAACGCTAATGATATAGAGTTCGCAGACGCTGTGGAACAGGGAGTACAGGAAGCAAACCTGCGCCACCTTGTGAAGGAGCAGAAGGCTAACCGTGAAGAGAAACTCACGGGAGTACAACAGGCAGCACAGGAAGCGGTCGGGAACATTGTAGCGCCACCATCAGTGGCGTCACCAATCGTTGAAGACATAGACGATGAGGGGGAGATACCCACACTCGTCTTAGACGAGGAGAACATCGCGAGTGGTTACACACCGGAGACAGGCAACGAAGGCGTAGTTACTGCGGCAATCATCGCACCTCCAACAGTCGCAACAGTTGATATTGACAGTGATGAGAACGATGACAGCGTACCTGCCTTCGCACCAACACATGTCCCCGGTATAGTGGAGACAGATGTCAAGGGACAGAGTGGCAAAATCGTGGACACTGCATGGGGCGGCGCGCTTCTTGCCGGTGGTCGTGACAGGGCAGCAGTACCGTGGAGATTTACCCCACAGAAGGTGCCGGGTTACATCATGGTACAAGCGGACGAAGAGTCGGGTGTAACACCTGTGAAAGTCGTTGACAAGAACGGTAAGCCAACAGCATACCACATCATGAACCCCGAACTTGCTACAGACAAGATGCCGGGCGGCGCGTGCTTAGGTACAGTGAGCGATTCATACTGCTTGCTACCACACACAACTGTCTTTGACCCTATCATGAAGTACGCAGACCAACATGACCTCAAAACTCATGTCACCTCGTACAATCAAGGGGCTAAGGCTCGTCTTGACATTGATGTATCACAAGCAGCACAGTCTCGTAAGATTGCGGCTGAGCGCAACAAGGCAGCAGGTCACAAGTGGCTTGACACCAGCGCGTTCGGCAACATGATTGACAAACTTGATGGTATCTACAAGTACGGCTTCGCTATCCACAACAGCGTTGATGGTAAAGGCTCACTGTCTGTCCAAGCACAGGCTCTTCGTGTCTACTGTAACAACCTCGCAAGCATGGGTGGCATTGACACAATACTTCGTATGCGTCACAAGAACGGCGTAATGGCTGACATGGATTGGGACAAGTTCGGCGAGACTATCGTTGACGCTACTGCGGAGATTCAGCAGTGGCTCGTGAACCAAGAACTCATGGCACACCTACCTCTTGATGTGCAACTGTTTGATAAACTTACAGTCGCGGCAGACAAGTTGAACATTCTTACACTACCAAATGTCAAAGTTGATGAGAACAAGAATGCGAAAATGACAGGAGGTCACCTATGGAGAGTCGTTGGTAGCGGCTATGTCAACCCAGCGACAGGAACAAGCGGCCATGACCAACCATTCGTGAAGGTCGCAACAGAACAGAAAGGTACAGTGTATCACGCTATGCAGTCTTTCACCGGAGCACTTACACACAAACCGGAGTGGACAAGCGCTGATGGTAAGCAGAAGATGGCGGGCCACACGGGTTCTATTGACGGCACTACCAAGAAACTACAACAGACCAACAACCTATTCATGGGTATCTGCAACAGCGCTTACGAAGCATACATGGAAGCAACAGGTGCAACTGAAATCGGCGAAGCAGACCTACCAAAGGTCGCGCAGTTCATTCAAGAGAACACCGTCTATGACACTATGAAGTTCCTTGAGAACGGTCAACCAAACCCGAAATACGGACAAGTCATCTCGTCACCATTGAAGGTTGCTCTCGGTAAGAACCAAACGAAAGCACTACACGAAATCCCAACAGTGGAGGAAACATTACTCCTCGTCTGAGGGGTGAACAAAGGAGGACGGGTGGGGGCTTCGGCCCCTCGCCCCAACCTATATGGAGAGATAACTATGAAAATAGAATTAGACAGTATGAGAACGGATAAAGGAACGGAGCCAAACAGGAACAGTGGCGGCACATCAAACACAACGAATATGTATAATATGTGTGACAAAGCATTCATCGCTTTGGGTGAACAGTTCCCCACAGGGAAATACAAAACCAACGATGGAACTGTGTGGTTCACAGTGGCATATGTTTGTGTAACTAAGCCACAAAGGACGGATTTGTCATGGACATTCTTCGCGAAGAATAACAAAGAGATGGCATACTTGGTGGTGGACGAATGACTTACGGAGACCCTAACGAAATACGCCGAGTTATTCATCACGAAACAGTAGAGAGGCGAAGACTCAAGTGGTTCCCCGCGGAATCACAACAACTCATCAAGGAAGCGAAGAGTGGTATGTCTGTTGAAGAGATGGCGATAGAACATGGGCGTAGTGAAGCGTCTATCAAATCAAGGCTATGGAGATTAGACCGCGAAGGTTCTATTGAGTGGAGCACACGCCGTAATAAAGCGTCACCTAAACAAGTGGCCCCACCAACACCGACACCGGGCATCAACATCATGCACGAGGTAACAACGCTTGTCACCCTTAGAAGAGTGGTGACGGATTTCCTCAACGGTGAGGCTACCCTTGACGACCTCAAGGAGGCGAGCGAATGAACATGAATACAGATGGAGTGAAACTACCTAACGGTGAGTGTCCGTGTGACGGTGGGAAATGTTCCGGCGCGTTCGGTTGGGTATGGAAGACGAGCGACCTCGGTCACACAAACCACAGGGGTAAGATGTGGGCAGAGGTTTGTCCTTCGTGGAACAAGACCGAGCAGCAGTGGAATACTGAGACAGGCGAGTTCGCAGAGATGAGCGTTGAACCTGCACCACCACCGGGAATTGAGGGCGACTTCAACAGGTACCGCCAATACAATTGGGACAACATGAAGCAGTCAAAGATGGATTCAGCGATGAACAACGCGCAAGAGCATGGCAAAGGCGCTGACGAAGGCACACACATAGACCACAAGGGGGTGCAGTGAATGAGCGGTGTAATAGTTCCTCCTTCTGATGACGGCGAGCAACCCAAAGACTACGGGCAATTCACCATCGGGCAAGTTCCCGCGCAGGGAATTGAAGTTGGGTTTGATAGCGGTACTAACCAATGGTGGTATCGCATAGAGACACCTATACTACGGCGCGTTATTGATTTGTTAGGTTGCCTTGTTGACGAGGCAGCCTTTTACTTCACAGATGTTGGCTTTTACTGTCGCGTAGTAGACCCAAGTCATGTTTGTATGATGGCTCTACAGACACCGGGTTGCAGGGACAGCGGGGGTAACAATGAATCAGACATGGTCTACGAAGAGATGATGGGCGTTGAGTTGAGTAAGTTACTCAAGTGTATTGACAAAACCGAATCGCATATCACTATCGTAGTGGAATCAGACACAGGTAAATTGCGCATCGTGAATGACAACTGCGAGTCAATGCTTAGAGCGCTTGACAGACAGAATATGCAATCACCGAAAATACCCGACTTTAGTGGTATGGAAGTGACAACCTTTGAGATAGACAGTATCACTTGGCTTAAGTCATGCAAACGCATGGACGATGTAGCAGACCTCGTTAGTTTAGAGACAAACGAGAACGGTGTGTATTGGTCAGCGGGTGGAGAATCATTCAAGCGAGAGTACAAACTGACAGATACATACACAGGTGAAGAGATTACCGCTCAATACAGCAATCAATATGTGTTGGGCCTCGCGAAGAAACAACCAATCACTAAGAAAAACCACACGACTTTCAAGGTATCATTCGGGAAAAATTACCCGTTACTCATAGAGAGCATAGACGACATAGTGAATTGGCAATACTTCCTTGCGCCACGGATTGAAGGTGATGCTTGATGGGTCAGTTTTCATGGCTTTGCGCCTGTTGTGATGGGCAAATCCTTAGCGAAGGCGAAGACTGGGAGTGCTTCAAGTGCGAGGAAGAGTATCATGGCGTGGAAAGAGTAGCGCTTCTGATGCCCGAAAAGTTCGGCGGTGTGCATTGGGAAGAGGACAACTACGAAGGCTACGGTGAGTTCTGCGGTATGGATGCTTACGCTTTGTTAGGGCGAATGAACGCACCCGAGTTGTGTCCTTCTATGCTAACACCAACAGGTAAGGTCAAGAAAGGACAGGCTTTCATAGACGCTCTTATTGATTGTGACGAGGAGACTATGGACAAGGACAGGCATATCGGAATATACCTTGAAGGTGAAGCGGTATATCCTATCAAAATCGTTCACGCGCGTTGCGGCATTGGCAGTTACGAGAACGAAATGGCGTCAGAATCAGACCCCGAGCAAGGCTGGCAGACCAACAAGCGCGAAGAGGGTTCTCTAACTCTCTGTGATGATTGCGGGTGTTGGTGATTTCATGAGACGAGTATGGATTGTCTTGAACAATAATGGCACGACCATCATCTGTGATACAAAAGCGGAGATGGGAGCCTACCGTAACCTGTCCTCCACTCAATGCCTTGAGGGACCACACACTTTGAGCGAGAAACGCATAAAGCAAGAGCGAGCATATACAAAAAGAATGGGGGTGATTTCATGAGCGATGACGATACATCATTCCCCCGTTGCGTGAGATGCGATAATAAAACTGAACAAGAGCGCATGAACTTCGGTAATGAGGTGTGTAACGATTGTCTCACCCCATACGAAGGGAGACGCATGGAAGAGAACATGGTACTCGCTGACTTCTATGACAGGTCACGCCAAATCATCGCCGGTCTATTAGGAATCATTAGACAGGAAGTGTACCCTGCTATAAACAGGGTACCGAAGTTAGACCAATGGTTCATTGAGACAGCGGAGTTTGAAGTGGGAGACCTACGAGACGACATCGCGAAAGGTCTCACGCCGGGAAGATACAGGCCACAGGAGTTCACTCGCAAAGCGTTGGAGGCTCAAAGGCGAAAGCGCAGGGCAGACATAGCGGACATGGTGAGTAACATGAACGAGCATTGGATTAAAGAAAGCGGCTACCCTAACCCGACCTACAAAATCGGATGGTTTGGAGACGAGATTGGAATACCATACCCCGAAGGGTGCTATCCCGTCACACGGGTAAAGGCGGAGTCAACACCGTTCGTTTTGGTAGACGGTTGGATACGACCCCAACCCGAAGAGGTGAGCGAATGAGTGTTGGATGGAAATGCAAGTGCGGACACATGAACATTCGGGAAGACGCGCGAGTCGGAACATTTATGCTAATGGATGCTTGCGATGAGAGATGCGATTCGTTCAACTGTATGGTTCCCTTTGAAGAGGTGAGCGTATGAATGCCAAAGCGTTCCTTATTCGGTGCGATTGTGAAAGTAAAAAACACAATGAGCAAAATAAATTATGTCCGGTTGAATTGATGATGGATATTATTGTTCAGCATGAGGTTCAAGGTATTGTCCTTGATGTTTTAGATGTTGAAGCGATGGATGCACCTATTGAGGGGGTGAGCGAATGAGTGACGAAGAACACGAATGCAAATGCAGGGATTGTGCGTGCCCGGATTGCGGTACTCGTTTTGACCCTAACAGGGACGGTGAGTGGAAACTCGGCTCGGGTCAGAAAATCCACAAGGGTAAGTTGTATCTAACTCGCGAATGCACAGGTTGTGCTGGCGGTGAATCTGTCATAGTAGCATGGTGCGAAAGCGAAAAGACACCTGCGCAGCGACAAGCGCTGAACATGGTGCTGTTACAATACACAGCCATTGAAGGCAACAGCGCTCAATGGTGGTTGCGTGAAGCGAGAGACAGTTGGCACCAACCTATAATCTGTACAACCGATGACATTGAGTGGGCTATGAGATACATGGACATACACTATTGGTATCGTATGCACGCCTCTATCGGTAACGCGGAGGTGACACTATGAGTGAAGCGAAATACACTCACCCGCTTCGTGTCAAAAAGGTACGACACTCAGCCATGCTTGACACTATGGCGCTCTCGCTGGAAATACTTGACGGCCCTTTCTCTACACGAGAACTGATAGCCCTGTGGCTTGACGATTGGGAGGAGCGCTGGCACGAAAAACAAAAGCAGGGCAAAGCCATGCGTAGAGTGCCTCGTTATCAACCTACCACAGTAACGGTCGGTTTGCTTTTGCGTAACGACCCACGATTTTTCAACATTAACGCGAGTTATACAACAGCAGACGGCACACGGACAAAACCGAGTGGCGGGTCACAGTGGGTCTTAAAAAGCAACCACCTGTCGGTAACGCTGGTGGTTGAGTGAGCGAGATTGTCTATGGCGTGTGGGCTGCAAAGGGTGAGAGAGGGCACGGGTACGAGACTCGGCTCTCTCTCGTCCAACACCGAGCGAAGTTATCTATTGACCTGCGTGAGTGGCGTAGCGAGATACACGACAAGCCCGGCCCGACCCGTAAGGGTTGGCGGCTGACACTTGATGAAGCGAAGGATTTGTACCGTGAGTTAGGGCGAGCGCTGGAAGACGGAGCGGCGAAGGAGAATGCCTTACGCCTAACTGGCGCTCTTGATGAGGGGGCAGACGAATGAGATGCAGACGATGCGGACGCTCGTTTCCCACTCACCCGTTAGACGAGTTATGTTATTCATGTTGGGGGGAAGTCAATGCCCGGCGCAACAAAGGCTGAGGCTAAGCGCAAGGTAGTGGCCCTGTACGCACAGGGCGGCGACCAC
>CEPX01198084.1_pt1 | contig 12560 bp, 9 predicted proteins | sample 361361 | NCBI WGS metagenome assembly CEPX01 (sample SAMEA2619974, study PRJEB7988) | marine metagenome | biome: marine biome (ENVO:00000447); feature: mesopelagic zone (ENVO:00000213) & marine oxygen minimum zone (ENVO:01000065); material: "saline water (ENVO:00002010), including plankton... | reverse complement strand
GATATCTATAAACTTGTAAATTCATTTCAAGGAAAAGATTCGAGTTTTATAATATCACAATTAAAACGAGCTTCTGCTTCAATGCCCTTAAATATAGCTGAAGGATCAGCTGCTTTAACAAAACGAGATTATTTGAATCATGTTAATTATGCCTATAAATCCTCAACAGAAACAAAAGTAATACTTAAATTATGTAAATCTTTAGGATATATTAATGAAGAAAAATTAAATCGATTTTTATTAAAACTTGATGAAATCAAGAAAAGAATCTACTGCTTAAGAGCTGTTTTAATGAAAAACACTCAATTTAAAACAGGAGATAGGTTTAAGTATTATTTGAAAACTCATTCTTAAGGCATTACATTTATTAATTAAAGCATACTTTTTATCATTATGATATCATTAGGAATTGAATCAACTGCGCATACTTTTGGTGTTGGAATTATAGATTCAAAAGGAAAGGTATTAGCAAATGTTAAGGATAGTGTGACTACTAAATCAGGAGGCATTATTCCACTTAAAGCTGCAGAGCATCATATAGCATGTTGTGATACTGTTGTTAAAGAGGCCTTAAAAAAATCAGGCCTCTCAATAAAAGATGTTGATCTTATTAGTTTTTCTCAATCTCCTGGAATAGGGAACTGTCTTAGAATAGGTGCGATAGTAGCTCGCAGTTTATCAGTTATTCATAATATTCCAATTATTGGTGTGAATCATGCAATAGCACATCTTGAAATAGGAAAATTAATTTGCAAAACAAAAGATCCTGTTATGCTTTATGCATCAGGTGCTAATACTCAAATAATTGCTTATGAAAATGGAAAATATAGAATTTTTGGAGAAACATTAGATAATGGAATAGGAAACTTTTTAGATGGATTTGCTAGAGAATTAGGACTTGGTTTTCCAGGAGGTCCAAAGATTTATGATCTTTCTCTTAAAAGTAAAAAATATATTGAATTACCTTACACTGTTAAAGGAATGGATGTTAGCTTTGGAGGTTTGCTTACAAATTTGAAGCAAAAAATAGCTTCAAAAAAATTTAAAAAAGAAGATCTTGCCTATTCTGTTCAAGAAACTGTTTTTGCTATGCTTATTGAGGTAAGTGAACGAGCACTTGCTCATGCTGGAAAAAAAGAATTACTCTTAGCAGGAGGAGTGGGGTGTAATATAAGATTGCAAGAAATGTGTGATAAAATGTGTGTTGACAGAGGAGCAAAGTTTTTTGTTCCGCAAAATGAGTTTTTAGTGGATAATGGAGCAATGATTGCATGGCTTGGGCTTGTTCAGTTTCAAAATAATGGAAGAATGAAACTTAAAGATGCTATTATTAAACCTTATTTAAGAACTGATGATGTGGAGGTGTATTGGAAATAATTTAATAAATTTATTTCTTCTTACTTATCTTCTTTAAAATACTACTTTTACCTTTCCAATCCAATGCTTCTTTTAAAACTTCTATTATATTTTGAACTGGGACAACTTTAATCTTGTTTAATTTTGTAGGTGGAATTACAATATCTTTTTGATTGGAATGAGGAATAATAACTGTTTTAATTCCTGCTTCGATTGCTGCTTCAATTTTAGCTGTAACTCCTCCAATTGGTAAAACTTCTCCTCTAACTGATAAGGAACCTGTCATTGCAACATTTTGTTTTATAGGAACATTTTTTAATGCAGATATAACAGTTGTTGCTACTGCAATTGAAGCTGAGTCTCCCTCAACCCCTTCATACGTTTGCAAGAATTGCACATAAATATCATATTTCTCTTTAATATCTTCACCAAAGTATTTTTTGATAATAGCTGAAACATTTAAAACAGCTTCTTTAGCTATTTCACCTAATTTTCCAGTTGCAACAATCTCTTTTTCCTTTCCGCCCGGAGTTACTGCGCTTTCAATTGGTAAAATAATACCTGATAATGCACCTTCTGATCCAATAACTGCTAATCCATTTACTCTTCCAATATGTTTTCCTTCTGTGACAATAACTTCATATTCCTTTTTCCTTTCAATATATTTATCTGCTAATTGTTTTTCTAATGGTCTTGCTATTTTTTTAGCTCCTTCAATGTGTTTTTTCTCTACAATCTTTGATTTTTGTTCTAATGCTAAGTCTCCTGATGCCCTTACTAATCCACCAAGTTCTCTTAACCTTAGTGTTAAATGACCTTTTCTATTAGCTAATTTTTGAGCTTCATGAATAATTTGCAAAACAGCTTCTTTACTAAAATGAGGAATTTTTCCATCTTTTTTAATTTCTTGAGCAATGAATAAAGCAATCTTCATTCTATTTTCAGGCGTATCTTTAACTGTATCCTTCATATATACCTCATAACCGTAACCTCGGATTCTAGATCTTAGTGCAGGATGCATATTTTTAATTGTTTCAAGATTACCTGCAGCTATCAAAATAAATTTACAAGGAACTGGTTCTGTTCTTACCATTGCACCAGCTGAACGCTCTGATTGGCCAGTTATAGGATATTTCCCTTCTTGTAGTGCAGTTAATAATTCTTGCTGAGTATGTGGCTGCAGAGTTGCTATCTCATCTACAAATAAAACTCCCATGTCTGCTTTATGAATCATTCCTGCTACAACACGTTCATGAGCTGGAGTTCCTAATCCTCCTGATTGGAATGGATCGTGTAAAACATCTCCTAATAATGCACCTGCATGAGCTCCTGTTGCATCCATAAAAGGTGCATGCTTTTTCTTAAAATTGTCTACTACCACTTTTGGTGCTTGAGAAGATCCACTTTGTGCACGTTTTCCTAGATTTAAAAATAAAACAAATGATGCTAAAAACATCATACCTCCTAAAAACAACGCAGCAAAAATAACATCTGATTGGTAATATGATCTCGCCCACCAAGGTGCAATCATTGCAATTATTAAAAGAACAAACATGATAAGGTTTTGATTTTTAAACATGGCATTATTTTGCAATTTTGCTCTAGCAACTAATTCCCTGCCTTTTCCTCCCACAACTGTTCGAATTAATGGTTGATTTTCATCGTTAGGATTTGGAAAAGATAAAATATCTTTTAGTTTTTCTTTAGGGAGAATCTCTGCTAATGCTAAACCTAACATAGATTTACCTGTTCCTGGTTCTCCAATTAATAGAACGTGTCTTCTTTGCTGTGCTGCTTTGTTTATTACCTCAACAGCATCATCTTGACCATGCACTTGACCAATAATATTTTCTGATGTTTTCAGCTCAGCAGTAGACTTAAAATTAAGATCAGCCATGATTTATAAATGAGATTAACGGTTTATATATTTTGTGGTTTATTAGTTAAGGGAAATTTCTTGTTAAATAGAGTATATTTCTTTCAGTTCCCATAAGTATTTATAATATTCCTAATTGCCCACATTATGCCAGAAATTATTGCATTTTCTCCATTTTGTCTCAGAGGATTCTATAAGCTACAAGTACCAGAATCAAATCCTAAAACAGATGTATTAGGGGAAAAAGTTGAACAACTCTTCGAAGAAGCAGAGGCACAATTTGATAAAGAAAATACTCACCAAACATATCCTTCTATTATCACAGAAGATCCAACGATTAAAGTCTACAGTTATTTTCCTCCAAAATTTGATAATTCTTCTAATTTTAACCCAAAATTATTCTGGAATAAAAGCAAGCATAGGCTTTTCAAACATCAATTCTATCTCACTGAAGGAGAAATATATCGACCTTCTGTAGAAATTGGTTTGCCATCTAATACAGAGATAACTCATAAGCATTTGGGAAAGGATAAAGAACGTGAAAAACATTCATTCTCTCCATTCTGGAATGCCATCCTATATATGGGTTTTAATGGTTATAGCATTGTTAGGATGGGTATGTTGGATAGAGTTTTTTTTAATTACAAAACAGATACTGTTTTTGGTTCTTTATACAGCAAAGGAAAAAGCAAATATTTTACTGTAAGTGCAAGAAATAAAGAAAATGTGATACACGGAGTTAAACAAGTAATGACATTATTTGACTAATTTAGGTTAATATTTATATATTTTAGAGGAATTTAGGTTTATATGGACTTTAATGATATTAAAGCAAGAAAAGATTGGGTAGAATTAGCTCATGAGGAAAAAGGGCATATCTTTCCTACTCATTATTATTGGAGATGTGTGCAGTTAATTGGTAAACTCTTTGATCATCCTCCGAATGTGTTTGCACTTTATTTTACTTCAAAAGGATTTGGTTGGTTAACAAGTAAAAATGCTTTATCTGATTTGGGAGTTAAGATTTTAAAGAAATTTGAGCAAGATAAAAATTTTATTAATAAAATTGTAGATCATAATCATAAGTTCATCCCAGTATTGTTAAAAGAATCTTCTTATTTTAATCAAGACCTTTCTCAAATTAATGAGCAAGAGTTATTTGATCATTATAAAAAGACAATGGATCTTGTTTCTGTGTTAATGGAATATAGTGGCATTGGAACTGTTTTAGAATTTGAAACCCCCCATTTAAGCAATAAACTTATGGGAGAGCTTACTACTCTTTTTGGTAAAGAAAAAGCTGGTGAATATTTTAGTATACTTACATTACCTACAGAGAAAACTTCTTCACAAGAAGAGAAATTAGCTTTACATGTTTTGAAATTAAAAAAATTAAATGGTGAGGATGTTATTGAATTATTAAAAAATCATTGGAAAAAATATGCATGGTTGGGATTTAATTATGATGGACCTGAATGGAGTTTTGAAGATATTAAGGGAAAATTTAATGCACTTTCCAACAGTAAAGAAGAGATTTTAGCATCAATTGATGAATTAACAAATGAAAATCAAAATCGGAAATTAAATCAAGAGAATCTTATTAAAGAATTAAAATTATCTGATAATTTACAATATTTATTTATGGTATTACGAACATTAGGATATTGGAAGTTTGAAAGAAAGTTCCAAAATATCAAATTTCATTATTATTTGAATAACCTTATGAAAGAGATAAGTAAACGTTTTGGCGTTAGTTTGGGTGAATCTAAAATGATTTTACCTAGTGAAATGGAGGATGTTTTAGTTCATAGTAAGATCGATAAAGCATTATTATCCCAAAGATGTGAATTATGTATTTGTTTGTATCAAGGGTATGAAGATTTTATGTGTTTAAGTGGTGATGATGCTTTAGAGATTGAAAAAGATATTTTAAAATGTTTACAAGTTGATGATAATGTTGATGTGATTAAGGGATCAACAGCGTTTAAGGGTAAGGCTTCTGGAAGAGTAAGAATTGTTAATACAAAAGAAGATATGGAAGGATTTGAAGAGGGAGATGTTTTGGTTTCAGCTTCTACAAGTCCTGATATTATCTCAGCTATGAGTAAAGCAGCTGCTATTGTTACAGATTCTGGAGGAATTACTTGTCATGCTGCAATTGTTTCTAGGGAGTTGAAAGTTCCTACAATTATTGGTACTGGTTCTGCTTCTAAGATTCTTAAAAATAATGAGATTGTTGAAGTTGATGCTAATAATGGTATTGTAAAAAGAGGAGTGTAATGATTTAAGTTGTGGAATCATCAACACCACCAATGGATTCGTTTACGGTCAAATTTCCTACGGAAATTTGCCCTTGCTCGTAAAGGAAAATTCCACACTTCGTATGGAATTTCCCTCTACACTCGCAAACTCATCCTTGGTGTTGATGATTCTTAGTTAATGGCTAATTTTTCCCTTGGTTTTTAGTATTCTCAGAAACTTTCCGACTTCTCCAAAAATAATCATGTTTTTTCTTAAAAGATCATATAAAGCTTAGATTCTAAAATATGTTATGCAAGAATCAACCCTCTATAGGATAAGTTTATGCTCTGGATTGTTAGGAATCTTGGCTTTGGCTTTGATAAGTTCAATGATTGAACTTGATGAAAAAGATATCTCTAGGATAACTTCTCAGGATGTTGATACCACTATTAAAATAAAAGGGATTGTTGAGAAGATCACTGAAAATAATGATAATATCTATCTAAGTGTTAAGCATGATTCTACTCTGGAGGTTGTTTTATTTGGAGGAGATAAAATTTTTTCTAATGGTGATGAAGTTGTTGTAACTGGTAAACTTCAAGAGTATAAAGGCAGAGTAAGTATGATTGGTGATGAGATTGAGTTGGTGGGATAAATTTCCGACTTCTCCAAAAATAATCATGTTTTTTCTTAGAACGACTTATTAAGGATTAATGTTAATATAAAATAAAGAAAAAAAGTAAAGGAACCTGGCCGATAACCAAGCGGGTTTCCCAACCAAAATTTATTACGCTTACAAAGTATAAAAACTTTGTGGTTTTGAGTAATGGTGTGGTACTCCTTAATCGGTAAAGGAGCCTGGCCGATAACCAGGAGGGTTCCCAACCCATGCGGGTTCGAAATCCTATGGGACGATACTCCCGTCCACGCCGCTCAAAACTTTATTAAAATGATTATAGAAATCTTACTCACACTCACAATAGGAATCTGCTGCGGAATAATAACAGGTTTAATTCCAGGAATTCATGTGAACTTGATTAGTGTAGTATTGTTGAGTATTTCCCCTTGGTTAGGGCAGTATTTTTCTTTTTTAGGAATTGGTGTGATTATCATATCAATGGCTATTACTCATAGTTTTTTAGATACTATTTGTGGGACTTATCTTGGAATGCCAGATAGTGATCAAGCTATGGGATTATTACCTGCACATAGAATGTTAAAAAATGGTGAAGGGCATAATGCTGTTATCTTAACACTTACTGGATCTTTTTTGTCATTATTATTAGGGATTGGACTTTTCCCTGTTTTTCTTTTTGGAATGAAATTTTTAGAGCCTTTAATGAAAGAAATAGTTGGCTATGTTTTGATATTGATAGTTGCATTTATGATTCTTAAAGAAAAAGGTATGAAGAAAATTTACAGTTTTTTTGTTTTTATTGTTTCTGGATTTTTAGGTATGGCTGTTTTGAATACTCCTCAATTAGAGCAGCCTATGCTGCATATGTTATCTGGACTGTTTGGATTTAGTTTGATTTTATTGAGTTTATTGCAAGATTCAACTATTCCTAAGCAGCATTTTGATACACCCATTGGTTTACCAAATTTAAGCTTGGTAAAAGCTATTGGTGGTGCTACTAGTATTGGTTTTATAGCTGCGTTTTTACCTGGGTTTGGATCTTCGCAGGCTGCTATTATTGCTCAACAGGTTGTTGGTGATATTAAAGAAAAAGGATTTTTAGTATTAGTTGGAGGAATTAATACTGCAAATACAGTTATCTCTATTGGAACAGCGTATACTCTAGGAAAAGCTAGGAATGGTGCAATACTTGTTATTAATAAATTATTAGAAGGGATTAGTTTTGAGGTAATGGTGGTATTTTTACTAAGTGCTGTTATTGTTTCTAGTTTTGCAGTGATTTTAGGATTAAGATTATCTAAAAAGTTTTGTACATTAATAATGAAAGTTGATTATAAAAAATTAATTATGAGTATATTATGTTTTATTGTTTTGTTGAGTTTGTTTTTTGATGGATTTTTAGGATTATTTATTTTATTTGTTAGCACCATGGTTGGATTAATTGCTTCAAAGTATGGTGTTGGAAAGAATCACTTGATGGGATGTTTAATGTTACCTGTTATCTTGTTTTTTGTTGGTTAAGGATGTAAAGGTAATTTTTTATCCTGAGTATAAGGAATGTTATTTTGCAAAGCTAATTCTGCTTTTTGTAGCTCTGCACCCAAATATAAAGCATGGCTTAGTAAGGAGATAGATTTGAGTGATACTATTTTTTGTATAATCTCATCAGCTGTTTTTCCACTATATTTTCCCAAGGCTTCTCCTGAAGGAGAATAATGAACAACCTCTATGTTATTATCTTTGACATTAATGACAAGATTTCCTCTTGAGTCTAAATTTAATCCTTTTTTAGAAGGATTATCTTTTAATACGCTTTTTGATAATTCCCAGCAATTATCATAAATATGGGCGCTGCAAGAGATAATGCTTAAACTTCCAAGATTAACCCCTATTTTTTTACTTACCATGTTTTGCAAAGCTCTTAGAGCAAATGCGTTTCTTGGCCAAGCATCAAACATATCATTGCTCCTAAAATAAACAACTAAATACAATTTATTATCTTGAATAAGGAATTGTAGTAAATCTAAACAAGGTGCTTTGCTGTTCTTTAAATCTTTTTTTACATCCCAAGTAACAGCAACAGCTCTTCTTGTATGAGGAACTTTTTTTAAGTAATCTATGATTTCTTCTATTTGATCCTTACCAAAATGTTTTCTAAGCCTTGTTCCATAGGTGTATTCCACGTCTTTGATATTCAAATCTGTTAAAATAATTGGGATGTATTCATCTAAATCTTTTTTTGTAAAATTAAAAAAAGATTCCCATTTAATGTTTTCAGGATCTTCATCAGTTATAACAACCATCATATTGATAATTTCCTTCATTTCATTATGGTATTCTGTTTTTTTCCGAATACCAAACCTCATGATGATATCTAAAATTTCTAACCAAGCCTGGCCAATGGTTTTATTGATGACTTTATAACCCACAGGATCAGTTGGAAAAGATTCTATTGCTTCAATTTTATGCTCTGGAAATGTTTCAGAAAAACCATACGTAGGTAAAGGTTTTAATTCAGAAAGTATAGCATTTAATTTTTCATATTCTTTTAGAGATCTATAATCATGAATTTGGATATGGTTCCTAAAATTATCAATAGCTAATTTAGGTATTTCTTTATGAATTGCTGCATTAGATATTCCAATAATATTATGATTTTCATCTATTCCATTTTTTATTAATGCTAAAAGTGCATCTCCAGAATTATATAAATCAACTCCTAAGAGCATAAGATGCCTGATTGTTTTATTTGCTAAACAATTTCTTATTAAATAACTTATTCCTTCATCCTTTGAATATAATTGACCCACAAAACCATATGTTTCTTTTTTTAAGTGTTTTGTGATTGCTTCTTTTCTAGTCCATAGAGTTATTATACCAATATCATCTCTATTTCCCTTAGTAAGATTTTTTTCATGATGAATAGCTTTAAGCATAATTGTGATAACTATTTAATATTTTTAAATATAGTGGTATGTTGAGAACCACAATTATCGTAAGAATTACGGAATTTATAGTTTATAGTTTGTAAATATTTATAAGTTTTAGATCATTCTTAACAGTATGACAACTATTTTACTTACCGGAATACCAAAAGTAGGTAAATCTGATTTAGTAGCTAATACTCTGGGATTATCTCAACAATTTTATGAAAAACCCATGAATGTTTTATCTCTAGGAGAGATTGTAGCTGGAGATGCTCAATTAAATTGGCACACTCCAGATGTTAGAACTGCCCATATAGGTTTTTCTTATCAGCAAATATTAAGGAGTAGTGCAATATCAAAAGCAGCTAATCTTGCCAGACAAATGGATGATGAGCATCTTATAATTGATGCACCTATGACCATGCATTTATCACATGGTGATGTTCCTGATATTATATTTAAACAACATCAAATCCAAGAGTTACATGATGCTGCTCCGATTGATTATATTGTTACTTTAATAGATGATCCTCATGTATTACATAATAGATTAAGACATACTCATTATCCAAGTAGTGAAAGACAAGTTTTAGATTGGATGGCTCATGAAGTTAATGTCGCAGAATCTATTTATCCTTTTAGAAAAAGTGAAAAAAGTAAAAAAACTCCAAAGAGATTATTAGTAATTCCAAGAGGAGGATCTGATGAAACATTAGTAAAATTACTCAATAGTGAAGACCCCATAGTAGCATATAGTGTTGGTCCTATAACTGATATTAAAGAGAATCCTAAAGATTCTCAATCAGTAGCTGCAAAAAAAACTAGGGCAAGGAATTTATTAACAGAGTTTAGACAACAACTTCAAGATTTTATTATTCCTATAGTGCCTATTGAAATTGCAGATGGAAAAGACACTCAAAAAGCTAAAGCTCATACTGTTCATAGAGATTTATATTGGTTTGTAAATAAATCAGATATTGTAATAGGTTATTTTCCATTAGGTTTTGATTCTACAGGTTCAAAAGCTGAAATGCAAGAAGCTGCTCAAATAGGAAAACCAACAATCCTTATTCATCCTAATCAACCAGAAAAAGTTTTTGGAGTGAGACCTACTCTTTATTTTAAGACAACAGAGGATTTTTTTGATGCAATTTATTCTTCTAGAGAGAAAAAATATAATCATAGAGAAGGTTATGATTATTTAAGAAGAATGCTAGATATTCATGAAAATCTTCCTAGATATTGTCATTTAAGGAATTATGCTGTTGCCATTGATTTACTTAATCAGGAAGGAAAACACCTTTTAGTTAGGCAAGCAGAAGGAAAATCTTTTCCAGGTCATTGGATTTTACCTGGTGGGAAAAAGGAGAATGGTGAAACCGATTTTCAAGCATTAGAACGGGAGGTATGGCAAGAAATAGGATTAAAATTAGTTGCTTTAGATAATGATCCAAAAAGAACATACCCCTATAGAATATTTAAAGTTGATTATGCTGATGCAAATGCAGCTGGAGATAGACCTGAATATTTTAGAGTATATACTTCTCCTTATCATGCCTCTCAAGGACAAGTGCGTGCTGATAATTTTGTTGAAAGACCAGAAGTTGAAAAATCCCAATGGCTCACAACAAATCAGATTCTTCACTCACGTAGAAAAGTGGTTCCAGGTACAAGACAGTATTTTGCTGATTTAAAGAAACAAGGAAAATGATAAAATAGAAATTATTACATATTCTTAATAATCTCATCACCAAACTCAGAACACTTTAGAAGTTTTGCATTTTGCATTTGCCTTTCTAGATCATACGTAACAGTTTTATTTTGGATTGTTTTTTCTAATGCTTGAGTTATTAAATCAGCAGCTTCTTTCCAGTTCATGAATTCAAGCATTAAAACTCCAGACAAGATAAGAGAACTTGGATTTACTTTGTCTTGTCCAGTATATTTTGGTGCAGTTCCGTGAGTTGCTTCAAAAATTGCTAAACGTTCACCAATATTTGCACCAGGTGCAATTCCTAAGCCTCCAACTTGAGCTGCAGCTGCATCACTTAAATAATCGCCATTAAGATTCATGGTTGCAATAACATCATATTCGTCAGGTCTTAGGAGTAATTGTTGGAACATAGCATCTGCTATTCTGTTATTTATGAGAATTTTGTCTTTAGGAGGATTATCTTCTAAGTCTTCTTCAAAAACAACTTTATCTTTGTAATCTTGTTTTATCATTTCATAACCCCACGCTTTGAATGCGCCCTCTGTAAATTTCATGATATTTCCTTTATGCACTAAGGTTACAGATTTTCTATTCTTTTGTATTGCGTAATCTACAGCAGCTTTTATAATTCGCTTTGATCCTGATTCACTTATGGGTTTAATACCAATTCCAGAATCTGGTTTGATTTCTTTACCTTTTGCTCCAATTAATGTGATAATGTCTTTTGCGTCAGGGCTTTGTGATTCGTATTCAATACCTGCATATACATCTTCTGTGTTTTCTCTGAAAATAACAACATCTACTTTATTTGGTTCTTTAACAGGAGCAGGAATTCCTTTAAAGTATCGCACAGGGCGAACACATTGGTATAAATCGAAAATTTGTCTTAAAGAAACATTTAAACTTCTATGTCCTCCACCAACAGGAGTTTCTAAAGGTCCTTTAATTGTTATGCCTAGTTCTTTTATTCGTGATAATGAGTCTTTAGGTAATAATTCATCTCCTCTTTTTACTGCTTTTTTAGAGACAATAATTTCTTCCCATTCAATCTTCTTTTTTCCTTTGTATGCTTTTTCTACAGCAGCATCAAATACTTTTTTAGCAACAGGAGTGATATCAACTCCTACCCCATCACCTTCAATAAAACCTATAATAGGATTATCAGGAATATTCCATTTATTATTTTCAAAAGAAATTAATTCTCCCATGTTAAAAGGGAATATTAGCTTGTATTTAAACTTATACTCTGTTATTCAAATTTGGTTTTATGATCCAAACTAAAGTTTTATAAGTTCAATATTATTCCTTATTTTAGAAAAAAATGCTCTTAGATCCAAAAGAAATCTCAACTTTTTTTGATACATACAAATTAAAATTAGCAGAAGCTCGTAAGATTTTAAGGAGGCCTATAACATTTGCTGAGAAAATTCTCTTTACTCATATGAAAGATATTAAAGATGCTAAAAAAGGAGAAGAAGATGTTACTATCAATGTTGATAGGGTTGCAATGCAGGATGCAACAGCACAAATGGCAATTCTTCAATTTATATTAACGAACATGGAGAAAGTTGAGGTGAATACAAGTGTTCACTGTGACCATTTAATTAGAGCTGAGAAAGGAGCTACAAGTGATTTAGATGTTGCATTAACTGAAAATAATGAAGTGTATGCTTTTTTAAAATCAGCTGCAAATAAATATGGAATGGGTTTTTGGAAACCTGGTAGTGGGATTATTCATCAAGTTGTTTTAGAGAATTATGCAGTTCCTGGAATGTTTATGATTGGAACAGATTCTCATACTCCAAATGC
>CEPX01146557.1_pt1 | contig 12570 bp, 5 predicted proteins | sample 361361 | NCBI WGS metagenome assembly CEPX01 (sample SAMEA2619974, study PRJEB7988) | marine metagenome | biome: marine biome (ENVO:00000447); feature: mesopelagic zone (ENVO:00000213) & marine oxygen minimum zone (ENVO:01000065); material: "saline water (ENVO:00002010), including plankton... | reverse complement strand
CCAGCGGCCAGTAAGGCGTCAGTACTAACACAACCCCGCGTGCAAAGAATGCTCGAGCACAATGAATTTATGAGGGGTGGAATCAAAAAGGGTATGAGCACGGCTCAACAAATCATCGCGAATCCCCAAGGCCAATATAGTCAGGAAGAGGTCGAAGCCGCAAGAGTAAAATATGAAAATCTCACAGAAGCGCTTAAGATGTATACATCGACCACGGCAGAGCAGATAATGACTGAAAGAACAGGGCAGATCAAAAAGTCATTTATCGAAATCGATAAAATATTAAGAGAATACATTGAGGATAGGCAAAAGATATTACAAAAGAATATAGAGCTTCTCGAAGATAGTGTCATGCTAGAGGGACTAGATCCCACCATGTACGGTATTGAAAGAATGGCCTCCAAGCAATCATTATTTGATAGTAAGCTAAGACAATTATTAGCACCGAATGAAGATATCTCAAGTAGGCTGTTGCTCCAAAATATGAGAGATTTGATGGAGGGAGCCACAGATGATCAAACGAAAATACTGGAAGACCTTGAGAAGCTATTGTCTGAGGGATTTGAGCTTCAACTCCAGAGGCTAGACGCGGAGATAAAAGAGCTAGATAGAACAATCCTAAGTTTAAGAAACGCGCCTAGTACTTCTCAAAATTTAGAATCATTGTCCGCAGCTATAGAGCAAAGAATAGAAAAGAATTTAGATCAATTTATGTTTGGCACTAGTGGGCAAACTAGAGAGACGAACATGATTGATACTATCAAGCAGTCTCTTGGGCTGTCCGTTAGCGGATCGGGGAGCGGTGGTAATCAACCGCTCGGCCTTTTCGCCAGTCAATCGGCTCGCATCAAGGCTGGATTAGCTGATCCAAAAGATTGGAGAAGATTAGGCATAGGGGAGAAGGGAGAAACATATGACCCGAAAGATGTTAAAGTACTAGAAGATCCCAATGCGGCAGACAGGAAATTACACTCAAAGTGGGCGGCGGTGTTCAGCATACAGGCGAGAAAGTGGGCGTTGAAAGCGGCGACAACGGATCGTGATATCAAGGCAAAGGAATTGGCGAAGAAAGCAGTCGAAGCTCGTGGGGGAGACACTTCAGCGTTGACGATTGCAATACTGGGTTTAAAGAAAACATTGGAAATAGCTAGGGAGCGTCAAAAAAGGGCAACAACTAGTTATGAAGACCATAAGGCAAAGCTGGATCCGCTTGGGCCACCGACGGTAGCCGAGGTGAATACTGGAACCGGATCACGAGTACCAAAACACGGGGGAGCGCTTGGTAAATTATTGTTTTCTCTGAATGAAAAGATGTTCGGGAAGAAGGGCCAAAAACCCCAATGGCAACAGGACGTGGAAAAAGAAGTGGGATTTGAATTCGCCATGAGAAAGGGATATCAACCGTTTGGGCAATTTACTAGAGATGTTTTCGGTGATGGAGGAGGGGGCCCAGAAGGCGAAACCGAATCCGTCTGGAGAGTCGAAAGGGAAAAGCTCGAAGAACAGGCCAAGCTGATGAATCTATCCGTCGAACAGAAGAAAAAATGGGTAGAGGCGATGCTCAAGCAACAGAAGAAATTTGAAGACGAGACAATCCGGTTAGCAAAAATAGGTGCAGATGCTCAGTTCGAACAAGAGAGAAGAAAATTATACCTGATGAAGAAAACGGGAGTAATGCCGCAAGCTATTAATGCACAAAGAGAAGTTGCGTGGCAAGCAGGAAGAAGAGCATGGCAGACGGCGGCTGGATCTTTAGAAGACGGTGGCATACCGGGAGCGCAAGGAATGAATGTATTTAGTCCTGTAGGTGAAATGAAGGGGCATATCAATAAACAGATTGGCCTCAAAAGAGTAGAAGCCTTAGCGGCAAAGAAACAAGTAATTGAGTTCGGTGACAGCCCAGAGGGGCGAGCCGCGCAAAAAAGAGCAGAGGCCGCAGATGCAGAGGTAGAGAGACTTAATAATCTAAAGAAAGTTTTTAAAGGTCTGGCTAAAGACGGACAAAGCCTTGCAGACGCATGGGAGAAGATTAAAATTAAAACCCTCAAGGATGATATCATTGCCTTAGAGGAAAAAATTAAACTCGATGAACTGGACCCGAATACCCTTAACAGGGAAACGATGGAAGACCGCAGGGAACAGACTAGAAAAAGAATCAAGGATCATCAATACTCAATCAATGATTCATTCGATGACATTTTTGCCAACTGGAAATATGGCATGGAAGAAATGACTATCGATATGGATGAGGCGCTTTATAACATGAGCGGCCAATTCCGAAGCGGAATAGCTACCGCATTTGGCGAGGCGATAAAGGGAACGAAGACTCTTCGGGAAGCATTCGAAGATATGTTCATGAAGCTGGCTGATTATGCTCTAGACGAATTTCTAAAAGCTACTGTTAACAGGATTTTTGGCTCATTAGCAGGGTCCGCTGGAGGCGGGGCGGAAGGCGGAATGGTAAGGGGCGGAAGTATTCAGAAATTTGCGCAAGGCGGAATGGTAACTGGGGGAACAGGGAATAAGGATGACGTTCCCGCGTTCTTAAAGAACGGTGAATATGTGCTAAGAAAAGCTGCGGTAAAAAAATATGGAGTATCCCTTCTGGACCTTCTAAATAATGAGGCATTTGGTCAGGTAAATAAATTTGAAGTTGGAGGAGCAGTAAGAGCTGGAAGAGGCACTGGACGGGTGATCGGGGATCCGCAGCTAGGGGAACCAATGTATATACATTACCCAGACGGATCAAGGACATTAGTGTCCGAGATGACCTCTTTAAGGCGGCAACGTGGACTACCGACATACACTCATACCGATCCTGACCCCGGGATTTTTAGTAGAGCAAACTATGATGTAGATTACTGGACGCACTTGGCTGAGCCAACGACGCATGGTGGGTTAGGAATGTCCACTGAAGACATAGCTAAAATAAAAAAACAATGGGAAGAGAATGCTTTTGCAGATCCTCAGGAAGGGCTGACGTCAAGAATTCAACACGGGAAGAGGGGCCGATGGGTGGACTACAATTTAAGAAATGCCTTCATCTATGACAGTGATAAGTTCCCAACGTTAGACCATAGTTACTTCTCTATAGATAAGAGACTAACTAGGCAAGCTCTTACTGATGACAATAATCCGAGAAACAAAATCAGGCAAGAGAAGGCTGGAAAACTTTATAAGTATTACGAAGATAGAGCAAGTGACTTGATTCAACACGCTGAAGCAGTAGCCAAATGGGAAAGACAAAAAAAGAAAAGGATGAAGTATACCCTTTACGCTGCTGCTGCGGGTATGGGTCTAAACTTTTTAACCGGGGGAGGTTGGGGCGTTAGCACTCCGGGATCAGCAGGTACAGCTGGAGGGAACATTTGGAGTTGGCTCACTGGCGCTAGTGGCGGACTCGTATCTGGGGGTAAACAACTTAAGAAGGCATCTGGAGGCCTCATAGGAGACACTGTACCGGCAATGTTAATGGGGGGAGAATATGTGATAAATCGGAATGCTGTTCAAAAATATGGCTCAGACTTTTTCACTCAACTGAATAAACAAACCGTTCCCGGCTTTGCAGAGGGCGGATACGTAGGAGGAAACGGGGTTCGCGAAAATAAAAACGGAAACGTGAAAGACTTCGACTCGGCTCCTGAGAGTCAGGGAGACACAACAAATAACATTGAGATTAACGTCAATGTGTCTTCCGACGGTAAAGTATCTACCGACGCGGTATCTGCAGATGGTATGTCTCCGCAAAGGGCGAGAGAATTAGGAAATATGATACGTCAGCAAGTCGTAGACACGATTATCCAGCAAAAAAGACAGGGTGGGATACTTCATAGCTCCCTACAGCAACAGTAAGTAAGGGTTATTCCTCTTCTGTTGAGGGCTCTTCTGGTCTTAGGTCTCCAAGCTTCATTAGCTCGTCTAGCTTCTCTACGGGTCTACCTAACCCTCCAACAGCCGTATAAACCGTTAGAGAGGGCTTGTCGCCGCTATAAATGCCCCTGTGGACGACGTTGCCGGGCTTTAGCATCCTGCACAATTGATCAAATGCTTGGTCAAGGCTAGATTGGGGAATATTGTCGAGTTGCTCTTTCCCTCCTACCACGATAGCTCCCGCACAATGCCCCGTGGAAACATCCACTCCGCCAGAAAGAAGGCCCTTTTTAAAGTTGTCTCTTATGGCTCTGGAGATACTGACTGGGTCAGCCCAATCCTTGACTGGCGCAGCCCCAAACATCATTAAGCCAGAATCTAAAATAGATTGATAATCACTTGAATCAAACGTAGTATAAGAACTGTCCCTTGAGGCAGTTAGATTAAACAGGTGGAATAATCCTGCCATGCTCATATTGGCCGTGTCCCAAAATTTGGAGACAACTAAATTAGGATAAAGTTTTCCGATTCTTTCGTTATCGATTACAATTAACGGGGAAACAACTCCCTCTTCAACTAGATCGTAAATGTCTTCCAAGCATCTGTGCGCATTTGCGTTAACTCTTTTGCCCTCTGAATGTTTGGGCAGAGCCAAGATAACTCCCACCTTGGGCGTTGAGCATCCGAGTGTATCCTGCAGCTCTTTAGCTGCACGGACGAGAGGGACGACTGTACCTGCTCCAGTTCCGCCTCCAGCTCCGGCGCAGACTATAATTTTATCTAATTGTTCTCCAAAGGAATAGCGCATGAAATCTGTGACTTCCTCTTTCTTTTCTGAAAACATTCTTTTCGCGTATACAGGATCTTTTCCAGCACCGCCTTCTCCTATGCAAAGCTTGTTCTCGAGGTTAATCGTATTTAGGTCTTGCTGTGCGGTATTGAGTGCGGCGATTTTTCTATAACCCAACTTGTGAAATGTCTCAGCTATCCTTGATCCGCCTTGTCCGGCACCGACAAACGCAAATTTAAAAGCGCCGTCCATTTCGTCTTTGACTTCTTTTACGATGATCTCTTCGGGTTCAGGCATTGGGATGTCTGGAAGGGAAATATCAGGTAAATCTGGGTTATTGTAAGCGTTTACGTCTACTGGATCTTGCATAATCTTTTTTCTTTCTTAGTTGTTATAGGTATATTTTACACCTGATAAGTTAATTTTCTTCTTTCGGTTCTTCTGCGGTTGCTGTGAGCGCTTCAATTTTAAGCTCTAATTCTTGAATTTTTTTATCGAGAACGACCATAGATTCGTTGTATATGATCTGGCTAGATGCTAGATCTCCCTTGAGCAGGGGCAGGTCTATGTTCGGCGTAAAGTCTTTTATGATTTCATAGTCTACATCGTTCTTCGTTTGTCCTTGGTAGGGGGAGTCTAGCATGGCCTCCCATTTGGTAATTGACATCATTCCGGAAGTAACCGTGGGCGGTAAGGGATGAGATAGGTGAGCTATGGTTCCGTCTCCCGAATGATCTAGGAAAGAGATCGTCCTTTCTTCTATTCGCTTGTTTGAAGATTGGACGAATTGGGTCTCCAGTCTTGCTCCTGTTCCAGATCCACCCAAGGCCTTGCCTGATTTTACATTAGGAGAAACATATAGTCCTTTCGCAATCAGTGCCACGGACTGTATACTTCCTTTCTCATCGACAGACTCTACCTTTATTCGTGCTTCGTCATCTATCCCATCAATCGAGTTAAATTTATAATTTATATTTTCTGGAAACAGTATATCTCCAGCCACGTAATTTTCGCCGCCTTCTACTATATTTGAGCTTATTACTTCGTATTCGTCGCTCATGAAAGAAACCGTATCATCTATGGATAGCGCTGTCCCTGAACGCTCTTTCATTACAAGCTTGTTGGAGTCATCTACTTCTACTTCCTTTGTGTAAACGAATTGTTTTTTGTGAAATAATCTGTAGAAATCGCTGTCGCCGCTCATGACAATAAAGCTGCCTTCTTTAAGGGGGCTCCAGTCTGCTTTGGAGCAGGCGACTACTCGTTTGGAGCCGTTCGTTGCGGACACTGTATATCCGTATTTCTTTCTTATCATTATTGCCATTTTATAACCTCTGTTTTAATTTTTTTTAGTCGAATGAATATCATTTTCTGGTACTCCCGCTGCGGCGATTGCTACTTCTCCTTCTTCGTCCGGGGGAGATATATTAACTGCCGGAGACTTACTGTACCCACTGCCCACCTGTGTCACGGTAATGCCAGAAACCTTACCGTCCTTTATCTGTGGGACGGCCTTAACTGGAAACCCGAATTCTGACTCTTCAACTGACACTATGGGGGGCTTCGTATATCCACTGCCTCCATTTATTATAGCAATATCAAAAATATTATTAAAGGCATTAAACTTTACGATTTCATCTATCTTTAGGTTTTTACAGTGTTCTTCTACATTTATGGGAAGATCTCTAAGGAAATTCTTGATATTTGTTATATGTTGAGTATATGTAGTATTGTTCTCTTCGAGAGACTTCATGAACTCGAGATCCAATACAGCAAAAAACGATTGCCTATGCTTCTTAACCTCTTCTACCTTAAAGTCTACTGCGAGAGGAAGCTCATTGATTTTTTGAGACTCTTCATCAAAGTAGAGCAGATAGTCGTTTACTGAATATAGGGTATGCGGAAAGAAATAATTTGTTTTAATTTCTTTTATATCTATTCCGTCAGCGTTTATGGCATCCCTCATTATAATCTCTGGAGGTCTATCATTTGGTACCGAATAGACGTATCTTTCTCCATCGTTCATTACGATCATCAAAATTCTGTTAACGGTTGATCTCATTTTTTAATCTCCCGGTCCCGGGTATGGTTTCCAATCAGGTAAGTCTGGGTATGGAGGCATGCCGTCTCCACCTGCGGAAAGGGTTAATGTTACGAACGCGTTTGTATCCCAAGTCGCTTCGTGTAATCTTGTTCCTTGGTCATAATTATTTGGAGTGCGTACCGTAGAGTCTAGTATGGAATAATCGTTCGTAGCAACTACCCCAAAGAATGCTTCGTTTAGGTAGCTATCATCAATAAGTCTACCCATATGTATGTCGAAATAATTTTCAGCTTTTACGAGGCTGCCAAATCCTGCACCAAATCCTGCTGCGTGATGATCCCATGCCCCGGGGATATTTTCAAAAAGATCTCCTTCTTGCATCCATTCTCGCACACTAAATGGATAAACGCCATGGTCATCTTTTGCCGTGAGTAGGTGATTTGAAAATCCTTCGTTACTCGGCCAAGTTTCGTATGGGCCATTCCAAGAATTTAATCCAACAACCGCATAAGAGGATAGCTGCTCCTTTTCTTGTACGGGTGGTAAATTGTTTGGATCGAAATAAACTCTAAACCTCCTGAATCCATAAAGTGGCCTGCTTTTCCCTTCTATTACCTCTCCCCTCCAGTTAACGGAATCTATCTTGTCTGTGTCTGGTCTAGCATCGGAATCGCTATCACTGGGCCCGTCATATTGGCGCCCCCATCCGCCATAAGGTATTCCAGCTTTCGGCAAGGGATCCCAGTTACCGCCTTTGGGGTCGGTTCCTGCAGGTGGTCGAGTAGCTCCCGTAGTCATAACTTGTGGAGGGTTCGGGGACCCTAGTGAGGGTAATGGACCAGCGTATATTGAAGAATTGTCTACGTCAATGATATTCCCTCCCGGTGTACGCTTACCTTGCCTGAATCTACATCTACTTATAGAGTTTATGTCATTGGGATATGCGTACCAAAAATTATAGCCCCCTGCTGTTTCGCTCATTCTGCAAGAGTACTCATAGTATCCGTCATAATCATACAGATCTCTTACATCCTTTTCTGTAAGTACTCGAAGGTGAGATATACCGTTACCTTCCCACTGGCCATTAACGTTTACTCTTAGCCAGTATTTAAAACCATTTTCTGCGCTTGCGCTATAATATTGCGTGGGCCAGATTGGGCAAGAGAAAGTCCCCGTCACAGGAGATGGAGATATGTCTGAAAAACCGTCTGGATGATCGTAGTCTCCGACGTACCAGCCAGATGATGCACGGGTGAACCTGTACATCCCAGAGAGAGTCGACTCTCCGCATGGGCCACAGTTTGAGGTTTTATTTACCCTGTGATCTCTAGCGAATCCGATATGTACTCCGCTTTCCCAACATGTAGGAATACGGAGACCGTTCTGATCATAACAGGGATTGAGTTTTCTGTCTTTGATTTCTTTGTCGTAGCTATCGTATAGCTTAACCGCCATGTAGTAGGCGTTGGCATAGTTAAATACATAAGAATTTCCTTCTTCACCCGCTGGAGGGCTAACTGTAATTTGCGAGGGAAGGTGCTGGTCAAACGGCCCCTGTTCAAATGGTATTTCTATTATTTGATAGTCCTTCTTTTTATAGTTTTCGTCAGCGGAAAATACGATATTCGGTCTATTCTCTATCGCCTTGGGTCTTCCATCATCAGTAAAATCTGCTCCAGAAAACGGATGTTTAGACAAATAAATCCATCCTCCTGCTAGGTCTGGGATATTGTTATTTATAAGGTTTAGCCTGATGAGGCCATCAGAGGTAATAAATTGTTCAGTAGTTATCCTTTCGCATACATCTGTAACTCCGTTGACCGTTTTGCATATGTGGTCTCCGGGCCTTTTTCCCGCGTCTTTTCTGGGAGTTAGCCAATAGTTGTCTGGCCTTGGATTGTTGACTTCTATTATGTCCCAGCCTTCGGAGGAGCTAAAGTTCGTACCTCCGGAAGATATTCCATCTTCATCTACCGCTTCTACAACTAGATCGAAGTGTCTTCTGGGACCACCAGTCGTGGCCGCGTTTAGGGCAAATGTATAATTAAAATAGTTTGGTCCAACGTTATATCTCGTTATTTCTGTTGCGGGCGTAGAGTTGGGACTGACTTCTCTGATGGTTACTCTGTAAACTATTGGTAAGTTTATTCTTACTTCATTTAAGAACTGAGAGCTCCACTGTACAGCTGCGTCTTTATTTTCGAGATTGGAATAAAATTGTTTCTTCGCGGAATCTTCTTCGTCGTTTAGGATCGGCGTGTCGCTAGCTATTCTAAGGGAATGAATCTGTATGTCTTTTACTGGAAAGTGTCCCGTTACTGCCTTATTATTATCTTTATATCCGCTAGATAATACAGAGACACTGTTTATGGCAAAGGCTCTGAAGAAATATGTTTTATTGTTCCTAGGTGGAATGTAGTAGCTTACGGGGTTGCCGTTATCAGTCTGATCTGTTAAGAACATGGTCTGGTCTAGGAACTCTTTTCTGGGAATTGCTGATGCCGGAGACACGGTATCATCCGAGTTAAACTCACTGCCCTCTTTCACGTATATCCTGTATCCAATGGTAGTTCCTTGCTCATCTGGTACATGTACCGTAATGTTTATTTTTTTTGTATTTACCGTAGATGAATTATATGCTACGAGGTCAAGTTGGACTGAGTCTGGCGGAGGCGGAGCTTCTGTGGGATTATCTGGCCCGGTCGGCTCTGTGTAAGCTATGCCCTTTTCTATCCAGTCATATTTATTTGGTTCGTGTACCAGCGCTTGGACTGAATATTTAAATTTGTCTTTTTCGGAGGTAGAGATAATGGTATATTGATTACTGGCATATGAATTCTCAATTAATGTCCAAGTCGTGTTCTTGATTATTTCTCCCTTACTGAGGGAGCTTTCGAACATCCATTCGCCTTCGGCGGGGTCTCCGGCGTATGAAATTTTTGTTGCAAGTATATCTCCATTCGCGTCTTCTCCTATTTTAATATTATTATTAATCGTAATTAGCGTAGAGTTTGTGTTGAAAACAAAAGACTGGATATGGGGCTTCCTGATATCTGGAGCATCTGATGTATCTAGTCCGCCGGAGACCTTATCTGCCCCTTCTACTAAAGACGTATCGTAAAAATAGGAGGGAGTAGTTAAGAATAGGGTGTATTCTGTATTTTCTTTTAAGGTAGGTACTCTGTCTAGAGTTATTCCTTTGGTATGTTTTTCGTCACCATGATATTCGTGAGAAGTGGCGCGCCCGCCGTACCTATTGGAGTCTCTGTTCTCATCAACTATCCTTATGATATCGCCGGGACGAAGAAGCATTCCTTCTGCCCCTACGGTAAAGTTCACCGTCTCGGACTGTGCCGCTTCTGTAGTAAGCACCCATCTACCTAGTCTTATGGCCTGTGCTCGGCTGGTACACGCAAACGCGGTCAGCTCTTTTTCTACTACGCCGAACTTCCTAATCCCCTCTACGTCTTCTACGTATTCGATAGCCGGTTTATAGAAGCTGGTTTTATCGTTGTATCTAACTAGACACACGGTGGGCCTGATTTTTTGGCTCGTTGAGGCGTAGCTAAAGTCTCCGTCTTCTACGTTAGCATTAGTGAATTGTGCGATCTCAGGCTTGGGCCTGTCTTGTACGGTGTGGATACTCCCCATACCATAATATAAAATAGATCTAAAAATACTAGCAAAATCTTTAAGTACCTTGTATGCGTCTTCCCTAGTATTGATTAGAACATTGCAAGTAAACCTCGGCTCTACGCTATCCTCTCCGTTTTCGACTAGGACGTCGCAATATTTTGATATCTCATAGAGGGACCATTTATCAATGAGATCTTTATCTATATGCTTGCCTACTCCGTATTTTTCGTTGGTAAGTATGTCGTAAAAAATCCAAGCAGGATTATCTGTCCACTTTTTCTCTTCTTGGAATGTTCCTTCCCAAGGGTTCGAGTTGTAAGTTCTCGTAATCGGTTCATATCCTCCATTTCCTCCGGGAACTTTTACCTTGAGGAGTCTAACATCATATGCTCTGGTGGGGATTTGGGAAAAATATTCCGCATTGAACTTCATTGCGGCCATCGCTGCGCCGGGATAAGAAAAAGAGTCTTCAAAAACTTCGGTTATAGAATCTACGTAAGTTTCATTGTTTACGGTCGACATTATAGAATCAAGAGTTATTCTGGTTATTTCGAATTCCCACCCCGCTAGCATATCCGTTTTCAGATCATCGTCGGGAGTTATCTCTTGTTTCATTAAGTAGGCGCTTCGAATGAGTCCTTCTACTCCGTTCTCTATGGCTCCGTCGTTAGGATACCATTGACGAGCGGTGTTAAGATCCATGAACCCAGCATCGTCTACATAAATGGGCCTGTACCTAAATCTAAAGTGGAGCATGCTTCCCCTCAGGTCGGCCATGTCGTCTAATATGTCTTGAGTTATCTCTGTTCCCTCTTCGTAGTCTGCCATGGTTTTCTGGTAGGTAAGGGAACCGATTTTGAGATTTATCCTGAGCTTCTCCAGCTGAGGGTTAAGAACCCGATAAATCTTCGGGTGGTAAAAGAATGGGTTTGCTTCTGTGCCCCCATCGTCATCAGGCTCCCCGTCTCCGTCATCATCGTTTATGTCTGGGCCGCGGAGTCTTTCATTAATTGTCCTTGTTTTTTCTAGGCCTTCTTGGTTACTGACTTTTAGGAAGTTATCTCCCTCTCTTACCCCTTCTGGGTACCCGTTAGAAAACGCTAAAATGGATTGTTGAAAATTGTACTGGTCGTTTGCGTTAACTATGGGAGTGTCGTTAAGGTATACAGATCTCAATATGGCTTCCGGCCACGTACTGAATGGAGCAAAGGCGACTGCTTCGTATCCTATCTGCCCTACTGGATTGTAGCCTACGGGAACCCATTCTCCGCTGACTATTCCGTCAATTTCTCCCTCTGCTAGTAGATCTAAGGTTTTAATGACACCTCTAGAAGTAACCCAAATGTCTTCTCCGTTTAACTTCCCAGAAAAAACTCCTTCTCCCGTCCGGCTAGAAAATGATATGTTTTGGTAGCCGTAATCGTCGGCCATGTCTGCATTTTGTGCGGCTACGTCTATCCCGTACACCTGATCGTTGCTGCCAGCTTGATTGGGGTCTGAGCTGGTGTTAGAAACCGTCCGACCTTCTACGAAACTGTTATCATTAGAGATTGACATAATTTACCTATGCTACCTTTCCTGCATCGTCTACTACTGCGTAAGCTATGTCGTAGGAACTCATGACAACTTGGCTACCGACAATGAGCCTACCGTAACCTAAGGGAACGGGCCCGCCTTCGTTAATAACATTCACGGGACCAGAAAAAAGATAAGAGTTAGCCAGAGCTTGCGGGTCGGAGCTAGGATTTAGCATCTGTCTTTGCTCTGGAAGTGGAGGGGGCTGAGATAGTAAGTTGGAGGCGCCAAGCGTCATAAGCATTATGCCTATCATGGCTGTATAGGGATTGGTCGCTCCTGCAAATATGTAAAAACCAGAGATCGTGCCTAGCATGTCCAGCCAGTCTGACCCTTCCAATACGGGGACTATATCTAGTGTTCTAAATCCTTCTCTCTCTTGAGAGAGCTCATATTGTTCGAGAAATTTGGTACCTGTGGATATTTCTTCCCCGTTCACTAGTACTTTATATCTGCCGTATAAATTTCTAATATCAAGGAAATATCTCCTGACTGAGTCGCTGGTCTGTGAGTTTATGGCATGCATAGCTTCGTTGGCACTGCCTATGTTAAGCTCCCACTCTTTTCTTCCTACGGCTTCGCCGAGAGTTCCGTGGAGAATAACTTTTGTTAAATCGTTTTTCATGCTGACGTATACTCCAAAAATTTATCTTCT
>CEPX01053581.1_pt1 | contig 12571 bp, 14 predicted proteins | sample 361361 | NCBI WGS metagenome assembly CEPX01 (sample SAMEA2619974, study PRJEB7988) | marine metagenome | biome: marine biome (ENVO:00000447); feature: mesopelagic zone (ENVO:00000213) & marine oxygen minimum zone (ENVO:01000065); material: "saline water (ENVO:00002010), including plankton... | reverse complement strand
TTGTTGATTACTAAATTGTGTTTTCTGATATGCTTTTTTAGTTAAATCTGCCATTTACTTTTTTATACCGACTTTTCCGTCTTCCTTAATTTCTGCATCTGCTAATCTTTTAACTCTATCACGCCAACCTACTTCACCTATTGCACCTGTAAGTGTAACTCTGATAGTATCTCCTGCATCTGGGTCAACACGTGTAATACCGTGTACTGAATTCTTTTGTATTAGAACTAATCTATTTGGTTTAGGACTTACAAAAGTTCCTACACCTTTATCAATGATTGATTTATATTTTTCTTTTTGTTGAAACATTTCCATTGGACTTCTTAGTTCTTTATAGCTATCATAATGTTTTGTACCTTCCATTAATTCAATCCATTGAGAATATTCTGGTACACTGCCCATAGGAACAATCAATAATGTAGAGTCCCAATTAATATGCCACTCTTTATGAAGATAGTATGTGTATGTTGTAAAACCTAAATCACTGTGCCATGGATTTTTTGAGTTAACTGGATATGCATGACAACGCATTGCATAATCTTCGAATTTCCCACCTTCTACATAATCACCTATATGCTCATATTCATTTAAGAACTTATTAAAGTGTTCAAACCAAACATCACAATTATCACCATAAGGATATTTTCCTTGCCAACGTTTTTGATTTTTATAATTTGCACCGTCTGTATAATGCCAAAACTTATCATCGCCTTGAGTTTGTTCCCACTCATCAACTTGTACTTGATTTAAAATCTTATCTTGTGCTTCTTCTGGTAAGAAGTCATCAATGACTAAACATTCAGGTGTTCTCATTACAACATTATACATAGCTTTCTCTTTCTCCATTTCTACTTAAGTCAAGTGTTACGCAATGTAATCCACTATCCCAGAAATATTTATGTCTGAAATCAAACGGTATCATTTCAACACCATATTGTTTCAATTCTTTTTCAATTCTTGCATCATATCCGTTTGTAATGACTGTATTTTCATCAATACTAACTACATTCAAATCGAATACTGTTTCATCAACATAACCTATCCAGTGAGATAACCATTTTTCAACTTTATCTTTATAGAAATGTTGAATTCTTATTTCATGAAACCACTCAGGCAAATCCCATGGTGTTAGAATAATCTTATCCCAATGTTTTAGTTCTTCGGGAATATATTCTTCTTTCCATGTCATTAATAATCCTGGTTTGATAATTGCTAACATACCATCAGCATGACCGCATTCAGGTATTTCTATCCATTTTGTTTCACAACCTATATTTCTTTTTACCCAATCTAACCCTGTTCTTGTTCCTCTTGCCCCAAAATCACGTCCAGCTGGATCATGATAAGGTCTTGAATGAATTAAAGTATCACCGCACTTTATAATATTTGCGGCATGATACATTATCTGAGGTTCCATTGTTTCATAGTGTTGATACTGAGATTGCAATAAAGGTCTAGGCATTGCAATATAGTTTCTTCCTTCTTTATGTTTTTCTAACATTATATCTAAGAAGTAATCACTTTCAGTATATCTATTACAATCACCACCTATAGTATTGATAATAGTATCTCCATAAACTATATGATGGTCACGAGGACATATTGCAGGATATGGAAATTCTGATTTCCATTGTCTTGTGCTTTCAGATTGCAAAGGTATATTCTTTGGTCTGTGAACTTTAACACTTGCTGATTTAAATACATCTGATAATTTTTGAAAATCTTGTTCTGTTTCTTCTAGTATCTTTGACATACTATCAACAAATTGTGTATCATCGAATTGTTCTAAAGACTTAGTATCATAAGTGGAGCCAACAATAACCTCTGTTAGCTTATCCCATTCTGTCCATATCATGTATTATCCTAATTAACTTCTAATATAATACTATTTATGCACAAAAAAAGGGAGCCTAAACTCCCTTTTAATTTTAGATAATTTGATAATTAAGTTTTAGATGTTTGGCCAAACTGTTGGTGTTGTAGCCGTATCAGTTATTGATCCATTGTCCTGTGTATCAACTACTGCTAAATCATTTACTGTTGAAAGACTTACATAACCACGTGTTCCTGATGTAGAACCAAGTGAACCTCTATGTAGAGCACCTCTTGTTGGTAAGTCATCTGCGGAGTCTGTAATTGACCCAAAATCGGCTAACTCTGCTAACCAAATTGAACGTCTAATTCTTACTCTTGGGCCTGCGCCTGCGTTATTCCAAGTTACGCCACGATATTTGTTTGCCATTGTTTACTCTCCCTTAGTTGTATAAATGTATTTATCGCAAAGGTGGAAAAATAATACACTTATATAAAGTATATTACAAATACTTATTACTGTGGTGTGTTGTTTTTCTTAGTAAGTGCCTTGTTAGCTACTGTAGTAGCGGCCGCTCTAGAAGCCATGCCCTTAACACCTTTTGAAACTAATGCTCTACCTATTGCACCTGCTACTGCACCTACTGCCGGTAAAATTTCATCAATTTTTTCATTGCCTGCAAGTTTTCTTAGTCTTGCTAATTCTGGGCTTTCTTGTTTCATATCTTTATGAGGCTTTCCACATGAATCACATATAGGTTTTCCACAATCGCAACCACAGTCACAATATTCAGAACCTTCGTTAGTTGATTCCATCATACCTAAATCAGACAATCTCATTTCTAACCATTCTGTTGGATCACCGTCTCTTGCTTTTTGTGTACCGTATGGCATTTCATCTTGATAGTACCCAAATAAATCCATGTAAAGTTGTGAGTCAGGATCTAGCTGACCAGTCGCTTTTACTTTTTCAGCGTCTTCTGGATAACTCATGAACATTGCTTTAACTTCATCTGCTTCCATACCTTCTTCAACAGATTCATTTGCTTTTTCTTTTTTATCTTTGGCCGCTTTTTTCATTGTTTCTTTTTTGTCGCCGTCACCATCGATATCAGCAAAGTCAGGCTTTGCTTTCTTTTCTTCTACTTTACTTTCTTCTACTGACTCATTTTTCAGTTTTCTTTGTTTACGTAGTAGTTCAGTCATTTCATCACTACTCTGAATTTGGTTTGCTTTTTGTGGGTCGCCAGCATCTTTGGCTTTCTGTGCCATATCTTTTAATTTTTTAATTTGTGCTTCGACTTTATCTAAACTGCCTGGTGTTCCTACTTTAGCTTCTTCAACTTTTTCAATTTCAGACATTAGTGATTCATAGATTTCATTTTCATCTAAAGAATATTCTAATGGGTTATCGCCTCTTGAAGGTGCTTTGTCTAAACTTTTCTTTTGTTTTGGAATACTTTCACCTGATTTTTTTGAGTAGTCATCTAAATCTAACTTGTCGTTAGCTGGTGTTGGTTGATATTCATTTTCTTCTATTGATTCTCCACAACCACATGATGAATCTTCCATACCTGCTAGTTGCATCATACGTAGAATTTCTTCTGCATGTTCTGTGCTTGTGTTTGAAGTAGTAACTGATTTTCCGTTATCATCAGTAACAGTTAAATTGTAGTGTTTACTCATTTTTCATCTCCTGAGATAACAGAAGGACTTGATTTCTCATCTGTATCCATTTGTTCAGGTGCTGGGTCTCTTTTTTCTTTTGGACTTAATTCATTTTCTTTTGTTTCCATCTCTTTTGGAGTTAGAGACTTTAGAAAGTCATCAACAAAAGTACGACCATAGTTTTCACCGTCATCTGATTTTGATTCTTCTTCGGAAGTTAAAAGAGGTTCTTTGTTTTCTTTTTCTTCTTCCTCTGTTGGTTCCCAACCTTCTGGGTGAACTGCAACATGTGACAAATGCATACATAATAAGTCTGCTAATTGTTGACGTAAGATATCGGCTGATACAGGATAACCTGTAACAACATCAATCTTTGAAACTTCTGAATTTTCTACTTCTTTGAAGAACATCGGATTTTTAGATACCGGTGTAGTAGATGTTTTAGACATGTTTCTTAGGTCATATTTACCTAAAAACTTTTCAAGTCTATCTTCGTCATTACTATTTAATTCACAGCAAAAACGCATTGTGAACTTATGTTCTTTTTCTGATTCTGTTAAAAATTCTTTAAAACTTTTCATGTTGCTCTCCAACGTATATTCTTATTTATCATTTTTATGGATTTTTTATTGTTTTTTGTCTGTTGCCTTGTCTGCTACCTTCTGTGCATCTGAAATACGCTTCAAAAGTTCATTTCTATCGATATTTAGAGTACCTTCCGCTGTGATTTCATCATCTGACTTACTGATATCTCTGTCTTTTTGATGATCCAGCTTTGCTTTCTGTAGTTGTAGGTTAATCATACGTAATTTTCTGTCTACTTTACTATCTTTAGCCTCTTTTGCTGTCTTTAGTAGCTGATTTGCTGTTTCTAATATCTTTGCACCAGCATGTACTTCAACATTCATACCTAGTTGTAGCATGTCTTCAAATGTCTGTAGTGCTTTAGCATGTATATCGTCCATTTCTCTATCATGCTCATTTAAGTCTGTTACCATAGGTAATGCGGCATCGATTTTTTCAGTATTTTCTATTTCTGCATTTAATAACTCTGTAATTTCTTTAGATTCTTCAATACTAGGAGTATTATCTTCTTTTTCTTCATCATCTGTGGAAGATATATTAAATGTTTCTTCTAATTTTTTCGTCATTTCCAATACCTTTCGATTGGTTCTAAAAACCTCTGCTTATCGCAGTAATGCTTATACACTTTTACTATTTCTTTAGTATTTGATATTGACTTACCAATATTAGTATACTGAATAACACGTGTTATTGTTCTAATTGGATTCTTAATCAATTCATCAAAGTGCATATCTATTATATTTGTATTTATTACCAAATTTTTGTATACTTCATTCCATTCTTCTGTATAGTATAAATGTTCGTTTTTATCATCTTCTACAATACAGTCTAAATTCTTTAGGTTATAGTTAAGATATGTATATGTGGGATCACGATGCAACATAATATTATATGTATCTTTATATCTAGTTTCAAGTTTTTTTACAAACTCATCTTTTTGTTCTGGAAGATAAGGATGACATTTCGAAATATATCTATCAAAGTTTTGTTTCAAAAACAATTCTTCTAAACTACAATCGTCATCAGTATATTCGTAGTCATCTACTACATCAAGCATTGACTTACCTCTTACTTTTATTCTTCCATCATCAAAGTATAATATTTCAGGTTCTTCGAAAATATTTAATCCCAATGATAATAATGTAATGAAAAAGTCGCCGCCTGCGCCGGGTTCATAAAAGACCCCTATCTTTGTACTCATTTACGCTTCCTTGGTTTTACTGGTTTGGGCTTTTTTGTATTTTGATATATATCACCCTCATTCAGTACACGAAAACGCATTCCTCTCTTGTTTGCCCATTTAGTTGCCGCGTCCCATTTTGCATAATTCTGTACAACTGCCATTTTATCAGTACGTCTTCGTGCAAGATCCGGCTTAGATTGTGTTGCAGGTTTTATTTCAACTAGTTCCGCTTTCTTTTGACCTGCTTTATCCATATATACAATAACAAAGTCTGGCACATATGCTGTTACTTTACCATTGAGTGGATTTTGATAAGTTATTTTACAAGGTTCACTAGCCCAAGCAACTACACTTGGGTTATCATCACAGAAATTCATAAAAGTGAACTCCCAACTACTTCTAAAAGTTGGTTCTCCCTTACCAGAATACTTCTGTGGGTTTTTTATAGTATATTTTCCTTGATGATATTTTTGTCTCATTTAAGAATAGCCCTTGCGACATATTTATTTGGTTTTGCAGGAGTAACTTTTCCTGTTTGATAGCCAAATCGCAAAGCACTATTGATTACAAATGAACCTAAATCGTTTAATTTAAAATCTGGTGAGATTTCGTCTACTAAAGAATACGGACTTAAGCCATAAGACCTTGCAACATTGACTAATTCTCTGGAAAATACATTAGCTTTTTCTTCTGTAAAACCTTTCTTAGTTAACTTAGCTTTTAGTACGTCAATATCAAATGCCATTATCTAATACCTCTTGTAAGATTCTTTAATACGTTAATATTTGATTGTGCAGAATTTAATGTTGCAGACGTAGAATTTGCTGTTATGTTAGAAGGAACTGTAGTTGTTTGTATTTGACCTCCACTAGCCGTTCCTGCATTTTTAATACCGTCTCGTATTAAATCGCCTGCTATGCCATATTTACTCTGTGATGTTTTGCTAAGATTTTGTAATGTACCTATTCCTGAGTTACCTACAATACCTTGAGCCGCTGAATTTCTTATATTACCCCAATTTATCTTACGACCATTAAAGAAAGCATTTACTAATTCATTTTTTATCGCACCGCCTAAGTTTGAACCACCATATCTTCCTGTACCACCGTCATACGTATTACCTAAATTAGCAAAGTCTGCCACTTGAGGATATTTCGTTTCGGGAACAAACGGATCATCAAATCTAGGATCAGTTGGAACTGCTTCAACAAATTGATGTCTTGATTTTGCTTCTTCAATTTGTTGTCTTATTATATCAGCTTGTCCATCAGCATCTGGACTTGTAGTTGCTGAGAATTGTAAATCTTTATTAAGTTTTGCTAACTCATCTAGTTTCTGTTGATTAATAAGACTATTTTGTGCAGTTGTAGTTTGTGAAGGAATTGAATCGTCATTGAATCTAGCAATAGCCTGTTCATCATTTGCTGGATCAAACTGACTTTTCTGAATTAGTTCATTTAATTTATCGTTTAAAAATTCTGTTTTAAAAGTTGAATAATCACCACTTTCTATATCACTTATCGCACTTTCTAAATCTAATGGAAGACCATCTGTTAACCAAGTTGGCAATGTTACACTATCTGATACTGTAGAAAACACAACATTTTCTGGTTGTAGTGCTAATTCGATAGTTCTAAGATTTCCATCTGAGTAATCACTAGGACTAAATGTTATATTTGTTACTAAAGGGTTAATTAATTCTATTTTTTGTATACCGCCTGACCTTGGAACAGTCCTATCATTAAGTACATTTGTACTTTCATTACGAGGATCTCGTTGGTCAGTATTTCCATCAACATTACCAAAGAAATGAAATATTGTTACTTTTTCAAAACTCTGATGAAATGCTCTTCCCTTAGTAGAAAATTTTCTACCGTGATTTAGTCCACGTAATGCATTTTCTATTGAAGCAGATGAAGTACCCATCTGTCCGTTTTTAAAAAACTGATTATATATTCCCATAGCAAATGTAAACATTTCACCATCAACTACATCATACATTGATAACTGTACTTCTGGAAAATCTACACGTGTTGGAACATATACACGTTTGCCATATCTATCGATAGGTTGTGTAGTTGTAGCGACTGATACACCGCTTACACCTTTTGCAAATCTATTGAATGGGAGTGTTGTACTTGATTGTGTTCCTGGTAACGTTGTTTGTTTTATATCGTGGAATTCGATATAAAACATGTCTCCCGTTTTAGGAGCAGAGGTAATGGGTCCGACTCCGCCGAACCCAAACCTTCTATTAGCATTTTTATTGTCTTGAATGACAATATTGCCTTGTTTATTTTGACCAGCCTGTTTTGAAGTAGCCATATCAGCTTACCCCGAATTAACCAAGAATACTAGAGTTGTTAGTAAATGTAGTATCTGGCATGATTTCAGTATCAGTGAATACAGCGTTATCGTACTGTAGTGTTAGTGCGATAGTCACTGGATCTGAAACTGAGTAATCAGATTGAGAGTAGTCTGCATTCTGAACAAAACAACCTTCAAGTTGCCATTGCTCATTAGGGTTACCTGAGTTACCGTCTAAGATTTCAATTAATGTAGAAAACTTATAGTTAGTACCTGCCGCCGGACCTGCTTGATTTCTATGGTTCAACTGCGATTGTACTTGTCTACCAACTAGTTTAGTTAAGTTGTTTGCAATATCGTCACGTAGAGTAATTGTGATTGGTTCCCAAGTGTGTTTACCCATCATGTACATACGTGAGTTATATGAATCTACTGGAATTGATTCGTGTGTAATCTTTGGTCTAGTCACATTCATTACCTGTCTTGTGAACTCTGTAGTGTTAGCTGTAACACCACCGAAACCTGCGACTTGAACACGGAAACGATAATTAAGTTTTGGCTGTAGAATACCTGATCCAGTTACGTTATCACCGGAATCTGTAGGTACACCGAAAGTATTTAATGTTCTTGCCATTGTTTTGTCTCCTAAAAAGTTTCGAAACTTTGTTTATAAGAGTATTTATCAATAATGTTAAGAATTAAAGTTGTAGTTAATAAAAAAGCCCCTTATTTCTAAGGGGCTTTAATAAATTTGTTGTTTTCTCTACTATTATGCTAGAGATTCGCCTGTATTTCTGATACGTAGCGGAATGTAAATGAATTCTACAGATTTAACTGGTTGAATTGCAACATCTACCCATAACTCGTTTCTATCGATACGAGCAGGTGTGTTGTTTGATTCATCACAAACTACTAAGAAGTCATACAAGCCTCTGTTAGTAACTAATTCACCACAGAAACGTTCTACTGCATCACGCATGTTATCACGTGTAATCTTATCGTTTTGTTCGAATAAGAAGCCACGAGATAGTTGATCCAAATTGAAACGCATATAGTTTGTTAGTCTTGCAACATTGATACGGTCAAGTGCAGAAGCAAATGCTTGTGCTGTTTTCTGACCATAAACTACTAGACCTTGATTTGGAAGGTCTGCGATTGGATTCATACGATTTGTATATAAAACATCTCTTTGTCCGTTGCTTAAACGTACTTGTGTAAATTCGCTTTCGTCATTTACATAACCAACTCTACTTGCGTTAGTTACAACACCACGTGTCAATCCTGCTGGAGCGAACCATGGGAATGATACTTGGTCTGAAAATGCGATAGTACGTAATGCTACTGCTGATGAAGGAATAACAACATCATTACCTGATAAGTCTGTAGATAGACCGTGTGGATAATAAACGCCTGCATATGTTTCTGCTGGCATGTTGTTAGTTGCCCAATTTTTGATAGAAGTTGAATCTGACTTAAGATCCATTGGTGTATCACCAATTACAAAAGCGATTTCTTTTTTATCTTTGTTTAGAGCAATCATTTCATCCATTAGTTCTGGGTATCCAGGAGATGCAATTAAGTTGAAGTATACTGCTTCTGAACGTATACCATCATTACTTGTTAATGCACCTTGCATTGCTTCAACAACCATGTGACGTTGTGCATGTTTACCGAACTTACCTGAGCCATCTAGATTTACTCCTGACGCCCATTCCCATTTACCGTTAGCATATTTTTTAACGTTGTAAGTAGAATAGTCCATGTTAACCATTAACATGTTTTCTGGATATAGTTCAGCATTTGGTGTATTTGCATGTGCAGTACGAGAGTTTGCAGTTCCATCTGCATCATACGGAGCCATAGCTGAATAGTTTCCAAATAAAACACCGTTAGTTGATGATTGGTCTGCGTTATCTAGTTTAACCCATTCTGTACCTGACCATGAGTAGATTGCTGGGTATGGCATTTCATCACCATCGACCCATAAATCACCTGTTTGTAGTGGAGATGTTCCGTCTTTACGAGTTGTTGGCATACCAGTACGTAATTGTAATTCTACTGGTGCAACATTATTAACATCTTCTGACCATCCATGTTTAGTCCATTCCATTTGTGTACCGTTAAATACATTTTTTAGAATTTCTATTTTAAGGTCAGTGTTATACCATAATGTACCTTCTGATACTTCACCTGTTGGTTGTGTATCTTTTGCTTCATATGATAAATCATCCCATACACTATCTACGTTAGATGAGTTTGCAAATCCCATATCTCCGAATCCTGATACGAAATCTAAGTTTAGTTCCATGCCATCAGTTTTTGTAATTCTGATTACAGCATTTCCAACTTTTTCAACTTTTACTTTTGCGGCGTTTAGTGCAGTGTTTGACTGCATTTGAACGATTAATGCATCAAGTGTTGAAGCATTTGGTTGAAACTGTACACCTTCTACTGTAAAATCTGATGTGATAGAAGCAGTATTTGGTATTGTACCTGATGAGATTTGTGTTTGAGTTTTACCTGTGTGTCTACGTAATTCTACAAAGCCTTTAGTTGCATTGTATCTTGTGTAAACATCACCTGAGTCAATTAAGTCTGCACTTGCGGCATCATCTGATGCATAACACGGTGCTTGAATTGATGTAAATAAACCTGATGTTGCATCATATACTGATACTCCTAGGTCTAATCCACCACCTTGTTTTGTTAAACGTACATAAACATTTCCTGTAGTTAATGATGATGTTCCGTCTGACTGTGTTGTTGGTGCAAATTTGTTAAATTGGAAATCTGATGAACCTGTGTCACCTAAGATGACCCAGTTAACACCAACTTTTTCCCAAAATGTAATTTTTGATGTTGATGCAACAACGCATATGTCACCTGCTGAACCAAATGTGTTCACTGGTGATGCAAATCCGTCTGCGTTAATGGCTTCGACATTCCCTGTACCTGGTGCATCTGTCAATATTGTTGGAGTTACTGATTTCCAGTCACTGCCATCATGTTGAAAAATACCAAATGCAGAAGATGATGTGTCGTGCCAATATGTACCTGATGTAATTGCACCTGCAGGCTCAGATGTAGTAGCTTCTAACTGTGATAAGTCAATTGGTGCTCTTAATACATAAGCGTTATTTGATACGCCAAGATATTGATAAGCCGCTAAAAGACCATATTCACTAGTTTCTGCTCCTTGCACAACCGATCCGCCAACTTCGTAGAATTTAGGCTCTCCGAAAGTCTCAACTAATTCTCGTTGTGAAGAAACAAGATATGCAACACCGGCATTTTGCTCAAGTGTCCCAGAAGCTATAGCTGAACCAGATGCGTCTGTTTTGTTTGTTGCAGTTGCAACAACGATTAGTGGAAGTGTACCTTGAGTAGCCGCCGCATATTGCGATTCATCGACTACTGTAACTGACACGCCCGGTGATACTAATGTAGGCATTCTGTTTCTCCTTTTTCTTAAATTGCTATTGAGCAATTCTTAAATTGCTACATATATTTATCGGAAATGGAGAAAAAAAGGCGTTTTTAGAGTTAACTACGTAGACAATGTGTCCGAAACTTGGCTATATAGATGCTCCAAGTCTTTAGAGTTATCAAATTCTACATCAAAGTCCCATCCAGCCCAACTATACTCGCTTTTATGTACATCTGGATATCGTTTCATAGGATCAATCATGTTTTCTGATGTTGATTGATTAGCCTTACAAGCACTGTCCCACCATTCTGGCTTTTCTTTACGCCATACTACAGTAGTCTTACCACCTAGTCGTTTGATAACATCTAATTCATTGTAAAATCTGCAATCAGAAATGACTACATTTTTATCTGTTAGTTCTACTTGTCTTTCACATGCCGCTACCCAGATATCTGGATGAAAGTTCATTCTGAATACATCTGTGCCTACATGTTGTAAAGCCCATCTTGGTGTAAAGTTAGGAATACCTAATCTTTCTGCCCACCATTCGTCTACTTGTTCTCTGAATACTCTGCTTTCTGATGTGTTGCCTTCTAGAAGAATTCTATCCCAACCGAATATATTTGCACATGCATCTTTTAGTACTCCTGCAAAACTAATTCGCTGAAACCCGTTTTCAATTAAGTGACCTGCGACTGTATCTTTACCATGACCTATCAACCCACAGATACCTATAATTTTTTTCATATAATCCTCAAAAGAATGTTATACAGTATTATCGTTACAGATAAACCGGCTATAACACTACACCAAAATCCTATCTTTGTAACTAGTAACCCAAATATAACAAAAAATACAAGGCTTGTCAAGACAAAATATGTAGTTTCAAAACTAAATTTTGCAAAAGTCTCTGCATCTATGCCTGAATACCACATAAAAATCATAGCAAGAAAGGCAGTGAAAGGTATACCCATCAAAAGAGCCGCCATAGTAGCATTACGCAAAGCCATCATACTAACTGATGCTACTAATATTCCTGATATAAGTGCTTTTAAAAAGAATTCCATAAATCTAACACTCCTAACTTTTCTATCATTGTATTTACTCTAATATCATTTTCTTTTTCTTTGTCTATAATTTGTTTTATCGTAAATGAATGATTTGTTTCTTGGTTTATAAAATCTAATAGATATGTTAATTGCTCTTGTCCGTCAAACTCTGATTTCAGTAAATGTGTTAGTTTTTCTTTTGTATCTTTATCTAAATTTTTTAATGACATATGCTCTGGATAATCTAGTAAATCAAACACAGGCATTTTATTAAACTTTTGAAATGAATATTCTAATACATCTTTCATTAAATGAATATTAAAGACGTTTACTACTGTATGCATACCCAACTTAACGTTATCAGTTTTATGCTCTATAAAATGATTTATGGTGTTCTCAATAGCATTCCATTTGTGTGGAGGTCTAAGTATTTCATTTGCTTCACCAATAGCATCAATACTGAATATAACTTCTACTTCTTTTAGTTTTGACCATGATTCAAATATCTCTTGTTTTGGTATTATAGTTCCATTAGTATTA
>CEPX01124545.1_pt1 | contig 12576 bp, 10 predicted proteins | sample 361361 | NCBI WGS metagenome assembly CEPX01 (sample SAMEA2619974, study PRJEB7988) | marine metagenome | biome: marine biome (ENVO:00000447); feature: mesopelagic zone (ENVO:00000213) & marine oxygen minimum zone (ENVO:01000065); material: "saline water (ENVO:00002010), including plankton... | reverse complement strand
AAAATGGTTATAAATCAAAAAAAATTTATTGATGGTATGAAAAGTGGTAACTATAGTAAAATTATAGCTGGAATTTTGACTGTTGCTATACTTGGTTTAATCATATTTGCAGGTCCTGTAAAGGCTTTTGTTTTAGGGTTAGATATTGATGGTTCTGATAGTGTTGATAAAGGTGAGAATATTAAGTTTATTGCTACTCTTAATATTGAAAATATGGATAAATATTTGCCTGTTAAGGAATTATATTTATTTTTTAATGATGGTATGGTTTGTACTTTTGAGGTTGATGGAACTGAGATTTCTGATTGTTCTGGAATAACAATTACTCCTATTCTTATTGATTTAAATGAAAATAGCGGATATGGGTATGGTTATGGATATGATTCTGATTATGGTTATGGATATGACTTTGATTATGGATATGGATATGGATATGATTATGGATATGGTGGTAAAGAAATTAATTTAATTTATCACATAACTCTTGATACTGGAAATACAAATTATCCAATTGGAACTTATGAATCTCAATTAAAAGCTTTAATTGGTGATGAAATCTTTAAATCAAAAGATAAACCAGAATTTACAATAAGTGCTGTTGGTGAAAGTGATGATGATGGAACTAGTGGTGGCACACTTATTTCTAGAACTACATTAGACTTACTTATAGGAAGTAATCTTAATTTACAAACAGGAATTACATATACTTTTGAGATTAATGGAGTAGAACATAAATTAGTAATTACATCATTTGATGCTGATGAAAATTATGTTTGGGTGACTATTAGTTCAGACCCACAAAATGTAAGATTAGATTTTGGTGAAGCTATAGAAATTGATGTTGATGGTGATGGGATTAATGATATTAGCTTAGAACTTGTTAGAATTGATAACAATGGACATATTGGAATTGCTTATTATGTTTTAGATGATGAGGGAAATAAACTTGGAGAACCAGAGGTTATTGAATTATTTGGGGATGAAGAAGATGAACCTGGCTTTATTGCAGGAATTACAGGTGCAGTTGTGGGTACATTAGGAACTCCTGGAATTATTGCTGTTATAGTATTCTTAGTAGGATTAGTTGGTTTGACAATTATAGTTAAAGTGGTTAGAAATAAAAAACAAATAGTAAAGAGTAATCTTTAAAAACCCCCTCTTTCTAATATATTTGCAGATCAGGCTGGCGGTTTAGCTCACCGCTGTTTGCAAATGAGCTTTATGCAGGCTTAAGAGGGTAAGTGACCTGTTTGTTAGAGAGACTCTATACAAACGTTGAGGTTTTGTCCTTTTTGATCTTGCTTTTGCGAACTGGGTCAGACCTTGATCGGAGCAGCCCTAAACACTAGTATAGATGCTTAGAGGGTCGCAGAACTGAGGATGTATTGAGATAACTTTTTAATAAATATCGAGCAAACCCTTGGATCTGCACTTTATTTTTTAATATTACCGAAAAACTTAAATAGAATAAATTCTTCATAATAAAGTCTACTTCGGTAGATAGCAGAATTTAACTTCGGTTTTATTCTGCTTTTTTATTTCTTAACCACTTTTTTATATGCTTTTCACCAACACAATATATAGCATAATTAAATATAATAGCAGAGAAAATATCAATACTATAATGACCTCTGCCTAATAATAATGTAATGACAACTAATAAGAAAAATAAAAATAATATTTTTTTCCACCATCCCTTTGCTAATAAAAAAGCCAGAAAAACTGATTGTGTATGTCCTGAAGGATAAACACCCTGTCTAAATGCACTCCCCTTGAATAATCCTATTAAACCATTATTAGGAGAACCAAAAGGAGTTAATACAATAAACACACCTCTCACTAGTTGTGATAAACCAAACAATATAAAAAAATAAGGAATATTATTATACTCTTTAGTATAAGCATATATTAAAAAAATAACAATTGGAATAATAATACATAAATCATACAACCAAGCAATTTTTAAAAATGGTAGATTATCTAATAAAAAATCATTTAAGATTGGTAACCCATTAGACCCAAACTTTTCTGCTAAAAATAAACTTGATAATTGATTAAGAATTAAACCAAAAATAAACATTCCCAACCCTAAATAAAAAAATTTATCTTTGAACAGGTTCTTGATTTTTTGTAACATTTTGCAAATTATACCAACTTCTCACAGGTGATAATATTAATAAATATGATGATACCTCCTCTTTTAAAATTAGTTCCCCCTCTCCTTTTTACCATAATCTCATAAAAACTTATAAACTTTTAAACCTTACTAAACAATCAGGTAATTTTATATTTCTTTATTTTAAGCAGCCCTTATAACAGCTTTTTCAAGATAATCCTTGTCTTTTTCACAATCAGAACAAACATAAATAAGATTATTTTTATTACCTTCTTTAACTTTAATCATAGTCCCTTGTAATTTACCACCCTCTTCTTCAATTTCTTTATCACAAACAGCACATATTTTTCCCATATTATATTACAATACTTATTAATTATTAAATCTTACTCTTTAATATTTAATAATCATATTTAGGCTACTCATCTTCATAACTAATAAATACAAGAAGATATCAATAAATCAATCAGATAATTTAAAAACATTAATCTATTACTTAAATCATGTTTAAAGAGGAAATAATAAAATTATTAGTTAAGCAAACAAAACTGAAAAAAGAACAAGTTGAAAAACTAGTTGAAATACCACCAAATCCAGATTTAGGAGATTATGCATTTCCTTGCTTCATCCTTTCCAAACCAAAAACAGATGAAATGTGGGAAAATGTAGAAAAATCTTTTTTTAAAAAAAAGAATCCAACAGAGATAGCTAAACATCTTGCTGAAAAACTAAAACCAACAAAAAACATACAAGAAATTAAGGCAACAGGTCCCTATCTCAACTTCTTCATAAATAAAAAAGAATTAGCAAAACAAATTATTAAAATAAACAAAGATTATGGAAAAGGTAAGGAAAAAGAAAAAATTCTCTTAGAACATACTAGTGTTAATCCAAATGCATCCCCACATGTTGGAAGAACAAGAAATTCTATTATTGGAGATAGTATAAAAAGAATCTTAGAATTTTCAGGAAATAAAGTTGAAACACATTATTATGTTAATGATGTGAGTAAACAAATAGCAATGATTGCTTTAGTTTTCAAACCAACAGATAAGTTTGAAAATCTTTTAGATAAATATGTTAAAATATCTAAAAAAGTAAGTGAAAATCCAGAGCTTGAAAAACAAATTTTTGAATTATTACATAAATTTGAACATGGAGATAAGAAAACAAAAGCTTTGTTTAAAAAAATAGTAGATGTTGCAGTTAAAGGGCAGAGACAAGTATTTTCTTCTATTGGAATTGATTTTGATTACTTTGATTATGAATCAAAATACTTACAAGAAAGCAAACATATTTTAAAAGAACTTGAAACAACAGAAAAACTTTTTAAAGATGATTATGGAAGACAAGTTTTAGATTTAAAAGATACAAAAATAGTAAAAAAAATGAAGACGCCTGTTTTAGTTTTAACAAGAGCAGACCAAACAGGATTATATCCATTAAGAGACTTAGCATACACAATTGAAAAAGGAAAAAAACACAGAAATATTATAGTTCTTGGAGAAGATCAAAAATTATATTTTGAACAGATTTGTGAAGCCTTAAAATTACTAAACAAACCCTGTCCAGAGGTTGTGCATTATTCTTTTGTTTTATTAAAAGGAGGAAAGAAAATGTCTACAAGAAAAGGAGAAATAGTTTTACTTGAAGAATTCCTAGACTATGCCTTGAAAAAAGCAAAACAAAACATAAAGAGCAGAAAAACAAAAGGAGACCCAAAAAAAGTAGCAATAGCTGCTGTAAAATATGCAATGCTTAGAAATGAAAATAATAAATCAATAACTTTTGACTTAGATGAATCTTTAAGATTTGAAGGAGATACCGGACCATATCTTCAATACAGCTATGCAAGAGCATCATCAATAATAAGAAAATCAAAAACATCAAAACAACAAGCAAAAAAGCAAACAAAAATTACAATCCCAGAACTAACACCAAGTGAGATAAACCTAATAAAAAAAATAGATCTTTTTCCAAAAATAACCCAAGATGCAGGAAAATCAATGAACCCGAGCCTAATTGCAAACTATTCTCATGAACTTTCTCAGTCTTTTAATGAATTTTATCATAATTGCAAAGTTATTGGAGATAAATGTGAAGGATTTCGTATTAAGTTGGTAGATGCTTTTAGAACAACACTAAAAAACTCCTTACATCTTTTAGGGATTGAAGTTATGGAAGAGATGTAATTAATAGTTCCTAACTTCCCAAATAACTGTATTTCTTCCTTTTAAATCTCCAACAGAAATATTATAACTACTAAACTCAATAATACTCTTAGGAAATTCTTTTAATAATCTTGTTATATCACTATGGCTTGAAGCAAAAAGATTTTCTTCGAGTAATGATCTTGCATCTAACCCACAAACATGTAATTCTTCTTTAGCTAGTGCTTGATTCATTGGTTTTTTCATAGTACTATATAAAACATAAAGACCCTCAATAGTCGTCATTATCTCTCCCTAAATTGATAATTCTTTATCAGGCATAGATTGATTAAAACTTAAATCTTTTTCAGAAATTCCTTGTCTTCCCATTTTTCTTATTTCAGAACGAAGATTTTTTAAAGGAATATTAAATCTTACATTTCCTCTTCTAGTTCCTGCTCTTGACCTAATACAAACTCTTCCCTGCCACCCACTATTAATAATTTCATCATAAGAATCCCAAGCTAGTGCTTTATTGCCAAAATAACCAGCACGGTATAATGCATAACACTCTCTTTTTTTATTTATTGTTTTAGGGTCTCTAGACATAACTCTCTCTATTAATTCACTATCACTTTCATTCATAATTTTAAAAAATTTAAATTTTTTATAAAGATTTGTATAACCAAACACATTTAAACCAGATTCTATAAGAATTTTTATGAAAAACTATGTTTATATTGAGACCTATGGCTGTTCAGCTAATAGAAATAATTCTGAAATCTTAAAAGGAATCTTAACACAATCTAATTATCAAATCACAAATAATCAAGATATTGCAGACATAATTATTATAAACAGCTGTATTGTAAAAGGAAAGACAGAAAATAAGATTTTAAGAAAAATCCAAGACCTTTCAAATAATAAATCAAAAGATAAATTACTTATAATTGCAGGATGTATAACAGAAACAAATGCAAAACAAATCAAACAACTTGCTCCAAACACAATCTTACTTGGAACCCATCATTTTAAAGACATCACTAGGTTAATTAAATATCACAACAATTCTCAACTCACTAAAGCTAAACAAGAAGAACTATTATCAGATAATAAAGAAGAAAAAGTCAATCTCCCAAAAATCCCAGATAATAAATTAATAAGTATTACTCAAATCTCATCAGGATGTAATGGTAAATGTTCCTACTGCAAGACTCGTTTAGCTAAGGGAAAGCTTTTTTCATATCCAATAGATGATATCATCAAGTCTATAGAAAGTGATCTAAGAAATGGAGCAAAAGAAGTTTGGATAACAAGTCAGGATAATGCAAATTATGGGTTAGATAATAAAGACAAAACACCGCAATTACCTAATCTTCTAAATAAAATACTAAATCTCAAACATAGATTTAAACTTCGTCTTGGAATGTCAGACCCAAATAATATCATCCCAATAACAAATGAATTAATAGAAATTTACAAAAACAAGAAAATGTATAAATTCTTACACATTCCAATTCAATCAGCCTCAAATAAAATTCTAAAAGATATGAACAGACTCTATACAATTGAACAAGCAGAACAAATAATAAAAAATTTTAGAAAAGAAATTCCAAACATTACAATTGCAACAGATATTATTATAGGTTATCCAACAGAAACAAAACAAGATTTTCAGAAATCACTTGACTTTATAAAAAATTATAAGCCAGATGTTTTCAACCTAAGTAAGATGTCAATTCATAAAAATACACCAGCAGAAAAACTTAAGCCATTACCAATAAACATAATTAATAAAAGAACAACAAAAATAATGAAACTCCATCAACAAACAGCCCAAGAAAACAAGCAAAAATTCCTAAACAAAGATATCAATATTTTTATTAATAAAAAGTTAGGAGAAAATTTGTTTGAGGGGCGTGATGAAAATTATAATATTATTCTAGTAAACAGCGACGATAAAATACTTGGAAAAAATATCAATATAAGAATTAAGCAGGCAGGGGCCCATCATTTGATTGGAGAAATTATCAGATAATTATTCCTGAGTATAATTTTTCTTAAAACTACATCTTTTTCCATGCTTTTGCATAATCTGTCCATATTTTTTTAAATGTTCTTTATATTGTTGTTCATCTAATCTCATTAAAGGAAAAATAGAAGTTAGAAAATTATGTGCAATTGCATGAGCTGCCTCATCTCCATTAGCTTTTAAATTATGTAATGAAAGTTTAAGAATTTCTTCTAATTTTTGTTTTGTTCTGGAAGGAATATTAATTCCAGCTTCAGAAAGAACTTGTTCAAATAATCTTTTTTTATCATCATAAGTTGATTGTCCAGTCTGAACCTTTTCATTAAACCACTCATAATCTCCTGTATTATCCATTTTAGAATTAAATTATTTCAGCCTTTTCAATAATAACATCATCTAAAGGCTTATTTGCAGCATTTGTTTCAACACTTGCTATTTTATCAACAACATCCATACCTTCAACAACCTCTCCAAAAGCAGGATGTTTAGTATCTAGAAAATTATTATCAACTAAATTAATAAAAAATTGACTTCCACCAGTATTAGGTCCTGCATTTGCCATACTTATTGTTCCTTTATTATTCTTATTTCCACCAGCATGTGTAAATTCATCTTGAATATTATACCCAGGACCACCCATTCCAGTTCCAGTAGGGTCTCCACCTTGAAGCATAAAATCATTAATTATTCTGTGAAAAATAACACTATCATAAAATCCTTCGCCAACTAATTTTTCAAAATTACTAGTAGTAATTGGCATATCATCATATAATTCAATTACAATTTCTCCCTGGTTTGTTGTTAATTTAACTTTTGTCATTTCATTATCCCCATATGTGCCCATCTTTGGAACATAAATAATTCCTAAAACTATCACAATTAATAGTATTATAAAGATTACTGTTTTATTTCTCATATCTTTTTCCATAAATTAGAATAAGAAAAATTGGTTTTTAAACTTTATCTTCTACTTCTTGAATCTCTTCGGGGTCTTGAATCTCTTCTAGGACCCCTACTATTAGATCTTGAATCATTTCTTCTAGAACCTCTACCTTGATTTCTCTTATCTCTTCTTTTTAATTCTCTTTTTTCATAACCTTTTCTACTTTCAGAACTTCTACCCCCATAACTAGGTTTTCTATCATTAGGTCTTGAATCTCTCCTTGACCCCGAATCTCTTCTAAGACCCCTATTACTCGGTCTTCTATCATTTCTCCCACCAAATCTTCCTGTTCTTTTATCTCCATAACTTTTTCTCCTTTCCATCCATTTTAACTGAACTCTTGGAACATTAGGAGCTGTTTCTGATTTAATCTTAAATCCAGGATTATGTTTTAATACAGCTGCAAAATTATCATAATCTCTACTTGTAATTATATTAATTACCTTACCCTCTTCACCTGCTCTTGCAGTTCTTCCAATTCTATGAACATATTCTTTATCCTCATTTGGAATATCATAATTATAAATATGACTTACATTTTTAATATCAAGCCCTCTTGCAGCAACATCTGTACAAACAAGAACATGAACCTTGCTTGAATGAAATACTTCCATTATTCTATTTCTTTTATCTTGAGAATAACCACCATGAATTGGCAATGCTTCAATTCCCATAGCTTTTAAATTATTTGAAACAAAATCTACATTTCTTCTAGTATTACAAAAAACCATTACTAATTCTGATTTCTCATTTTCTAATAAATATTTTAATAAAGAAAATTTTAAGCCATCACTTATATCATAATATATTTGAGATAATTTTTCTGGATCTACATGAATTTCTGCAGAAACTTCTATAGGATTATTCATATATTTTTCTGCAAGCATCACAACCTCTGGGGAGATTGTTGCAGAATATAATAGTGTCTGCCTTTCTTTTGGACACTGACTTATAATTTTTTCAACATCATCTCTAAAACCCATATCAAACATTCTATCTGCTTCATCTAAAACAAGTGTTCTCACATATTTTAAATTTAAAGTTCTTCTTGATAAATGGTCTAAAATTCTTCCAGGAGTTCCAACAACAATTTCTGCACTTTCTAATTGTTCTATTTGTCTTCCCATAGACATCCCACCATAAATTGGAATAACACTTAATTTCTTATTCCCTATAAATTTTTTTAATTCTTTTGTAATTTGTTCTGCTAATTCTCTAGTAGGAGTAAGAATTAATCCTTGGATTCCATAATCAGGTTTAGCATTATGTATAACTCCTGCACCAAATGCAAGAGTCTTACCACTTCCAGTTGAAGCACCAGCTATAACATCTTTACCTTTCAGAACTAAGGGAATAGATTTTTCTTGAATCTCAGTAGGATCTATAAATCCTAATTCCTTAATCGCATTAATAGTATGTTCACTAATACCTAATTGTTTAAATTTTTCTACCATTTTCATATATTTGTATTTTACTTAGTATCTAATAAATTGTGTTTGTTAAGAAATAGCTGTGTATTTCTTTGACATGATTAGTTAATTAGCTAATCTAATTTATCTTTCTAGGTAATAATATGTTAAAATAAGAGTATATAAAGGCTTGCACTTTAAACCTTCTTAAAACTATTCCAAGCAGCTTCGAAAAGCTGTTCCATTGCTGCAGCAAAAAAATCAGTAGAAAGCCAGATAGCTACATCATAATTAGGATGAACTGTTTCATCATCTAAAACCATAAAAAGTAATTGTTGGCTGTCAACAATTGCAAATCTTGCTCTCATTTTTGGCATATTTCTAACTTCAGCAACTCTTGCAAGATCTTTAGCAACTTGTTTATTATTTTCATTAATTTGACTTGCAATTCTTATTGTAACCCCTCTTTTTTTAGCCTTCTCCAAGGAAGGGAGTAGAGCTTCCATTTTTCTATTTAATCCAGGAGCAGTTGTAACAATTGTAATTGTTTTTTCAGCCTCTCTTATCATCATATCTAAATGATTATAAACATTTTGTCTTCCTTTAACACTCCCAGACAAATCAGCAGGCTCAACAAACTTAACACCTTGCGTAAATAATGAACTTAGTTCAGTAAGAATCTCCTCACCTTTTAATTTATCAAGTCTTTTGCTTTTTTCATCAGCACTTTTTACTAAATTCTTTTTAACTCTTTCAATAACCTCTTCTGGTTTTAAAGCAACAAATTTAATTGGCTTCCCTAATTTCATAACAATAAAACCCTTCTTCTCTAATGTCTCTAAAATATCATATGTTCTTGAACGAGGAACATCAGAAATATTACTTAATTCTCCTGCAGTACTAACTCCTCTTGACAATAACGCAGTCCACACTTTAACCTCATAAAGGTTGAGGTCAAAGATTTTTCTAAGCCTACTTAAAAACTCCTCTTTGACTATCATTGATAAAACAAACAAACTTTAGTATTTAAATCTTTTTGTCATTTAAACATAGTATTAAAAAATATTCTATCATTTTATCGTCGATAAAATAATGATTTATAAAGCTTTTGATTGCCTCAAAAGTATATACTAGAGTATATATTTAGATTTCTAAAATAAATATCAATAACTTATAAAACAGAAAGATATGAGGATGAGAAGCTTAAGCTATCCATAACAAAAATTAAAATATAACAAGATATCAAAATAAAAAACAAATATAATCTTCAAATTTTCTCTAACAAAATCTTAAACTCTTTTCCCTTGACTTTTTCATCACTAAAATCTGAATAATCACCTTCCCTTACTTCTTTAATTATAACCTCTTGTGAATTAGTTCTTTGTTTAATCATGTTAATTTGTTTATTAATAATTTCTATAAAACTATTTTCAGCAATAATTCCAAGTTTAATTACATCTGTTTTAACTAATCCAGCCTTTTTCCTCAATGCTTGAATCTGCCTACTAATGACTCTTGCATAACCCTCACTTTCTAATTCTGGAGTGAGTTTAGTATCAAGTTTAACAGAGATTTCTTTACTTGTTTTACTAGATTTTATTTCAATTTGCTTAACATTTAGTTGATTAACAACTATTTTTTCAAGTTCTTTACTAATTTTAGTATTTATCACTGCTTTAGCAAGTGGCCATTTCAAACCAATTTGAGACTTATCTCTTTCTGCTAAACCTTTTTCAATAATTTCAAGAACAACATTAAATTCTTTTTCTAACTTCTCATTAATAAGTTTATTATCTGCTTTTGGCCATGATGAAAGATGAACAGATTCTTTGTCAAAACATTGATAAACATGTTCACTAATATAAGGAGCATAAGGTGCTAAAATTAAAGAAACTTTATGTAAAACCTCTCCTAAAATATCTTGAGTATCCTCTCTATCTCTTGTGATTTTAATATATGTTCTAGAAAAATCATTAACAACAAAATCAATTATTTTTTCAAGTGATTTATCAATAGAATATTCTTCAAGTTCTTTTGTTACCTCAGAAATTGTTGTATTTAATCTACTTAATATCCATTTATCCTCAATTTGCTTTTTATTCTTTTTCTTCCCTGCTTGCTCATAAAATGTTTTACAATTAGATAAAACTGTTAAAAAAGGCAAGATAGTCTCTTTAACCATATTAACAGAAAATCTTTTTTGATTCCCAACATCAACAGTACAAAACTGCAACCTAACTGCATCAACACCAACAGAATCAATAATCTCTTTTGGTTTTATAACATTTCCCTTACTCTTGCTCATTTTCTCTCCATTTTCATCAACAAGGTGTCCTGCAGAAATTACATTTTTATAAGAAACATCTGAAAATAACATTGTAGAAATTGCATGCAAGGTATAAAACCATCCTCTTGTCTGGTCAATTGCCTCTGCAATATAATCATAAGGAAATCTTTTTTCAAACTCTTTTTTATTTTCAAAAGGATAATGAAATTGTGCAAAACCAGCACTACCTGAATCATACCAAACATCAATTAAATCTGGAATTCTCTTCATCTCCTTACCACATTTACATTTAAATTTAATCTTATCTATCCAAGGCCTATGTAAATCATAATCTTTAAACTTTTTAATAGAATTTTCTTTTAATTCTTTAACACTTCCAATAACTTTTTCTTCCCCACATTCACATCTCCAAACAGGCAATGGCGTTCCCCAAAACTTAAATCTTGATAAACTCCAATCTTTAACTCCACCTAACCATTTACCAAACCTCCCATCTTTAATATATTTTGGATACCAATTAATTTTTTGGTTTAATTTAACTAACTTCTCCTTAACTTTTTTAACTGAAATAAACCAAGAATCAATAGCATAGTAAAGAAGCGGAGAATCACACCTCCAACAATAAGGATAAGGGTGTTCAACTTTCTCACTCTTAAAAAGGAGATTCCTATTTTTAAGATCTTCAATAATTTCTTTATCAACACTTTTTACAAACTTCCCTTCCCATTTAGGAACTAATTCATTAAATTTCCCATCTTGCTCAACAGTATGAATTAAAGGCAATTTATTTTCCTTACAAAGTTCATAATCATCTTCACCATACATTCCTGCAGTATGAACTACTCCAGTCCCTTCTTCTGTTGTAACATAATCACCTAAAAAAATCTTATGAGAATTTTTATTTTGTAATTTTTTAATATCAAATAATGGTTCATATTCTAATCCTTTCAAATCCTTTCCTTTAAATTCTTTAATAATCTTATAATCTCCTTTTAAAACATTTAATTTTTCTTTTCCAATAATTAATTTATCTCCATCAGAAAGTTGTACTTTTACATAATCAATCTTAGGACCTACAACTAATGCAACATTTCCCGGCAATGTCCAAGGCGTAGTAGTCCATGCAAGAAGATAAGTTTTTGGTTCATCTACTAATTCAAATTTAACATAAACAGAATCTTCTTTAACATCTTTATAACCCTGAGAAACCTCATGACTTGATAAAGGGGTTCCACATCTTGGACAAAAAGGAACAACCTTAAATCCTTCATATAATAATCCTTTTTTAGATAATTCTTTTAAACTCCACCAAACACTTTCAATATAATTATTATCTAGTGTAACAAAAGGATCTTCTAAATCAACCCAATATCCTAATTCTTCTGTTGATTTTTCCCAATCTTCAATATTTGAAAAAACATTTTCCCTACATTTTTTAATAAATTTCTCCATACCATATTTAATAACATCTTTTTTTGATTTAAGTCCTAAATCTTTTTCAACTTGTACTTCAACAGGCAATCCATGAGTATCCCATCCACCTTTTCTTGGAACAGAAAATCCCTGCATATATTTAAATTTACAAATAAGGTCTTTAAAAGTTCTAACTTCAAGATGATGTAATGCAGGAGGAGCATTT
>CEPX01176209.1_pt1 | contig 12580 bp, 15 predicted proteins | sample 361361 | NCBI WGS metagenome assembly CEPX01 (sample SAMEA2619974, study PRJEB7988) | marine metagenome | biome: marine biome (ENVO:00000447); feature: mesopelagic zone (ENVO:00000213) & marine oxygen minimum zone (ENVO:01000065); material: "saline water (ENVO:00002010), including plankton... | reverse complement strand
ATGGTTCTTGAAGGAATAGCAGGAGGAACATATTTTGGTTCTGATCTAGTCCAATACGCTATGTTTGCGGGCATAGTCCTAGGGGCCACTATTCTGGCTAAAATCCTTTATTTTATCATTAAAAAGTATGGTACTATTTTAACCTCCAAAACCGAGAACGAATTTGATGATCTTATTATTGAGGCTATTGACAAACCAATGACATTTATCGGTTTTATTATTGGGTTAAGCATTGGTTATCAGTTCTTAACTCCTGATGTTCCTTTTATTGTTGATAATTTCTTCAAAGCAATAGAAGCTCTGTTAATCCTTGATTTAATGTGGCTTGCTTTGAAACTGATTGACGGTTTTATTGCACATATAGTGATTCCGCTTTCATCAAAAACAGAATCGAAGTTGGATGATCAGTTAATTCCGATTTTAAAGAAAATTGCAAAAGCATCAGTTGTCTTAATGGGCGGAGTAATAGTTCTTTCAAATTTCGGAATAGATGTTTTACCATTAATCGCTGGTCTGGGTATTGGTGGATTAGCAGTGGCTTTTGCTGCACAAAAAACAGTGGAAGATATGTTTGGAGGCATTAGCATTTTTACTTCAAAGCATTTTACAGTTGGAGACGCTGTCAGAATCGGTTCTGTTGAGGGGACTGTTGATGCTGTCGGAATAAGAAACACAAAAGTAATTGATTGGGACGGACGAGAAAACATAATGCCTAACTCCGCGGTTGTCGGAGGAAACGTTCTGAATATTTCCTCTGAACCAACAAAAAGAGTTTCAATCACTCTTGGATTAACTTACGATACTTCTTATGCTAAAATGCAGGAAGCAATGAAAATTCTGAAAGGCATTGTGAACAAACACAAAGACTGCGAAAAAGATCCGAGGGCAATTTTCAAGGAATATGATGATTCATCCATGAACATCTGGTTTGTTTATTACATAAAAAACAAAGACAGGAAATTTGATGTTATCAGTGAAATAAACATGGAAATACTGAAACAATTTGAGAAAGCCAAACTAAGTTTTGCATTCCCAAGCCAGAGCCTTTACGTTGAAACAATGCCAAAAGGGAAAAAATAATTTTAACTATTTTTTTTAGTGTATTCAAAAACAATTTGCAGTATAAACAAAATAACTAAACCTATTGAAAGAATTGTACTGTAGTTTATTAATGTTTGAAAACTAAATTGTTCGTTTGAAAGAGGCCATAAAAGTTTCACAGGCCAGTTTGTAAATAACACATCAGTAATTGGATGTAAGATAAATCCAATTGAAAAAACAGTGAATGCCATTTTTTCATTAATTGCAAATTTTCTTTTCAGAATTAATGCAATTGGAATAGCAAGTAAAATACCATATATAGGTTCGTGGAATAATTCGTGGTGGATTGCATAAAATAAATCCAAGTCAAACAGAATGGGCAGACCATCTAAATCTGGAAGAACACCTGCGATAAAACCAAGTACCCATAAGCGTTTGTCTTTTGTTATTGAAACAGCAAAAAAGTATGATATTAATCCATGAATTAATGTAAATGGCATATTAACGGATCTTTTTCAGTATTAATATTGGTGTTGGTACAAGGGAAATTTGTAATAGCATATACTAACTCGTTTTTGATATACTACCCATTTTTAAGTAATTCTCATAAAATTCTGATATGAAGGAAGAAAATTTTGCTTTAGCTTTACTTCTTGCGAAAAAAACAAATTTATTCCATACGGCTTTTGTTTCTACGTCTTCTTTAGCAGAACTAACCGGGTTTTCTCAGCAATCTATTTCCAGAAAACTCAGAGAACTTGAAAAAGACGGAATAATTGCAAGAAAGGTTTCCAACGCAGGAATAGAAGTTGTATTCACTGAAAAAGGAAGAAAGGAATTAGAATCGTTTTATTTAGAACTTAAAGAACTTTTTTCGAAAAAAAGTAATCCATTAAAAGGAAAAGTAGTGCAAGGTATCGGGGAAGGTTCTTATTACACTTCACTTCCGCAGTACAAAAAGAAATTCAAGGAACTTTTCGGTTTCGAACCATTTCCGGGAACACTTAACCTCGAGGTTGATATTGATAAGAAAAAATCTTTCTTTTCAGGTAAGCCAAAAATAATTGCAGAATTCAAAACCAAATCAAGAAGCTTTGGCGGCATTGACTGCTGGCAATGCAAACTTAATAAAAAAGCAGAAGCAGTAATAGTTCTTCCTCACAGAACAAACCACCCCGAAACCATTGTGGAATTAGTTGCTTCTTATAATTTAAGAAAAAAATTAAACCTGAAAGATGATTCAACAGTAGAGGTGAGTATAGAATGAAAACCAAAATTGCAATTGTAGATACAATGTTCGCCCGGGGTGACATGGGGAAAGTAGCTATTGAAACAATGGAAAAAAATGCGAAGGAAAACAACTGGGAAATTGAAATAATGAAAAAAACCGTTCCCGGAATAAAAGATATTCCAGTAGCACTTTTGAACTTATTAGAACAAGGTTGTCAGGCAGGAATTGCTCTTGGAATGCCCGGTGCAGCTAAAGTTGACAAAACCTGTGCTCATGAAGCTTCTCTTGGAATTCAGGAAGTGCAGTTAATGACCCGCAAAACAGTACTTGAAGTATTTGTGCACGAGGATGAAGCCAAAGATGATAAAGACCTTGCGGAAATAATGCATAACCGAGCTTCAAAGCATGCTTTGAATTTACTCTGGGTGATTTTCAAGCCGGAAGAATTAGAAAAGCGCGCTGGTTCCGGTGAAAGGCAGGGAAGAGAAAACACAAAATCGGTTGGGTTGTGAGAGTGGTGGTTGTTGAATGAACATCGGAATTGTAGTGGCTGATTTTCACAAAGAACTTTCAGAAGAGATGTTAGATTATGCAAAAAAAACAGCGAAAGAAAACAATTTGAATGTGGTTGATGTTGTAAAGGTTACCGGCGCTTTTGATATTCCTTTGCCTTTGCAAAGAATGCTTGCAAATCCATCCATTAATGGGGCTGTAGTTTTAGGGGCTGTTGTTCAGGGAGAAACAAGTCATGATGAAATAGTTGCTTTTACTGCCTCTCAAAAAATAACAGAACTTTCATTGAAATACGATAAGCCTGTAGGTTATGGGATTTCAGGCCCAAGAATGACTGCAGAACAGGCCAAAGCCAGATCCAAAGAGTTTTCTGTCCGCGCTGTTGAAGCAGTTGCAAGAATGCTTTGATGTCTTATGAACAAGAACAAATTACTTTCTGAAATAGGAATTTATTTCCCCTTCAACCTTCTTGATTCTACAAAGTATTCCCAAGCATTATCGAAATCTTTTTCCTGAACTTCAGGCCAGTACTTAGGGATGTGATAGTACTCTGAATAAGTACTCTGCCATAAAAGAAAACCGCTTTTTGCTTCCCGCCTTGCTTCTTCTTCCCCTGTTCTTATCACAAGGTCACATTCGTTTTTCACACCTAAATGTTTTGAAACATCTTTTTCACTTAAACCGAACAAAAGATTCTTGACCCTGTTCATAGGGCTGCTTACTGATTTTAGGATTTCTGACTGTCCGGTGTAACCAATTAAAATGTTCAGCATTTTGTTTCCGTAGTATTTTGTTTCGCTTTTTAGTTCCGTGCAGACATCTAAAATATTTCCCGGAACATTTCCTGTACTTGTTGAAATAAGATTAACATTCACTTTATTCTCATGTATTGTTTTTGACCCCACTAAATCAGAGAGTCCTTTGTAATAAATATCATATAAATTTGAGAGTTCTTTCGGGTTTCTTTTGAAGTTTTCTTCGCTTAAACCATAAATGCTAATCTCGTTTATTGCAGGGTTTTTTATTGCCCAATTAACAAACAGTTCCATTGATTTAGCGCCTTTTTTGTGGCCTTCACTGGGGTGTAATTCGTTTTTATTTGCCCATCGTCTGTTTCCATCAGGAATAACCCCGATGTGATAACCAGAATTGTACATACTAATATTAATGAATATACCTATTAAAAAGAAAACTACCAGCCATAAGATTTGGCCTGAGAGTATGCAAATGCCTTCATTGCAGGCACAAAGTTTTTGGTTACAATTCCTGGTTTTTTCAGCATAACTTTTAATCCGAATTTTATTTTTGCAATTGAATCAAATTCATCAAAGTTTCTTGGGAATTCCTTTGCAATAATATTAAGTTCATCATCCGTAAAACCATAAATTGCTTTTTTTCCTTTCACAAGTTTGTTATAATCAGGAAATTCTTCTTTCCACATTTCCTGATACTTTGAAAATATTTCTTTTGAAAAATCGTTTTTGTCAACAGCTTCCTTTGCAACTTTGGCAGCCATCTGGCCGCTTTTCAAACCTAAATGAGAACCTCCCTCAAATAACGGGCTTGTAAAACCAGCTGCATCTCCAATAATCATTAAACCTTCAGAGTAAGTATTTTTTACTGGTCCTGAAGCAGGAATCAAACCGCCAAAAGTTTTCACATTAACTTTTTTATCCCACTTCATTCTCTTAACAAATTTTTCATTATATTCTCTCGCTTTGTTTCTTTCAGTTGTAACCAAACCCACATTAGCGCGTGTTCCACTTTTTGGAATCATCCAAAGATAACCTTCCGGCGCTAACTCCGGCCAGATGTAAAAATCTAAATAACCGTCTCTTGGAATATCTTTCAGTTCATACTGAATTCCAGTAACTGATTCAAACCTTTTATTTAATTTTAGTAACCTTGAGGTAACAGAAGCAACTCCTGATGCATCAATAACAATTTTTGAACTAAAATCGCCTTTACTTGTTTGCAATTCCCACAAATTATTTTTTCTTTCTAAAGTCTGAAGCCGTGTTCCGAGTTTTATTTCTGCCCCGTTCTTTTTTGCTTCTTCACTTAGCCATTGTTCAAACTTTTCCTTCTCAAGGACAAAACCAGTCTCGTTAAAAACAGAATTTGTTCCATCCGGAAAAATAACCCGTACTCCTTTCACGTGTTCAGAAATAACTGATTCTGGAGGAGTAATTCCTGTATTTTCAACTGCGTATTTGCTTAGGCATTCACCGCAATGCACAGGTTCCCCTATAATTTCATGATCCTCAATTACAAGAGTTTTCAAGCCGTTTCTTGCACAATGAATGGCTGCTGAGCCCCCTGCAGGACCTGCTCCAACTATTATAACATCATAAGCACCCATGTTTGTCACTCTAATAAGGTAGAAATTAATACTTATAAAGCATAGTGAACGTTAATCAATGTTCTGTAAGCTTTAAAATCCTGAAAGCCGATAATGTATAAAGTGTTGATATGAAACTTCCAAAAGTAAGTGTTCCAAAGGTCAAAACAATTAAAGCAAAATTGTCTTCTGCAAAATTACTTGGATCAGTTGTAAAAAATTCTTTGCAATTCAAGCTTAGAAGAAAAGCATTAAGGCGCTTTAAGGCAACGGAATTTGATACTATTGTTGTTGACATGGATGGTACGCTTTACAAAAGCGATGCGAATCTGGAAGCTTTGAAGGTTGTTTATCCTGAATCTGAAAATGGTTTGGTTAAAGGTGAGGAACTTTATGATTATATTCTTTCAAAAATAGCTTCAGGCACTTATAGTGTTGAGCAAGCTATTGTTGAGGGCAATAATTTTCTAATGAAAAAAAACATGAAAAAGAATGATTTTCCAAAAGTTCTTGAAAAATTAAAACCAGGAATAAGAAAACCTTTGGTTAGGTCACTAAAGAAAATGAAAAAATCAGGAAAAACTCTTATATTAGCAACTCTTTCTTCAAAAGGATTCGGAGAACTCTTGAATAATTATCTGAAGAAAGAATTTGATTTTTCTTTTGATTTAATTGTGGGTACACAACTAAAATATGCTGCAAATGGGAAAATTACCGGAGTCAAAAGCATGGTAAGTACAAAAAATACCACTTATAAAAAAATCCCTGTTAAATCAAAACTTTCAGCCATTCGTACTGCTCTGGAAGAACAAGGAAAAAAATTGGATTTAAAAAAATCAATTCTTATTACCGACAGTTATTCTGATATTGACCTTGCAAAGATGTTCGTAACTGTTTTAATACAACCCACGAGATCAACCACTCCGCAAAAAGTTTCTCAGAGGTTAAAGCTGGCTGATTATATTTTACCGGAAAAATATTTGCAGACTAATTTAGAATCAATTATTCTTGGTCCGGAATTAGAAAATTGAATCAAAATTCAATTTTTTCTAATTCTACACCAGCTTCTTTCAGCATTTCCAAAGCAGTATCTCCAAGAGGATATTCTGCATTGTAAATGACTTTTTTTATTCCTGCATTGATTATCATTTTGCTGCAGGTTAAGCATGGGCTGAAAGTAGTGTAAATAATTGAACCATTAAGAGGAGTTCCGTGATAAGCTGATTGTACTATTGCATTCTCTTCCGCATGGCTGCACAAACATTCATCCAGCTTTGTTCCTCCTTTTGAAAAGGAATTACACCTAGTGCATCCCCCTTCATTACAATTCTTTACTCCTCTTGGAGTTCCATTATATCCTGTAGAAATTATTCTTTTATCCTTAACAATAACTGCTGCAACTTTTCTTTTTACGCAGTTGCTTCTCATTGCTACTTCCTTTGCAATGTTCAGGAAATATTCATCCCAACTGGGTCTCTTGAAATCCATTGGCGTTTGCAATAATAGCGTATCTACTTTTTCAAAGAGTTCAGCCATCGGTCCATTATTTTCTATGAGGTGTTCTGCCATTTCTGCACACTTGTTCAGTTGCTGTGCACTTTCGTTATCAGAATGGGACTCCTTTTCTTCAAGTTGCTTAAATTCTTCCAATGTTTTAGGGTCGCCTTCCCTTTTTCTTTCAAGAATCCTTTCAAATCTTTTATCTTCAGGAGCCTCAATATTCCACAAATGGAAAGTCCCTAACTCTTGGAAAGCTTTAATCTCATCAGGATTTCTGAGGGAATCAATAACATAATTCTTGTCCCTTTCAAGGTTGTCAATAAGTATTTTTGAAAGAACTGCGTTTCCCTGCCTTTCCCTTAATTCGTTGCCTTTAGCTATTAGATTTTCTCGTGTTTCAGGGATTCCTTCCTTTTTCAGCACTTCTCTGAGAACATCTGATAATGATTTGTAATAGAAGCTCTTGCTCTTTAAGTAATCACATACTGTGCTTTTTCCTGAGCAATATTTTCCGGTTAACCCAATCAGAATCATTTTCAACCCCCAAGAATGGATGTTTAGAAGGTTTTATATTCAATTAGCTTAAACCTTAGAAACACCGGGCTTCTGATAAAAATGCAGGTAAACCAATAGTAATCCCAGCAAAATCACTAATCCCTGAACTCCGAGAGTTTCAATTGTAGGATATAATCCAATATCTTTTATTTTTGGGACTATTGCAAAAGTAGTCTCTCCTATAACCCCTGCTTCTTGTAGTTCGTGGATTCCTTTTCCCGCAAACTTAATCGATAGTAAGAACAGGATTATGCTTGTTATTCCAAACACAATATTGATTGGCAGTTTCTTCTCAATTTTTACAATCAAGTAAAACAATATTACCAATACCCCTAAACCCAAAATAAACCCTGTTATTATTCCTGTTAAATCAGCAGACCCTATAGTTAATGCTTTGAAAAATAACACGGTTTCAAAACCTTCTCTGTAAACAGCAAAGAAAGAAACTAAACCCAAGGCTAATGTATTTTTGTTGGTTAAAGCATCGGTTACTTTTCCTTTAATGTAAGTTTGCCATTTTTGTGCTTGCATTTTTCCCAGAAACCAGTTGGTTACATAAAGCATTACTGCAGCAGCAAGAAGCATTGTGATTCCTTCAAGCAATTCTGTTTGTGCTTCTGTTGCCATAAAAATTTGATCTAATAAAAAAGCGGTTACAAAACTTGCTAATATTGCAAGCCCGGTCCATAAATAAACAGTATTAACCTTATCTTTATGTTTTGATGTTACCAGGTAGGCAATGATTGCAGCAATAATAAGTATTGCTTCAAGACCTTCTCTTACAATTATTGTAAATGCTTCTAAAAATTCAGACATCTGCTCACCAATAATTTTTGAACTATAAGTTATTTATATTCATATCTGATTGTTAACTAAACTTAATTTTCTAAAATTGTAATTCCTTTTTTCGTAAGCTTGTAAGGAGTCATGCCTTTTTTGTGGGAACTGCTTCTGAGTTTAAGAATTTCAATTGCATTTTCTCTTCTTCCATCCTTTTTCATGTTGTAAAGAACAACCACTCCGTCAGCTAAAAACTCCTCTACTCCTGTTCTGCTGTATATTTTTGGGTCCTGTTCGGTTTCACTAATCACATATGATGTATAATTAAGGTGTTCAAGCGATTCAAATAGTTCTCTGATGTATTTTCTATAACTTTCCTCTTCTGTAAATGCAATATATAACAATAATACTTTTTGCATAGTTTTCATTAGGTTTAATATGGAATAACTAGTATATATAGTTTTTTTTTTGGAAAAACGCAAAAGCGCCCGCACCGGGAATCGAACCCGACCCACGACCTCGACAGGGTCGTATACTAACCAATATACTATACGGGCATATTCAAAAGAAATGTCTAAAGTAATTCTAATTTAGAAACCTTTAAAACCTTTTGATGCGACACAATATCCTGTTATGTAGAAGTTTTTCTTATTTTTGCGACAAAAAATGCCTGACTATCATTATCTTGGGGATAAATCCTTACGCATTTTTCAATCCCTTCAGAAAATTTTGTTCCATTATATTCTTTCAAACCATCCCTTGTTTTAAAATCACTAAACTTCACACCAACCAATTCCGCATTTCCCTCTTCTATTGCAGTACTTATTACCCCTTCATTTTCCTCCGGGCTTAAAGAACAGGTTGAATAAACAAGCTCTCCGTTTACCTTCAGCAATTGAAGCGATTTTTGCAGTAATTTTTTTTGCAATTCGGCTTTTCTTTCAACCAATCCAAAACCCCATTCTTTTAGTGCATCAAAATTCTTTCTCACTAAACCCTCAGAACTACACGGAGCATCCAGAAGAACCTTATCAAAAATATTTTTTCTTTTTGCTTCAAGCAAATCCATTCTTTTTGCAATCACATTTTTCATTCCGAATTTCCTTACATTAAAATTCAGGCTTTTAAATCTCTGAACATTTTTTTCCACGCAAACAATTTTCCCAGTTCCATTCATCAAACAACTTAATTGCAAAGTTTTATTTCCCGGAGCAGCAGTAGCGTCCAGAACAGTTTCTCCTTTTTTCGGATCTAGTGCAAGTGCTGGAAGCATTGAACTTTTTTCCTGAACATTAAACAATCCTTGTTTGAACTGTTCACTTTGCCCCGGCCTTGTAACCTCTTTCAAAGAGTATGCATTTTCATGAAACAACTTTTCAAGAATCCATTCTTTTTCCCTTAATTCTTTAACCAAAATTTCAGGTTTTATTTTTAGCGAATTAATCCAGATGCTTTTGGGCATTTTAATTTTACAGTACTCAAAAAAAGTATCACTTTCTTTTCCCATTATTTTTGAGTACTTTTCCCTGAATTCTTCCGGAATAAATGTTTTTTTCATTTAACTAATTAGTAGAGGGTTTTGTTTAATTGTTTTTTCTATAACTTTAATTAGTCACATTTGAGGCATACTTTGCTTGTGTGTAAGAAAGACACGGCTTTTCTTGAACCAGGTTCCCCCAAATAGTCGTTGTATAATTTTTTTACTTCAGGATTATCCATACAAATCCTCACGTTTTCTTTTGAATCGATTTTAAATAATGCTTTTCTTCTTGCTGCTCTTATTTCAGGAGTTGATATTGGCTGGCCTCCTCCGCCAATACAACCATTTGGGCAGACCATTAGTTCTATTGCGTGGTATTTTTTGAATTTTTTTTCATTACTTAGTAAATCCTTTAAATGATGCAATCCATCAACTATTGCTACTTTGAATTTTTTCCCGGCAATTTTTACATTTGCTTCCCTGAAACCTTCCATGCCCCTCACTTCTTTAAATTCAACCCTTCCAAGATCCTGTTCGAGTTTATTTGAAACAAACCTTAACAAAGCTTCTGCTACTCCTCCGGTTGTTCCGAACAATTGCCCTGCGCCTGAAGCATCTCCTAACAAATTATCGAAATTTTCTTCTTTTACTTTTTCAAGTTCAATTCTTCTTCCTTTTAGTAATTCAGCAATTTCCTTTGTGGTTAGTACCGCATCCACGTGCGGAATATTGTTGAATTCCATTTCAGGTCTTTTTGCTTCGAGTTTTTTTACAACGCAAGGCATTACTGATACCACAAAAAGATCTTTCTGTTTGAGTTTCATTTTTTCAGCATAATATGTTTTGATCAATGCCCCCATTGTTTGTTGCGGGGATTTTACAGTGCAGAAATGATCGACATACTGAGGAAACTGCCTTTCAATGAACAGCACTGATGCTGGGCAGCAGGATGTGAAAAGAGGCAGACATTCCCCTGTTTCAAGTCTTTTCAGAAATTCAGTCCCTTCTTCTACCGTAACAACATCTGCGGATGTTGATGTATCAAACACCTTATCAAAACCCGCTTGTTTTAGTGATCCAATAAATTGTTTTGTAAGAACAGTTCCCGGTTTGTAACCAAATTCCTCGCCGATTGTTACCCTCAATGCAGGAGCAACCTGTGCTACAACCTGAACATTATCCTCGTCCAGTACTTTGTTTACGTCTTCTATTGTTCCCATTGGAGAATTATGGTAATAGTAATATTTATAATTTTGGAATTCCTTTGTTTTTTATGAAATTAGATTTTTCATATTCATCCACTTCAAAAACCAGATTTGAGAATCTCGTCAAATCTGAAAATTTAGGTTTGCTGATTTTCGGCTTTGCTGTTTTTTTTATACCTTTTATTTTTGGGCATTCAACTAATTTTCCAAATCAATTAATAGTCGGAAGCTTAGTGAATACTTTACTTGCTTCTTCTGCTTTACATTTAACCATGAAAAAATCTTTGCCGATAATTTTACTTCCCGCTATTGCTGCAGTACTTTCCGGTTTTATTTTCGGTTCATTCAGTATATTTTTAGCTTTCCTTGTTCCTTTCATTTGGATAGGAAATGCAATTTATGTTTACTTTATTAAGAATTTGAAAATTGTTAACAAAATGAATTATGCCGGAGCTGTCTTCATTTCTTCGCTGCTTAAAGCTTTGTTCCTGTTCCTTTCAACTTTAGCATTAGTTTATTTAGCAATTATTCCTGAAATTTTCCTGCTTCCGATGAGTTTGGTTCAGTTTGCCACGGCAATGGCCGGCGGATTGATTGGCGGAATAACCCTTCTGAAAAACTAGTTATAAATTATTAGCCCCTAATTATTTTCATGTCAATTCTCTCAGAACTCAAAAAGGTTTCAACTAAGGAAAGAGCTAAATCTAATGCTTGGTTTTTCAAAACCGGAAAAGGAGAATATGGAGAAGGGGATCTTTTCCTCGGGGTTACTGTTCCTGATATTAGAACAGTTGCAAAAAAATTCCTATACCTTTCGTTAACAGAATTAAAACCACCATTAAAATCAAAATTCCATGAGGAAAGATTAGCTGCTCTTTTGGTTCTTGTTGAGTGTTTCAAAAAGGCTGATGAAAAAGAAAAGAAAAAAATTTTCAATTTTTATCTGTCAAACACGAAACACGTGAACAACTGGGATCTTGTTGATTTGAGTGCACATAAGATTGTCGGGGAATATCTTTTGGATAAGGATAGGACGCTGTTGTACAAACTTGTGAAATCAAAGAGCCTGTGGGAAAGGCGCATATCTGTTATTTCCACTTTTGCATTTATCGATGGTAATGATTTAGAAGACACATTCAAACTATCTGAGTTGCTTCTCCATGACAAACATGATTTGATTCATAAGGCTGTCGGGTGGGCTCTGCGTGAGGCAGGAAAAAAAGACAAACAAAAACTTGTTAAATTCCTGAAAAAACACAAATCAGAAATGCCTCGAACAATGCTCCGTTACTCCATAGAAAAGTTTTCTGAAAATGAAAGAAAATTATTTATGAAAAAGTAGATTCTGCTAAAATTAATAAATAACAAAAACAACTACTATTGTTATGGGTTTAGGAAAAAAAATTAAAAAAGCGTGGTGGAGCATACCTTTTACTATTAGAGAGTCCGTTTTAGGGTTTAGAAGAAGGTTAAGATTGGGATTTACAAATTATGTCAGAAAAAGAGAAAAAATAGTATTAAATCAAATAGTAAAAATGCATTTAGAAGGTGCATCCGCTTTTGACATTGCTTATGGAATAGAAAAATTTGGGATTGAGTGTGGTGCGGATTCTCTTGGATTTGGCATTCATGGGAAAGGTTACAAAAAACGAAAAGCGTTAATGGATTTATTTAAAACTAGAGTTGCCCAAAAAGTTTATCGTAAAGGCATTAAAAATGAAGAAACAATAAATTTTGTAAACCGTGTGGAAGATTATTTAGCTAATTTTGACAAAGAAAATAAGTTTTATGAGGGAGAAGTTTCGAAAGTAATAACAAGTTATTGGGACAGAGTGCAATTTCGTGGTTGGAAAGCATCACGTGTAAGAAAATTACAAAAAAAATATAATCGGAGAGTAAAAAAATTAGGGGCTTTTTAATTATAATAATTATTT
>CEPX01074627.1_pt1 | contig 12591 bp, 14 predicted proteins | sample 361361 | NCBI WGS metagenome assembly CEPX01 (sample SAMEA2619974, study PRJEB7988) | marine metagenome | biome: marine biome (ENVO:00000447); feature: mesopelagic zone (ENVO:00000213) & marine oxygen minimum zone (ENVO:01000065); material: "saline water (ENVO:00002010), including plankton... | reverse complement strand
TTTAAAAATATATTTTTTCCTAAAAATCCAATAGCAAGAAAATAGTATGGCAATAAAAAGTGGACAATCTAGTCAGCCAGCAAATCAGCAGGCAGATCTAAGGCAACAAAAGAAGCCAGAGGAACGTGGATTTTTTGGTAAGCTAGGACGTACTTTAAACTTTGGTTTAAATATTGCTGCTGGTGCGGCTAAAGGTACTATTGAAAGTATCAAAGGAGAAGAAGATGCCGCAGGTTTTATTGGTGGAATCAGAGAAGGTATTGCTGAGAATCAAGATTGGGCTGATGTCTTTGAAGAAGTCACAGGCAACAGACCAGAGGGCAAAGTTCAAAGAGGATTAGTCTTTGGTGCTAATTTAGTTTTTGATCCAATCAATTTAGTTCCTGTTGTTAAACCATTGAAAGTTGGTGGAAAATTTATTGCAGCTACTCCAGTTGGACAAGTTCTAACTAAGGGACTTGCTGGAATGATGACCTATAGTGGTTTTGGTAAAACCTTTATTCCTGGCTTTGGTTTGCCAAAGGAGTTCCATAAATTAATGCAAGGTACCAGAAATGATATTAGGGTAGGAACTCAAAAAATTATAGAAGATGCTCAACAGTTTTGGAAAGGTGTTCCAAAAGAATCAATGGATGATGTTGTTGGGATTCTAAATACTGGAAAACAATCTTTGAATAATCAAGCTAATACTTTATCAACTCAATTAAAACAAGGTCTTGACAATATTTATGATGAATTAATTGAAAGAGGAATTGCTAAGGAAGAATTTAGAAAAGAATTTTACTTTCCTCATCAGTTTGAAAAATACTTAAAATCTGATCCTGCTAAGTGGGGGTCCTTTGGTCAGTTCAGACCAACTAAGCCAGGATTTTTAAAAAGAAGAAAAGAAATAGGAATTTTTGCTAATAAAAATGTTAATATTATTAAATCGGAATTTCCTCCATTTTCTGAAAGATTTAATATTGAGCCTGGAAGAACTACTTTAACTTCAAAGCAAGCTGGAGATATTAGTAAAACTTCTTTATTTCACGGAACAGAGGCAAATATTGCTTTAAAGATTTTAGGCAGTAAAAACATATTGCCAAATGTTACACAGTTAGATAGGGCTGGCGAGAAAGCAATTTCATTATCAGCTAATAAAAATGTTTCAGCTGGGTTTGGTGATATAGTATTTGAGATTGATAAATCTAAAATTAATTTTTCAAAAGCACCAAAAGGTGTTGTTAAGGGTGATGTTTTTAAAGGTTTTGAATTTAGAAGTTTTGGTAAATTATCCTTAGATAAAATAAAAAAAGTTCATGTAATTGCTGATGATAAAAGTTTTTTGAAAGAACCAATACAAGAAGTTGTTAGAGTTGGTCGTGAAACTGAAATTAAAAAAATAGGAGAGCTAGAGGATTTAGTAAATAAATTTGCAGATGAAGGCATTGAGGTTGTAGTCCATACAAAAGATGAATTTATTGATTCCAAGGGTCTAATAACTAATATTGAAGGCTGGATTAAAAATGCTCCTGAAGTTTTAACTCGTTATCAACTTCAAGCTAATAGAGTCTTAGCTGTTGATGATTTATTTAAAAATGTTATTGATAAGTTTGGCAAGAGTATTAATGACTTAGTTGAGACTGGTACTGATGATTTAGGGAGAATAATTTATAGAGATAATAAAACTGATGAAATTTATAAATCTGTTGCTAAAAGTATTTCTAAAGATAAGTGGGCTTTAAGAGATGATGTTGCGGATTCGTTCAATAATTTTGTTCAAGGTCAGAAAAGTGGTAGATTTTGGACAGCTTATGATAATGTTCAAAATACTTGGAAGGCTACAGCTGCTACTGGACTTTTAATTCCTAACGCTGGATTTCACGTTAGAAATACTATGGGTAATCTTTGGAATAATTTTTTAGGTGGAGTTTGGAATCCAGTTCGTTACGGTCAAGCAGCTAAAGAACAAATTTTAAAAGGAGCTAATTATAGAAAGATGGAAGAACTTGGGATGCTTGGTAAAGGAAGATCTTATGCAGATATTGACAGAATAATGAAAAAGGTTCCTGTTACAAGTGCACGAAGATTTTGGGATGGAGTATTTCAGATTCCAAGAAAAACTGGAAATGTAATTGAAAATAATGCTCGTTTAGCAAATTATATTGATCAAATTGATAAAGGGAAATCTATTGATGAAGCTATTGAAAATACAAACAAATTTTTATTTGACTATACTGACCTAACTGATTGGGAGAGAAAGTGGGGAAGAAGAATTATTCCATTTTATACTTGGTCTAGGAAAAATATTCCTCTACAGATTGAACAGCTGATTAAACAACCAGGTAAGTTTGCTGTACCTTTTAAAACAAAGGCTGCTATTGAGGGAGAAGAACCAATAGATTTTGACAATCTTCCTCCTTGGATGCAAGATGACTTTGGGATTAAGGTTCCTGAATTTATTTCTAATAGACTTGGTGATCAAGGTACTCCTCATATCTGGAATCCATATATGCCATTTCAAGATATGTCTATTCTTTCCTCTCCATTTAGAAAAGGAGTTGAAAAGTTTGGTGAAGGCATAGAAAGGCTCTCTCCTGTAGTTAAGATGCCTATTGAGATAGCTTTTAATGAAAGTTTTTTTAATGGCAAGCCAATTACTGAGGATGAAGGACTTACTTCATTACAAACAGCTGAAGATTATTTTAAATATTTTACTGGTCAAATCAGAATTAAGCGTGATTTTGATAAATTAACAGATGAAGAGACTAAAGGATTTAAGAGATTCCTTGATTTCTTTGGTTTTAAGACCTATGAGGTCAATATTCCTTTGTCTAAAAGATTCAGAAAACAAGAGGCTGCTAGAGAGAAATCAGTTCAAAAAAAGAGACGTGGACAAGTTAAACGTGGTGAGAGAAGATTTTAACTTGACAGGTGGAAAAGTTTAATAGTATTATGATTATATGATAATTGATTTTATAACTTCAGGCACCTTTATCCCAGTTGGCTTTATAGCTATATTGATATATTTAGGAGTGACTGGAAATTTAACTTCTGATAGAAGTTTTTAGTGTTTTTTACAATAAATGCATTGTCTTGATCAGTGACTTCGGACATTAAATAGAAGCGACTGAAAGGTACAGCGTTATCTCACCTGCCCCCTTGAATATTAAAATGTAGTATTTAAAGGGGTGAGTAAGAAAGGGACACGCTTAGGCTGATAACCACTTTAAATAACCAATTTGGCGTAGGAAAGGTTAGGAGGAGTATTATGCATTTTACATAATCTTAACCTTTCCTTTGCTAAATTGTTTATAGGGGCGTAGGATGTCCCTTGCTGCAATTTTTAAAAATTAATGAGGTTAATCACGAGGTTAATCCCCTAGGGGACATCTAGTGGAAATCTCTAAAGGAGACCAATATGGCAGATGATGGAAAGGGAAATCAGGGCGATGGCAAAGGCGAGGGGAATGACTCTGGCCAAGACAACGACTCTGGTTCATCTAATTCAAATTCTGGTTCAGGCAACGAAGGCTTCCAGAACTTTCAGAGTAAGTATGACAAGACAATGGATGACAATATTAAGCTCAAAGAGGAAAATGAAACGCTTAAGGCTGCTCAAGATCCTGACGTTGAAGGGAAAAATAAGGAGGCTGATGCTAAATTAGCTCACGCTCAAGCAATTGAGACCAGGATGACTCTTATCCAACGTGAGTTCCCTGAGATTATGAGCAAAGGTTTATTGTCTTTTATACCTCTTGGATCGGAAGATTCAATGAGAGAAAGTGCTAAAACTCTTCTTAATTCATTTAACCAAGGTGGTAACGATGATGATGAAGAAAGTTCAGATGAGTCTGACGAAAATAAAGATGATTTTAAAAAGACAAAATCTGAAAGAGACGATACTGGAAAGACCACAGTAGGTAAAAAATCTCTAGAGGCATTTAAGAAGTTGTCTCCAGAGGATAAAAAGAAATACCTCAAAAATCGAGGTATCTTAAAAAGCGAATAGACCAGAGAAGTACTCAAATATATAGCTAATTCCACAACAGGAACAGAAGCGGAACTGCTTAAGGAATATTGGCGTGATATTTTCTTAACAGAACTTAGAGCTTCTTTAATCCTAGACCAAATTGCGTTAATAGCTAATCATCCAACTCAGATGGGTACGACTGTTCATTGGCTATCATTAGCAGACTTAACTGCTGCTGGCACCATTTCAGAGTCTTTTGATCCAACTTCATACGCTCTGTCAGCTGGTGACTTAACAGCAGGTCTAACCCAATATGGTGCATCAGTCACCTTATCGGACTTAGTTAAAAAGACTGCTGTTGGTAGTTTCGTTGATCAGTTAATGGAACGTCTAGCACGAAACGCTGCTTTAACTCTTGACACAGTAATTCGAGATGCTGTATTGACCGCTGGTGGTACAGTACAATATGCTGGAACTGCTGTAGCTCGAAACTCAATTGCAACCGATGGTTCATTTGATTTCGACATTGCTGAACTTCGTGAAGCAGTTAATACCCTAGAGAGAGCAAACGTACCTCCAGTTGGAGATTCTTACGTTGCTATCGTTCACCCTGATGTTAAACATGATTTGATTGGAGATTCTAATTGGACTGATATAGTAAAATATACTGACAATGTAGAACGTGTCTATAAGAATGAAATTGGTCGAACTTACGGAACTCGTTTCCTTGAGTCAACCCAAGCTCTTCTAATGGATGCTTCTGGATCAGCTTCTACTGATCTTTATCAGACTTACATTGTAGGTTCAGAATACTTAGGTATTTCAAGCCTAGCAGACGTTGAAATTGTTGTTAAAGATCCTGCTCCATCTTCAGATTTAAATGTTAAAAGCACCTATGGTTGGAAAGCCACTCGTGCTCATAAAGAATTAAGTTCAACTCGAATGATTAGGGTTGAATCTGGTTCTTCTATCGGAGATTAGTTTCCAGTGCCAAGATGCGGAGCAATCTGCATCTTGGTACAACTAAATTAACCTCTATGACCAGGGATCAATTTAATAAAATTACACAAGCAATTCACCCTCAGATAAAGATACTTAGATATTCTGAAAAGAAAAATCCTTATGTAGATGGAGTTTACTTTAAAGGAAAATATTTAGGGTCAGTTGCTAAAGGAGTCGTGCCTCCTTTTAGATCAAAAGGTTACGGAACTAAAAATGCTGATGGTAGCGTTACTGCTTATCGCTCAGCATTTGGCTGGTTTAAAAAATTTAAAACATTAGGTCTTGTTAAGGAGCATGATCTAAATCCATTTATCCACGGAAAAGTGGATTATTTTATTTCTAAGAATTTAACAAGAACAAATTTATGATTAGTGTAATAGTAACTACGTTTAACAGAGAGAAGCGATTAAAAAAAGCTATCAAGTCAATCTTAAAACAAACCTTTTTAAAAATTTATCCTGATGCACAATTACAAATTGTGATTGTTGATGACCATTCTACTGATGGAACTGAAAAGTATTGTGAAAAGCTGGTTGAGAAATATAAAGAAGGCCAAGTCTTAGTTAAGTATGAAAGACTAGAAGAAAACTTTGGTCAACAAACTAAACCAAAGAATATTGGTTTTAATACGGCTAGTTATGATTTGATTGCTTTGCTGGATGATGATAATGAATGGTTACCAGACCATCTTCAAGTTTTGTATAAAGGGATGGAAAACTCTGATGTTGATTGTGTCTATGGTGATCGTTGGTTAATTGATGAGACTGGAGAGTTTCCAAAGTCTATTGGTGTTAGAAGTGATTGGGACTTAATGAAATTAATGCAGCAAAATTATATTGATACTTCAGATGTTTTGGTAAAAAAACAAGCTATTCTCGATGTTGGTGGAATGGATGAGACCTTAAAGAAATTTGGTGATTGGAACTTATGGATGAGAATGGGTAAAGCTGGTAAGACATTTAAGAGAATCCCTGTGCCAATTACTGAATATCACCTTCATGAGGGCTCGAATCTAGTCGTACAGGGCAATAAAGGAATCGGAATGACATTTGATACTGTTGGTTGTCCTATTATTGCCAATAGCGAGAGAAAATACAAAGTAGGAATTTTTACTATTACTTATAATCGTCTTGAATTTACTAAACAGATGTACGAAACCATGATCAAAAAAGCTGGCTATGACTTTGATTGGCTTGTTGTCGATAATGCTTCTACTGATGGAACTTCAGAATGGTTAAAGAGTAAAGGTGGTGCCAGAATTTTTAATAAAGAAAATGTTGGAATCTCTAAAGCCTCTAACCAGGCATTAGATTATATGAAAGAGAATGGAGACTATGACATTATCATTAAAGTTGATAATGACTGTAAATTTTTAACGGATAATTGGTTGGCTGAAATTGTTGATGTTATTTCTAGAAATTATAAAGCTGTTGTCTCTCCTTATGTTGAAGGTTTAGTTGATCATCCAGGTGGAGTACCAAGAGATAAGATTGCTTATATTGATAAGCACGTTGTTGGTGTTGTTAAACATCTTGGTGGTATTTGTATTGCTGCTCATAAAATGTGGTATGAGAATTTTAGATGGGATGAAGCAGATTTTCTTCACGGAGAACAAGATTTAATTTTTTCTCATTCTGTTATGAAAGCTAGAGGAATGCTAGTCTATGAGGAAAATATCAAAGTTGAGCATATGGACAATTCAAGACATAATTTAAAAGAAAGGGTAACTCGTTATGAGTCAAAGACTGACAGTAATAGTAGCGACAAATAGGCCAGAGTCATATAAAAAGTTTAAAGAACTTTGGCAGGATAAGCTAGATCTTTTACCTGTTTTTGATGATGATATAACCTATAAAGAGATTTATGAAGCTCTTAGAAAAGATGCTTGGATAATTCCTCATAAGTCTGATGCTATTGCAAGTTGGGGAATCTACAAGGCTTGGAAAAGAGGAGATGAATTTATTCTCTCAATGAGTGATGATTGTTATCCTACTGATGATGATATTAATCAGCATATCTTAAATTTTAATATTCCAGTTAGGGTTTTTAAGTCAACTTGTAAATTCAGAGTCAGAGGAGTTCCTTATAAAAGACCAGACCTTGAAGGGGTTGTAGTTATGTCTCATGGATTATGGGAAAATATTCCTGACCTTGATGCCTCTAGTCAACTAACTCTTCAAAAATTTCCAGAAGTAAACAACTATGAAGAGACTAAAGTTATGACTGGTTATTGGCCAATGTGCAATATGAATGTTGCTTTTAAAAGAGAGATAGCACCTTTGATGTATTTTGGTTTGATGGGAGAAGGTTGGCCATATGATAGGTTTGGAGATATTTGGTGTGGCATAGTTGCTCAAAAGATTATGAAGCATTTAGGACTTTATGCTGTTTCTGGCCATCCTTTTATTCATCACGACAGAGCATCTGATCCAATTAGGAATTTAGTTAAAGAAGCCCCAGGCGTAGAAGTTAATGAGTATTTTTGGGAAAGAGTTGATGAGGTTCAATTAACCAAAACATCAGTTGAAGATTGTTACCTTGAGCTTTGGGATAAGATTGATCTCCAAGGTGAATACTGGAAAAAAAGAAAAGAAGCCACAAAAATATGGATAAATTTGTTTCAATAGTAATTCCTGCCTATAATGAGGTAAAGAGCATAGAGTATACTTTAAGAGCTTTTAATCAAATGTATGACTCTAAGATGCCGTTTGAGATAATAGTTATTGAAGATGGTTCCGAAACAAGCACAAAAGAAGTTTGTGAGAGAGAATACAAATTTCCAGTTAAGTATATTTGGCAGCCAGATGAAGGTTTTAGATGTGCCTTGGCAAAGAATAATGGAATTAGAGCAGCCGAAGGAACTCATATATTTATTCTAGATGGTGATTCATTTCCTTCAAAAAATCTAATCGCAGATTACTGGCCATTAATTGACAAGGCTTCAGATAAAGTTGTTTTGTATGGCTGGAGGCATACTGTTGGTAGAGATTATATTGTAGAAGGTATTAAACAAAAGATTCTTGAAAAAGATTGGAGAAAGAAATTGAGACATATTCCTCCAGCACCTTATGACTTTTTCTCTTCTTCTAATGTAATGATACCAGCTAACTTGGCTAAAAAAGTTTTGTGGGCTCCTGATGATTGGATAGGTTATGGACTTGATGACCATTACTTTTGTCTTAATTGGATTTTAAATGGTGGAGTATTAGCTCCAGTTGATATAGATAGCTATCACATGGATGAAGAAGAACCAAGGCCTGCTTCAGAAAATATTTCAGAAAGATTTGAAAAATTTAAAGAAGAATTTTATAAAAAATATTATGACAAAGAATAAAAATATTAATACATCTAAGTTTTGGGACAAACAATTTGAAGATGAATTTGATATAGTTTTTGCTAAGAAGTCTGGCTATTATAGATGGAGAGATGAGCAATTTGCTCACATTGGAAATGCTGTTCCAGCAATACCAGGGATCAAGCTTTTAGATTATGGTTGTGGCTTGGGTCATTTCTGTCGTTATTTGGAGTCAAGATATATCTTTGCTGAAGTAGCTGGTACTGATTTTTCTCCTAAAGCTATTGAATTGGCTCAAAAGATTGCACCTGGTTTATTTTTATTTGTTAGTAATTCAAAACAGGTTGATACAAAAGATGAATCGTTTGGTTTTATTTCTTGTATTGAATTAATTGAGCATCTTAAAAAGCCAGAAGATTTATTAAAAGAATTTGCTAGAGTTATAGAAAAAAAAGGAGTGGTTGCTTTGACTACTCCAATCTTTAATCCAGAGAAGGGAGTTAAAAGTCACGATCACGTTCAAGAATATACTCCAATTACCTTGAAGGCTTTGTGTGAAAAATATTTTGATGACGTAGATATTTCTATACCATTTTATAAATATAACCCTACGACCAGGGTTGCTATTCAGACCGAGTGGCAGATGGCTATTTGTAGGAAACCTAAAAAAAATGCCAAGTGAACTAAGAACAAAAATTTGGGATGCAATGGCTTACTATGCTGACCAACTTAAATTAAAGGATGCAGAGATTTTAGATATTGGTACTGCTGGTGATGAGCTAAGACCTGATGGTAAGCCAGGTGGCAATTATAGATTTTTTGGTGAAGGTAATAAGTATAGAACTATGGATGTTGATCCAGTATTTAAGCCTGATACTGTTGGTGACATTTGTAATATGCCAATGTTTGATGAGAGTTATGATTTAATTATTTGCTCACAAACTCTTGAGCACGTCTGGGACTTTAAAAAAGCTATTAAAGAGATTCACCGAGTTACCAGAAGGTATGCAATTATTGATTGTCCTTTTATTTATCCTTATCATCCTGAAAAAGAGTTTGGAGATTACTGGAGATTTTCCATTACAGCTTTAGAGAAGTTAGCTAAGGAAGCTGGTTTCAAAAAGGTTGAGATGTTGGATATGGGAATTTTAACTATTGGTCTAATGGAAAAATAAATATGCCACAAACATTTATAATGGATTTTGACGACTTCACTGTTCACAGGAACATGGAGTTGTTATTAAAAATTAAAGAGCATTATCCTAATTTCAGGGTGACTGCTTTTACTATTCCTTATGCTCAAGGTTTATCAGTAGAGGAAAGATTTGAAGAAAAATATAAGGAGTGGGCTGAGTTAATTAAAACTTATGATTGGATTGAAGTTGGAGTTCACGGCCTGGCTCACGGCTTTGGTGAATGTGATATTGCTGACTATGATGAGGTTGAAAAGTTTATGAAAGCTACCGAGGAGTTATTAGATAGAATTGGTATTAAGTATTCTAAAATTTTTAAAGCTCCTTACTGGATAATGTCTGAAACTTTTTATGATTATTTAAAGGCAAGAGGTTGGGTTGTTGCAGTAGACAGAAATAATATTCCAGCATATTCAAAAAATGATTATATTTATAACTGGAGTTTTGATGAGCCAATTCCTACAGGCAGTATTATTAATGGCCATGGCCATTTCATTGGTACTAATAATGGCATTGATGTTTGTTTTTCTAATTTATTAAAACTCCCAACTGATGCGGAGTTTCTAACTATAGGAGAATCTTTGAATGGAGGTAATTAAAAAAGGAATATTATTTTTGCATAATACTACTGGATCAAGACTTTATCGTGTTCATCCTCAAGTAGATAGATTAGTAGAACTAGGAATCAGAGCTGAATATAAAAACTCTAAAGCTCTTGGTGGAATTACTGCTGAATATATTGCAGATAATTTTGACATCTGTATTATGCAAATGGTTACTCATTTAAAATTAATTAAAAAATTAAAACAACTTGGCGTAAAAGTAGTCTTTGATTGTGACGATAAAATTGAGCAAGTTCCAAAATCTCATCCAATGTATGGCAAAATAGATTGGAAATGGGGCAGAGATTTCTATAGAACTATTCACGCCGTTGATGCGATTATTACTTCAAATCAACAGTTAAAAAATAGGTATCGTTTATTAAATAGAAAGATTTATGTCTTTGAAAATTATTGCAATTTAGAGTATTGGGAGAAACCATTTAGACCAAATAATTCTGATAAAATCAGACTAGGTTGGGCTGGTGGAAACAGTCATAAAGAAGATTTAATTTTTATAGCCCCTGTGATTAAAAAGATTTTAAAAGAAATGTCTAATGTGAAATTTCTTTATTGTGGCTTTGGCGGAACATCTTCAACTAACAGAATTACTGAATTTAATTATGGCCAGGATCTATTTAAAGAAGTTCCTTTATCTCAGCGTGAGTTCAGTTTAGGAGCTACTCCTGAAGCCTGGGCGGACAAATTAAACTCTTTACAATTTGATGTAGCTATTGCTCCTGTGGTCAAAAATGCTTTCTCAAAATATAAAACTTCCTGTAAATTTTTAGAGTATTCAATTAATCAAGTACCTGGAGTTTATTCTAAATTTTTGTATGAAGATAAAAAGAATGGTGAAAATATGTTACTTGCTGAAACAGAATTAGACTTTTATATTGCTATAAAAAAACTGTTAAATGACTACGGTTTAAGAAGATTTCTTGGAGAAAATGCCTTTAATTACGTTAAAAATAATCACGATATTGACAAGCACTTTCATAAGTGGTTAAATGTAATTAAGGAATTATGAGCGAAGAATATACTCCACTAACAGTTACTTCTCCTAAATCCTCAAAACAATCTAATCCCAAGAAGGCCAAAACAAATGATTCATCTCCTTTAAGTGGAGGTTTCATAACCAGTAGGGAGCCTACAGACAGCACACCAATCGAGCTTTTAGAGAGGAATCTTAGCCAACCCTTTCTTGTTAGTAAGCTAGAGATTGGTGATTTTTTTAATGATAATTTAAATGATTCAAAATGGAAAGTTCAAATTATTGATCGTTGGATTAGTGAAGAAATGAAGGAGCGAGGTCTTGATATGACTGTTGGTTCTTATGGTGAGGTGTTTGAGGATATAATGAAAACTTATAATATCAGCAAACACACTAATAGAATGACCAGGTTAGATATTATTCACGGTATTTTAGAAGTTGCCAGTGAAAAAAGAAGAGTAAATAAAGTAGATGGTAAGATTACAAAGACCTTACCAAATTTAAGAGAACTACCTAAAGAGATTAAAAAATTATTAATCTATGGCTAAGCAAAAAAAGATACATTCAGAGCAAGGAATGGAAAATGAGTCTTTTAATGAGGCTGCTAATTTATTGATGAGACTCTTAATGGGCTGGGATGGTTCAAATTCAGTAGCTTTAAAAGTAAATGCTAATGGTGAATTAGTTATTGCTGGTGGTGGGGCAACTACTCCAACTATTTATAATGTTACTGTTGCTAGTGCTAATTCTGAAGAATCTCAAGCACTTTCAGCGAATACTAAACAATTTTTTGTAAAACTAAGAGGAAGGTCATCTTCATTAAGGATGGCTTTTGTTACAGGTGGAGCCGATGCTTCAACTGGAACTTTTATAACAATCCCAGCTAATGGTTTTTTATCTCCTGCTGGCTTAGATTTTAGTAGTAAGACTTTATATTTTGAGACCAGTGGTGCTAGTCAAGTTATTGAAATAATGGAATTTAGCTAATGAAAAAATTATTTTTAAAAACAGTAATAGGCATACTTATTATTTTAGGAATTTTTGTTGTATCATTTTATTTTGTTTCTGCTCAAAGCTTTGGGACTTTTTCTTTTTGGTTTGCTGATCCAGCTGATGAGACTAGAATTACTCAAGTTGAAGATTTTGATTTGTTTATTGGTAATGGTAAAAATTTAACTGTAGATGGTTTATCAGGCGGTGGTACTCTTTGTCTGCAAACAGACAATAATGGTTTAGTTGAAGTAGCGGCAGCTGCTTGTGGCTCAGGTGGCGGTGATGAGGCTGGCATTGGCTGGACATGGAATGATATTAATTTACTCAGAATGACTACTACTACTGATGATTTATTATTAGGTGGGACATCAACTACTACAGATGCAAAGTTAGAAGTTCAAGGCCAGGTATTTATTAATGGCAATGCTTCAACTACTGGTTACTTCGCTATCGGTACTGGTTTTAATTCAGCTGTTATTGGCAATGGAGATTTATTTGTTGGTAATGATGCCACTATCACTAATAATCTAGCAGTTGGTGGTTATGTTTCTACTACTAACTAT
>CEPX01194176.1_pt1 | contig 12599 bp, 23 predicted proteins | sample 361361 | NCBI WGS metagenome assembly CEPX01 (sample SAMEA2619974, study PRJEB7988) | marine metagenome | biome: marine biome (ENVO:00000447); feature: mesopelagic zone (ENVO:00000213) & marine oxygen minimum zone (ENVO:01000065); material: "saline water (ENVO:00002010), including plankton... | reverse complement strand
CTTATGTCCACAGCCTTCACAGTCTTACGACCAGCATGGTTGGCTAGCCTTACAGCTTTCTCTCCTAATTCTTCAGCTATTTCTTCAAGAACCTCTATTAATTTAGCTTTGGCGTCCTCTGAAACTCTGCCAGCACCAGCTTTCTTTAGAAGTTTTTCCATTGCTGCTGCGGGAAGTATGGTTTTTCTTGGTGCCATGCTTAGAGAGAGTTGGTTTAGCTATATAAAATTAGTCATTTGTAAAAAGGAAGAATGTTTAGAGCTTTGCTTCAAAAGATAATGATGCACCGAATCCTAAACCACCATCTGCGTTGTTAAGAAAGTCTTGTTCTCCAGGAAGAGATTTTGTTTCGCCAATCCAATGTATTGCTGGGCCTGCTCCGACACTTAAGATATCTCCTAAACTAAATCTTACTAAAGATTGTGCTCCAAGAGAAGTGTAGCCAGAACTTTCAACAACTGCTGCGAGCTTTTCAGTTTCAGCGTCGAAGGCTGCGCTCTCAGACCTTGGGACGTAGGCAATGTCAAGTGATGTATCAAGGCTCCATCTGGAAGTATTAGTTAGCTCTAATCCAAAATATGCCCCAAAACCATTTTTAGAGAACCCACCGACAACAAGAAATTCTTCTTCTCCAATGTTGTAAGTTTCTTGCCCAACTCTTGTATGTCTTCCTACAATAAAGCCACTGGAAAGCCTAGCTATATTTGTAGGGTATATTGGCCCAACTCTTACTGAAGTTTCTGTGTCTTGTGTTGTCGCTACAAGGTTTAATTCACATTCAAAGCCTAGTCTTGGCTCTTCCGCTTGAGCTAGTCCGGTTAATAGAGGTACAATTATCATTTTCTATATTTATTTTCTCCCTTGGCCTTATATTTAAGACTTCCCATTGTTGTAACTGGCTAGCAGCTAATCAGTTATGAGTCACCAAAACTTTTATAAGGGAAAGGGATTTTTGCCAAAGACATCACATGCAAGACAGAAGTGTTGTATGTAATAATATTAATTACTCGCGTTCACACTGCGGTGTCGAACAAGAACAAAGGTTCTCAATCTGAGAGGCGAGTTGGGTCTGACGTCTTAAGACCCCCTGTCACTGAGCAGGAATGTACCATCCATTAAACAGCAATGGCAAAGAAACATCATCCACGGAGAGGGAGTTTGCAATTTTGGCCTCATCGTCGTAGTCGCAAGCATAGTGCTAGAGTTAGAACTTGGGCTGAGATTAAAGATGCTAAAGCTTTAGGTTTTATAGGCTATAAAGTTGGAATGACGCATGTTCTTGTCAAAGATGAGAATCCTAACTCGCATAGAAAAGATATGCAAGTGTTTACTCCTGTTACGGTTCTTGAATGTCCACCTTTGAAAGTTTATGGTGTACGTTATTATTTACAAGATGAAGAAGGACAGTCTAAAGTTATAGCAGAGTTACGTTCTAAGAAAACTGAGAAGGAGTTGGTAAGAAAAATTAAGCCAGCTAAGAAAGAACATAAAATTCCTGAAAGTTTTGATAGAGTTATGTTAATAGTTTATACGCAACCTAAGTTGACTGGTATCGGTAAGAAGAAGCCTGATATGGTTGAGCTTGCAGTTGGGGGTGGTTCTTTAGAGGAGCAATCTACGTATGCACAGTCTTTATTGGATACAGAAATTAAGTTGAGCGATGTTATCAAAGCACCGCAGTTTATTGATGTGCATGCTGTTACTAAAGGTAAAGGATTCTCAGGTGTTGTAAAGAAGTTTGGAGTTAAGTTATTGAATCATAAGTCAGAGAAGACTAAGAGAGGTATTGGTACCATGGGTGCGTGGACGCCTAAATCCGTATCCTATACAGTCGCTCAGTGTGGTAAGTGGGGGTATCACTTAAGAACTGAGTATAATAAAGTTGCAATGAAGATTGGAGATAAACCTGAAGAGATTAACCCTAAGGGTGGTTTCGTAAGATATGGTGTTGTGAAGAATGATTATCTGTTGATTAAAGGTTCTGTTCCTGGAGCGTTTAAGCGACCAGTAACTGTGACTGAAGCAATTAGAACAAAGAAGAAGTTGCACCCTGTTAATATTACTTATACAAGTTTGGAGTCTAAGCAAAGATGAAGTTAAAGCATGTTGATGGAAAGGAAGGTAAAGAAATTTCTTTACCTAAGCAGTTTAGCGAAGAGTTTAGACCTGACTTAATCAAGAAGGCAGTGTTAGCAGTGCAGTCTCATAATATTCAGCCGAGTGGTACTGATCCTAGAGCTGGACTTAAGCATTCTAGTTATTTGTCAAAGAGAAGGAAAAATTATAGAGGAACTTATGGGCCTGGTAGATCTAGAAGTCCTAGGAAGATTCATACTAAGAGAGGATTGCATTTCTATTACGTTGGAGCTACTGTTCCTTATGCTAGAGGTGGTAGAGTTGCTCACCCCTCAAAGGCTAGCAAAGATTGGAACCTTAAGATGAATATTAAGGAGAGAAGGAAAGCTATAAGGAGTGCTATCGCTGCTACAATGGATATGGATAAAGTTAAACAGCGAGGCCATAAAGCTGAATCTTTGATTGTAGATCATAAGTTTGAAGAAATTAGTAAAAGTGCTGATGTTGAAAAGTTTTTCAAGGCAATCGGTTTGAATAAAGAGTTAGAAAGAATTGCTGTTAAAAAAATTAGAGCAGGTAAAGGTAAGAATAGAGGAAGACCTTACAGAAAAAAGAAAGGGCCTTTAGTTGTAGTATCAAATGCTTGTCCTCTAGTTAGAGCTGCTAAGAATTTGCAGGGTGTTGATGTCTGTCATGTTAATAGTTTGAATGCAGAATTGTTAGCTCCTGGAACTGATGCAGGTAGGATTACTATTTGGTCAGACAAAGCTTTAGAGATAATGGAAAAGGAGAAGTTGTATTATTAAAATGGTAGTTGAAGTTGATATAAGCAGGTTGAAGTATCCTTTGACTACTGAGAAGAATGTTAGGTTAATGCAGCAAGAGAATAAGTTGGTCTTTGTAGTGGATAAGAAAGCTACCAAGCCAGAGATTAAAGCTGCTGCTGAAGAAATGTTTAAGATCAAAGTCGTAAAAGTTAACACAACAATTATGCCAAGCGGTAAGAAGAAGGCTTATCTGAAATTGGCTATGGATACGCCAGCATTAGATGTAGCGACAACATTAGGATTGATATAAAATGGGTAAAAGACTAATCACACAAAGGCGAGGACGAGGGACTCATACGTATAAAGCGAAGAGTCATCGGAATCAAGGTAGTATCCGTTATAAGAAAATGGATGAAGTTGAACAGAGTTCAGTTACTTACGGTGTGGTTAAAGAGTTAGTAGCTTGCCCAGGACATAGTGCGCCTTTGGCAAGGATTATGTATGATGATAAGGAAGAAGTTTTATTGGCAGCGCCTCTACATGTAAAAGTTGGAGATGTTGTAGCTTCAGGTGCTAGCGCTCCTGCGCAAACAGGTAATGTATTACCTTTGAAGAATGTGCCTGAAGGTAGTTTAGTTTTTAATATTGAATTAAAGCCAGGTGATGGTGGTAAGTTGGTTAGAACTGCTGGATGTTTTGCTAAAGTTATGAGTAAGGTTGGTGATAAGGTTGTATTGAAGTTACCATCACGAAAACAGAAACCAGTTTCTGGTGAGTGTCGTGCTACATTAGGTGTTATCGCTGGTGATGGTAGGTTTGAGAAACCTATCTTGAAAGCTGGTAAGAAGATGCATGCTATGAGAGCTAAGAATAACCTTTATCCTAGAACTTCAGGTGTAGCGATGAACGCTGTAGATCACCCATTCGGTTCAGGAAGAGGACGTAATGTTGGTAAGCCTAAGACTGCACCAAGGTGGGCTCCTGCAGGACGTAATGTTGGTTTGATTAGAGCGAAGAGAACAGGAAGAGGAAAAAAGACTAGGAAGAAATAATGGCAAAAAGAATATTTCACTTTCACGGAAAAAAAGCTGAAGAGCTTAAGGAAATGGACATTAAAGAGTTCGCAAAATTAGTTCCTGCTAGGCAGCGACGTAGCTTAGAGAGAGGACATAGTGATATGCATAAGAAGTTTTTGGCTAAACTTCAAGAAGCTAAAGATGGTAAGTGGAAGAAGCCTGTGAAAACTCATTGTAGAGATATGATAATTATTCCAGCTTTACTAGGCACTACTGTTCATGTTTACAATGGTAAAAAGTTTATTCAGTTAGAGATTCAAGCAGAAATGTTGGGGCATTACTTGGGAGAGTTTGCGCCAACAAGAAATAATGTTAAGCATTCAGCACCAGGTGTTGGAGCTACTAAGTCAAGTGCAGCAGCATCAGTGAAATAAAAATGGAAGTAAACGAACATAACGCAAGCGCAAGAGGATTTAACTTAGCTCTGTCGAAAAAGTTTTCGGTAGAAGTTAGTAAGTTTATCCAAGGTAAAGACCTTAAGGTAGCGAAGGCGATGATGGAAGATGTGCTTACACAAAAAATTGCTGTGCCTTTCACTAGATTCAATAGAGATTTAGGTCACAAAACTGGAATTGGTCCGGGAAGGTATCCTATGAAAGTTTGTAAGACTTTCTTGAACTTGTTACAGTCCGCAGAAATGAATGCTGTGAATAAAGGTTTGGATGTTGATGCTTTGTTTGTTAAATCTGCTTTCGCTAACAAAGCTAGTGGAACTATGAGAGGCGGACGTAATAGAGGGAGAGAAGCTAAACGATGTCATATTGAAATTGTACTTGAAGAAAGAGAAATTAAGAAGAAGGCTAAGAAAACTGTTAGTAAGAAAGAAGAAGTTAAGAAGCCTGAAGTGAAAAAAGAAAATCCGTTGAAAGAAGAGAAGGTTGTAGAGAAAAAGCCTGAGGGAGAGAAGAAAGAATGATTGAAAGAAAGTTTGTAGCGGAAAAGATGAAAGAGTTTTTGGTTCATACTTATTTGTTCAATGAAATGGGGGCAGGTAAGTTTAGTTCATTTGAAATTAAGAGAACGCCTTTAGGAGAGAAAGTTGTTATCTATACAGCTAGGCCAGGTATTATTGTTGGTAAGAAAGGTGAAAACATTAAGAGGTTAACAAGAGTATTGAAGAATAAATTTAAAATGGAAAATCCTCAAATTGAAGTTGCTGAGATTACTAACCCTGCATTAGATGCGCAGACTATGGCTGAGTTTATTGTTAGTACCATGGAAAGGTTTGGACCTAGAAGGTTTAAGTCTACTGGTTATAGAACTTTGCAAAGAATTATTGATGCTGGTGCCGTTGGTACTGAAATCCTTATCTCTGGCAGAGGTTTACCAGGTAGTAGAGCTAAGACTTGGAGATTCTACAAAGGTTATCTGAAAAAGTCTGGAGATATAGCAATGTCTAAGATGGATTATGGAAGATGTGTTGCTAATCTTAAATCTGGGTCTGTTGGTGTTAAAGTAAAAATATTACATTCAAATGTTGTATTGCCGGATAAGATTGATTTTATCAAAAAAGAAGAAGTTAAGGTTGAAGTCTCTGATGCTAAGGAAGAAGTAGAAGAGAAAATTGAAGAAAAGGAAGCTATTAAGAAAAAAGTGACAAAGAAGAAAGCTAAAAAGAAAGTTGCTAAGAAAAAAGAAGAACCTAAACAAGAAGAAGTTGTTGAAGGGAAAACTGAAGAAGCAAGTCCGGTAGAAGAAAAGGTTGAGGAAGAATCAAAAAATGAAAGTCAAAGCTAAAGAGTTGCGCAAAATGAGCAAGAAAGAATTAGATAATAAGTTGCAAGAGTTGCGTAAAGGTTTGATGAAGTCCAATGCACAGGTTGCTTCAGGAACTGTACCAGAAAATCCTGGAAGTTTGAAACAGATGAAGAAGACTGTTGCGCGCATACTTACTGTTAAAGCTGAAAAGCAGGAGGATAATAGTAAAAAAATCGATGAGTGAGATTGACCCCATAACTGGCTTACCCAAGGAATTGGGTGTCTGGGAAAATATATCAAAAGAAGACCAGACAATTCATATTGAGGTGGTTCGACGCCGGTTCGGAAAGTTGACCACAGTAATATCAGGGTTCGACAAATCAATCAACGTTAAAGAGCTTGCAAAAAAACTCAAAGGAAAGCTTGCCTGTGGTGGAACCTACAAGGATCAAACCATAGAATTACAAGGTGAGCATTCAGATAGGGTCAAGGAATTGATCATTGAGGAAGGATATTCAGCAAGTTCAATCACGGTCAAGAAGATCAGCGGTGGTAAAGGTAGGAGGAGATGAGGACGCCAAATAACATAACAAAACATGAGCTCATTGGGCTTCATGTGGAAGTTGTGGAGGCTAAAAACTCAGACCTCGTTGGTATCAAAGGCAAAGTGGTCGATGAGACCAAACACACAGTCATATTGGCTACGGTCAATGGTGAACGGAAAGTGTTAAAAAAGGGAATGAAAATGAAAACAGAGGTCAAGGGACAGCAAATCATCATTGATGGTGATGTGTTGTTGGTGCGACCAGAAGATAGGATAAAAAAATGAAGCAAAAGAAAAGCACTGGCATGGGATTCAATATGCCTAGTGAGAGCTGTAGCGGAGATGTACACTGCCCTTTCCATGGTGAGATGGGTGTGCATGGACGTGTTTTTAGCGGAGTTGTTAGTAAGAGAAATACGCACAAAACAGTTACAGTTGAGTGGCCTCGCATTCACTTTATTCAAAAATATGAACGTTATGAAAAGAAAAGGTCTAAGGTGCATGCGCATAATCCAGATTGTATGCAAGCCAAGGTTGGAGATAAAGTTACCATCGTTGAAACTAGACCAATTAGTAAAATGAAAAAGTTTGTAGTAGTGAGGATTGAAGAATGAAAGCGCTGACAGGGTATAAAGTTAGATCGCTTCCTATTGGTGCGGAAGTTCCTAGTTGTGACAACTCTGGCGCTAAAGTGGTAAAGATTATTGCAGTTAAAGGCATAGGTACAGTTCGTCGAAGATTGGCTTCAGCTGGCGTTGGTGATGTTGTTAAGGCCTCAGTGATTAAAGGTAGACCAGACATGCGAAGACAAGTTGTTCAAGCTGTAATTGTTAGACAAAGAAAAGAGTACAAGAGAGCTGATGGAACTAGAATCAAGTTTGAAGATAATGCTGTTGTTGTATTGAAAGACGACAAGGGCAATCCTAAAGGAACTATATTCAAAGGAGCAGTTGCAAAGGAAGCGGCAGAAAGATGGCCGGGTATTTCCAAAGTAGCGAGTATTGTGGTATAAGATGAAAGATTGGTCAAAATCATGGAGTTCGAGTAAAAACCCTGCGAAGCAGAGGAAGTTTAGATACAAAGCTCCATTAAATATTTTGCAGAAGTTTATGCATGTTCATCTTAGTCCGGAACTTAGGAAGAAGCATAATTTTAGAAGAGTTATGGTTAAGAAAGGAGATACTGTTACAGTTGTTCGTGGACAACATAGAAAAAAGAGTGGCAAAGTTACTAGAGTTATGTTAAAACAAGAAAAAGTGTTTATCGAAGGAATTGAAAGATCAAAAGGAGAAGGGGCTGTTAGTCCAATAGCTTTGAAAGCGAGCAACCTTATGATTACAAGCTTGGATTTAGAAGATAAGAGAAGAAAAAAGAAATTGGATAGTAAGAAGGAGAAAAAATAATATGGTAAAAAATCATTTGTCAAGATTGACAGCACCGGTAAGTTGGCCTACAAATAGAAAGGGTGTTAAGTTTATCAAAAGGCCTAACCCTGGAGCGCACACACTAAGAGAGGGTTTATCACTTTCATTAGCTTTGACTGGTTTATTGAAGTATGTTAGGACTGCTAAAGAAGTTAAAAAAGTTTTACATGAAGGCAGTATCTTAGTTAATGGTAAAACCCAGCGTAATTCTGGTTATACTGTTGGAGTAATGGATATTATTTCAGCGCCTGAACTGAAAGAAAGTTTCAGAGTTGTTTATACTACTAAAGGTAAGTTTGCTTTGGTTGCTTTAGATGAAAAAGGTGCTGAAGAAAGAGCAGTTAGAATTGCTAACAAAACTTTGTTGAAAAAAGGTGTTGTGCAGTTGAACTTTAGTGATGGAAGTAATCTTAAAGTTGAGAAAGACACTTACAAAGTTGGAGATAGTTTAGTGTTGTCTACAAAAGATGGAAAGGTATTGAAGCATTTGCCATTGAAAGAAGGAGTTAAGATTTTTATGACTGGTGGAAGTCAGATTGGTAAGCTTGTTACATTACAAAAAATTGAAGGAGATAAAATTATAATCAAAGATGGAAAAGAGTCATTCGAAACAGTATTGCGTTATGCGTTTGCAGTTGGGGACCTTAAGGTGAATAAAGAATGAATGTTATGAAAGCGATCCAAATAGAGAAAGTTACTTTGAACATTGGTGCAGGTAAGCCTGGACCACAATTGGAGAAAGGCAAGATCTTGTTAAAAGCTTTATCTGGAATGCAACCTGCTGAAACTAGGACAACTAAGAGGATCCCAGGTTGGAGCCTTAGACCTAATTTGGTTATTGGTTGTATGGTTAGTATGAGAGGAAGTCATGCGCAAGAAGTATTGTCTAAGTTGTTAGAAGCTAAAGATTTTAGGTTGAGCCAAAAGTCTTTTGACCTTCAAGGAAACTTTGCTTTCGGAATTCATGAATATTTGGATATTCCTACATTAGATTATATCCCAGAAGTTGGTATGATGGGATTAGAAGTTGCTGTTACACTTAAACGTAAGGGTGGAGCACGAGTTAAGAATAGAGCTTGGCAGAAAAAAAAGATTCCAGTGAGACATAGAGTTTCAAAAAAAGAAGCCTTAGAGTTTGCTAAGGGTACAATGAAAGTTATAATTATTGAAGAGGAGGAAGAAGAATGACCGCAGGAAGTTATAAGAAAATGTTTAAGCAGTTGAGAGCTAAGCCTGTGAAACTTAAAAAATATATCAAGCACAATGCTCCTAAGCAAAGAAAGTTTGGAGTTGCATCTAAGCCTTGCAAGTTATGTGGAAGATTAGGTGGACATATACAGAAATATCATCTGAACATTTGTAGACAATGTTTCAGAGAACATGCAAAAAAGTTGGGGTTCAAGAAGTATTACTAAAATGGCAATGAACGATACACTATCAGCGGCACTAAGTTCAATCCTGAACGCAGAGCGAGTAGGTAAGCAAGTTTGTGTACTTACACCTGTGTCAAAGATAACTATTGCAGCATTAGACATTATGAAGGATCATCATTTTATTGGTGAGTATAATATTATAGATGATGGTAAAGGTGGTTTGATTGAAGTTAATTTGATTGGTGGAATAAATAAATGTGGAGTTATCAAGCCAAGGTTTGCTGCTAAGAACAAAGACATAGTTCGGTTTGAGAAGAGATATTTACCAGCTATGAACTTTGGTGTTATTATCATGACGACCCCAAAAGGAATCATGACACAAAAAGAGGCTAGAGAACAAGGTATTGGAGGTAAGCTCTTAGCTTTCGTATACTAAAATGATTGAAGCAAGACGATTACGACAAGAAGTTAGCATCCCTGAAGGAGTAGATGTTCAGGTAGATGATAGAATGGTAATCGTGAAGAAAGGAAATTATGAAGTTAGAAGAAATTTGTATTTTCCTACTGTGTTATTAGAAAGAACGGATGGAACTGTTAAGATTGAACCTAAGAAATTTACTAAGAGAGAGAAAAAGATTATTAATACATTCAAAGCCCATTTGCTTAACATGATCAATGGTGTGCAAGAACCTTATGTTTACAAAGTGAAAGTATGTTCAAGTCACTTTCCAATGAGTGTGGCTGTAAGTGGGAAAGAAGTTGTTGTTAAGAATTTTCTAGGTGAAAAAATTCCTAGGAAAGCAAATATTGTTGAGGGAGCTGATGTTAAAGTTGAAGGAGATATGATTGTTGTAACTTCAGCAGATATTGAAGCAGCTGGACAGACTGCAGCTAATTGTGAGCAGTCTACTAGAATAACTAATAGAGATAGAAGAATATTCCAAGATGGATTATGGATCGTTCAAAAAGCGAACAAGGAACTTTAACAATGGATAAATTACTAAAGCTAAGGAATGAGAAGAAGGCAAAAAAGCCTACTTTTGTGCAGCAGTGTTCTCATAAAATTAGTAAGATTGCTAGTAAATGGAGAAGGCCACGTGGTATTCAATCCAAGATGCGTTTGAAGCACAAAGGTAAAAAGAAAAGTCCTTCATTAGGTTACAGTTCTCCTCGTAAAGTTCGTGGTCTTAACAGAATTGGTTTGAAAGAAGTTTTAGTTCAGAGAGTTAGCGATTTGGAAGGGTTTGATTCAAAAACTCAGACAGTTGTTGTTGCTCATGTTGGTACTAAAAAAAGAGTAGAAATTCTTAGTGCTTGTGTTGCTAAAGGTTATGATGTTTCAAATGTTAAAGATATTCAAGGTTTCATTAAAGAAGTGAAAGAGGACATGGAAGACCGTAAGAAGGATAAGAAGAAAAGAGCTGATAAAAAGAAGAAAGTTGAAGATGCTCTTAAGAAAAAGAAAGATAAGAAAGAAGAGAAAAAGAAAGAAGAAGTTGTTGAGCCTCAGCATGAAACTAAGAAAGGTCAGAAGAGTGATAAGATCAAGTTATTGGAGGGTGGACAATGAATGTTGCTAACCAAAAGAGAGTAGCTGCTAAGATTTTGAAAGTAGGTAAGAAGAAAGTTTGGTTTGATAGAAGTAGATTAGATGAAATCAAAGAAGCGATTACTAGGCATGATCTTAAAGGATTGATTAATAAAAAGATTATTCAAAAAAGACCAGACCATGGTACTTCCAGAGTTAGAGCTAGAAAGCGTTTGGTTCAGAGAAGAAAAGGTAGACAGAAAGGTCCAGGTACTAGAAAGGGTAAACGAACTGCTAGGTTGCCTCGTAAGCAAGCTTGGATTATTCAAGTTAGAGGTCAAAGAAAGTTTATCATGGAATTGAGAGAGAAGGGATTGGTTGAAGTTTCCACTTATAGAAACCTTTACCGAAAAGTTAAGGGTGGTTACTTCCGTAATAAGAGACACATCAAGTTATATTTAACAGAAAAGAAGTTATTCATGGAGAAGAAAAAATGAAGCGACGAAAATTTATCCCCTACAGGAGAAAGTTAGAAGGGAAAACTAACTATAGGAAAAGACTAAGTATGCTTAAGTCTGGAAACTTGCGTCTGGTAGTTAGAAAGTCGTTGAGATCTGTGCAAGCACAGGTTGTAAAGTATGAAATTAGTGGCGATAAAACTCTAGTTAGTGTTAACAGTAGAGATTTGAAAGCTCTTGGTTGGAAAGCTTATGGACGTAACACTCCTGCAGCTTACTTAGTTGGTTTGTTGTGTGGTCAGAAAGCTAAGGCTGAAAAAATTGATCATTTAATATTAGACTTAGGTTTATACAGATCTGATAAAGGATCTATATTGTATAGTGTGTTGAAAGGTGTGGTTGACGCTGGTGTGGATGTTCCGCATGATGCAGCAATCTTCCCAAGTGAAGAAAGAGTTGAAGGCAAACATATTTCAGAAGACGTAAACAAACAGTTTGTTCAAGTGAAAGCAAGTATTGAAAAGGCGAAGTAAGATGGTTCAGAGACAAAAACAAAATAAACGGAAGAGATTCCAAAGAAAACAAGAAGAAGTAGTTTTCGATCCAGCTAAATGGAAGCCTACAACAGAAATCGGTAGAAAAGTTAAGAGTGGAGAGATAACTAATATCGATGAAATCTTGGATAAAGGCCTAACTATTTTAGAACCACAAATTGTTGATATGTTATTGCCTAATTTACAAACAGAGTTGTTAGAAGTGGGTCAATCTAAAGGTAAATTTGGTGGTGGTAAGAGAAGTATTTGGAGACAAACCCAGAAAAAATCTAAAGAAGGGAATAAGCCGTCTTTCTCCACAGTTGCAGTAGTAGGTAATGGTAATGGTTATGTTGGTATTGGTTTAGGTAAAGCTAAAGAGACTGTGCCAGCGAGAGAGAAAGCAACTAGGAGAGCTAAGCTGAATTTGATTAAAGTTAAGCGAGGTTGTGGATCTTGGGTTTGTGGTTGTGGGGAACCTCATTCGATTCCTTTCAAAGTTGAAGGTAAATGTAGTTCAGTGAAAATTGAATTAATGCCAGCACCTAAAGGTACAAGGTTGTGCGCTCAGGATCAGTGTCAGAAAATATTGAAGCTAGCTGGGTTCAAAGATATTTATGCTAATGCTCGTGGACAAACTAAGACTAGGATTAATTTAATCACTGCCTGCTTTAGTGCATTGAAACAAATTAGTGAGATCAAAGTTAAACCAAATTATATTGAGACAGCTGGAATTGTTGGAGGTAGAAATGAGTAGCGCTATAGCAGTAATCAGAGTTAGAGGAAGAACTGGGGTTACTAGAAAAGTTAACGATACCTTAGACATGTTGAGGTTGTATAAGCAACATGGTTGTGTGGTTGTACCTAATACTCCTGTATTTGTGGGTATGATTACTAAGTCTAAAGATTATATCACTTGGGGTGAAGTTGATGAAGAAACTTTAACTTTATTGTTAGAGAAGAGAGGTAGAATCGCCGGTAACAAACCTTTGACTGAAGAATATTTGAAATCAAAAGTTAAGGTAGATTTCAAAAGTTTTGCTAAGGAAGTTATTGCTAATAGTAAAAAAGTTAAGGATATTCCTGGAGTTAAACCTTACTTTAGGTTGATGCCGCCAGTAA
>CEPX01042405.1_pt1 | contig 12604 bp, 11 predicted proteins | sample 361361 | NCBI WGS metagenome assembly CEPX01 (sample SAMEA2619974, study PRJEB7988) | marine metagenome | biome: marine biome (ENVO:00000447); feature: mesopelagic zone (ENVO:00000213) & marine oxygen minimum zone (ENVO:01000065); material: "saline water (ENVO:00002010), including plankton... | reverse complement strand
TTAGGATAACCGGGCAAGTTGGATTGAAGAAGGAAGTAAAAGATACTTTGTATAGATTGAAGCTTCGGAGAAAGCTTGTTTGTGTTTTAGTTGATGAGAAGGACGAAGTTAGAATGGGGATGGTTCGGAGAGTAAGGGAATTTGTTGCTTATGGGAAGATTGATGATAAGCTTGTTAAGGAGTTGGAGACAAAAAGAGGGAAGGATAAGGCAAAAGGATTTTACAGATTGCATCCGCCGATTGGTGGTTTTAAGAAGTCAACAAAAGCGACTGCCCCTAAGGGGATTCTTGGAAAGAATGATGATATTGGTAAATTGCTTGGGAGGATGTTGTAATGAGATTAAAGAAAAGGAAGAAGACTAGCAGATTAAGGGGGAGCAGGACTGCGGGGTGGGGATTTAGGCAAAGTCATAAAGGACATGGGGCCAAGGGTGGTTTCGGTATGGCTGGAACTGGAAAGCGTGGAGATCATAAAAAGCAAGGAGCTTTAGCATTGGCTAAGAAAGCTGGAGCTAAGCGAGGTTATTTTGGAAGGGCGGGATATACTTCAATGAGTACTGCTAAGAAAGTAAATAATGTTTTGAATTTAGATGATATTAAGAAAAGGTTTGGCGACGAAAAGAAAATTGATTTAAAGAAATATAAAATCCTCGGAAGAGGAGATGGATTTAAAGCTGAGATTATGGCAAAACAAGCTAGTAAGATTGCAATTGATAAAATGGCGAAGGCGGGTGGTAAGATTGTTTTGCCTGAGAAGAAGGAAGTTAAGAAGGTTGAGAAGAAAGAAATAGAAGATAAGAAAGAAATAAAAAAGAGTGAAACTAAAGAAGAATAATGGCGCTTAGAGACTTACTGCACAACTTACCGGAAGTGCGGGCACCAACAGAGAAGAAAGTTAGTTTTAATGTTAAGCTTAAGTGGACTCTTATTATTCTTGTTGGGTTTTTTATTTTATCTAATATTGCTTTGTATGGTATTGAATCATCTGCTTTGAGTAGATTTGAATACTTGGCTATTTTACTTGGTACTTCATTTGGAAGTATTATATCGCTGGGTATTGGACCTATTGTAATGAGTTCAATTATCTTGCAGTTGTTGAAAGGGGCGCAAATAATTAATATTGATACAAATACAGAAGAAGGGAAAAAGTTTTTCCAGGGTTTGCAGAAATTGCTAGCTTTTGCTTTTGTAATTTTTGAGGCAATTGTTTATGTTTTAATGAGGGGTATTGCTCCTCTTGAAGGTTTTGCTTTTATAGTTATTTTACAATTATGTCTTGGTGGTTTTTTAATTATATTTATGGATGAAGTTGTTCAAAAGTGGGGTTTTGGAAGTGGGGTTAGTTTGTTTATTGCTGCGGGTATTGGTTGGAGATTATTTGCTCAATTATTCCAATTTATTGGAACTCAGGGAACTTTAGAAGCAAGTGGAAAAGTTTTAGCTATTATTGCATCTGTTATTATTGGAGATGGAACAGGAGTGGCTCGAGCTATATTTCCAATTATTGTGACAGTTATTTTATTTTTAGTTGTTGTATTTTTCCAGAGCTTGAAAGTTGAGGTTCCATTAAGTTATGACAGATTACGTGGTTATAGTGTTAAATGGCCTTTGCAATTTTTCTATGCTTCTGTTTTACCTGTTATTTTAGTTTCAGCTTTAGTTGCAAATATACAGTTAATTGCTTCTCTTTTGCAAAACTGGTTAGGACATGCAACTTTCTTAGGGGGATTTGTTAATGCGCAACCTGTTTCGGGTTTAGCTTTTTGGATTCATTCTACTCCAATTTTAGAAACATTGATTACTGGAAGCTTTAGATGGGTTTACGCATTACAAGCAGTAGGACATGTTTTATCTTATACTTTATTCTCAATTTTATTTGCATTTTTCTGGGTTAGTTCATCTGGTATGGATGCAAGGAGCCAGGCAAGAAATATTATGTCTTCTGGAATGAGTATTCCTGGTTTTAGAAAAGATGAAAGGGTATTAGAAAGTATTTTGAAAAGATATATTACTCCGTTGACAATTATGGGTGGGGCAGCTGTGGGTATATTGGCTTCTGTTGCTAACTTACTTGGAGCTTTAGTTGGTGGGACTGCAATTTTACTTGCAATTATGATTTTATATCAGTTATATCAAAACATTGCACAACAACATGCAATGGATATGAATCCTGCTTTGCGGGGCTTTTTTGGGGCTTAATTAAGTTTATATAATATAAAAAATAAATAAAAGAAGAGATGGCAATAACAGAATTAATTCAACTATATCCAGTTTATTCAATAATGGTAATTGCAATTGGAATTACACTTATTTCTAGTTTAATTACAAAATGGTTGACTAATCAAGAACATTTGAAAAGTTTGAAAGAAAGGCAGAAAGAACTTCAAAAAGAATTAAAAAATTGTAAGGATGATTGTAAAATAAAAGAAATTCAAATGGAGATGATGAAAATCACTGGGACAATGATGAAGTCTTCATTTAAACCAATGTTAATTACTATTGTTCCGTTTTTGATTTTGTTTGCATGGATTCGGGGAATTTATGGTGGTGAAGATGCTTTACTGGCAAGTTGGTTTTGGTGGTATTTAGGTAGTTCACTTGTTTCAAGTTTGATTTTTAGAAAGCTACTTAAGATGGCTTAAATAGCTTAGAACTTTTTTAGGTTTTTCTTTGCTTTTTTTATGAACTGGTTATAAGGCAAAATTCCAAATTCAGAAACAACTCCTGAAAGGAGTTTTTTTGATACAAAATCAAAAGCAGGGTTGATTATTTGGATTTGTTTATTTTTTGTTTCCCAAACTTCATGGCTTGGGCGAGATTCTAACTTTATTTTCTTGTTTGTGAGTTTTAATGAAACTGCACATGTGTAACGTGGGATATTATAGTCTTTTGCAAACTTACATAATGTAGATGTTCCTATTTTATTTGCAAGTCCTTTTTTTGTAAAAGCATCTGCTCCGAAGAGAAGGAGGTCACATTTTTTTAGAGTTTGCTCTGCTGCTAAATCAGGAGATACAATAACTTTGATTTTTGCTTTTGCTAAATCTTCTGCTGTTTGCCTTCCTTGGAGAAGAGGTTCAACTTCTGTTGTATAAACTACAAATTGCTTTTTCTTTTTTTTAGCTAATTTTAGAATTTCAATAACAGTTGAAGAATGACAATGTGTGAAAATACTCCTATTATTTTTAATTAATTTTGCTCCAATGCTTGCTATTTTTTGCTGAGATTCTTTTAAATAATTTAGAAGCTTTACAGAAGCTGCTTTTGGGTCTTTAGATTTTTGCAAATAATTAATTGAGTTTTGCATTAAAGGTTCTGTTGGTCTTGTTGCAAGAATTGCTTTAGCAATACTTTTATCTGGAGCTAAGTTATAAGCGCGAATTCCTGCTTTTGCTATGTTTGTTGCGCCTTGAATTTTTACATCGATGATATCTTGGAGAATTTTCTGTACCTTCTTTTTCATGCAATTGAAAGTGTATAAAAGTTTAAAAACATATTCCCTATAGAAGATTAAGAAGTGGTGAAGAAGAATGATTGAAATGTTAGTGAAGCCAAAGAGGTCTGAGAGGAGACCGTGGGAATTGTTTTTTGTTGGTTTGTTTTGGGCAAGTGTTGCCCTATTACTTGTAACTTTTGTTTTTGGCAAGGATTCTATTTTAAGAGAAGGTTCTGGATTACTTGTTGTTACTTTTACTGTTATAACTTGTATGCCTTATATGTATTATCTAATTAAACTTGAAGAAGGGAAAGATGTTGAGATTTCTAACTCTGGAAAACTGATTAAAGAACATTCCAAAGCATTACATGCTTTGATGTGGATGTTTCTTGGTTTTGTTATTGCTTTTTCTTTTTGGTATATTGTACTTCCAAATGATGCCCCACATAATTTTAATTTTCAAGTTAGAACTTTTTGTGCAATAAATAGCCCTTCTAATCTTAATGATTGTATTACTAACCATGGAGTTGCTCCTTTAACAGGAAATGTATCTAAATCTGGTTTAATAATGAATATCTTTGCAAATAATATTTATGTTTTAATTTTTACGATTTTATTTTCACTAGCCTTTGGAGCAGGTGCTATTTTTATCTTAGTTTGGAATGCTTCAGTCATAGCTGCTGCTATAGGAATTTTTACTAAGGGTAGTTTAGTTAATCTGCCAATGGGATTAATGAGATATATGATTCATGGTATTCCTGAAATTAGTGCTTATTTTGTTGGGGCGTTGGCAGGAGGAATTGTTTCTGTTGCAGTAATTAGAAAGGATTTGCGTGGAGAAAGAATGTGGAAAATTTTACAAGATTCTTTAATTTTAATAATTATTTCTATTGTTATCTTGTTCTTATCTGCATTAATGGAAGTTTTTATTACTCCTGCATTGTTTTAATTAGACGGAAGTTTTAAAAGTCATTAGAGATGTGTTAAATAATGAATAATGAGGTATTGATAGAGGAGAGAAAAAAGAAGGTTATTAATTTTGTAAAGCAAAAAAAAGTTTGGGTTCTTGGTTTATTAATTGTTGCTGTTATTCTTGGTGTTTATATTAGAAGTATGCCAATGCATGACCATGGTGGTAGACCTGGATTGTGGGATGTTGCAAGAGATGATTGGACTCTTGGGCCTGATTTAGACCCTTGGTTTTTTACTCGATATGCTAAAACAATTGTTGAACAAGGTTCACTTCCAGAAATTGATAATATGAGGAATGTTCCTCTTGGTTTTGAAACTGCTAAGGAAACTGTGCTACTCCCTTATATGATTGTATGGACATATAGTATTGTAAATATGTTTGGAGATTTTAGTGTTGAATTTGCAGCTGCTTTTTTACCGGTTATTATGTTTGCTTTTACTATTATTGCTTTTTTTCTTTTTGTTAGGGAAGTTTTTATTGGGTCTAATGAAGGTGGAGGGAGTAGTAAGAAAAAAACAAAAGCAAATATTATTGCATTAATTTCTACTTTTTTTATGATTGTTGTACCAGAATTTATATCTAGAACTGTTGCTGGAATTCCTGAAAAAGAATCTGCAGGTTTCTTTTTTATGTTTCTCTCACTTTATTTATTTTTAAGAGCTTGGAAATCTGAAACAATTAAAAAAGGTTTGATTTGGGGATTGTTAGCTGGAATTTCTACTGCTGCAATGGGTTTGATTTGGGGAGGGGTTTCTTATGTTTTCGTTGCAATTGGAGTTGCTGGTTTTGTTGCTTTTATTTTAAATAAAGTTAAGTGGAAGGAATTTGTAGTTTATGGTATCTGGGTTTTAGTTTCCTTTGCTTTGATGATGGGTTTTTCTAAAAAGTTTTCTTTCTTAGGAATGACTGCTTCTCTTGATACTGGATTAGCTTTTCTTATGTTTTTTATTTTTGCTGTTCATTTTATAATTTGGAATACTAAATTGTCACAGATTAAATTTTTAAATAAAACAAGAATTCCAAAAAATATCATGTCTTTAATTATTGCAATTATTGTTGGAGTTTTATTTTCTGTTGTTATTTTTGGTCCTAGTTTTATTATTGAAAAGATAAGGGTAATAAATCAGATATTATTTAAACCAACTGTTGGAAGATGGAATATTACTGTTGCTGAAAATAAACAACCTTTTTTTGCTGAGTGGAAAAATAGTTTTGGTCCTTTTATTAAAAATATCCCAGTAATGTTTTGGATGTTTTTTGTTGGTTCTGTTGTTTTATTTAAAAAGATGTTAAATAAAATTAAGAAAAAAGATTCTTGGGTTTTGACTGGACTTTATATTTTATTTTTCTTTGGACTTGTTTTTTCAAGATATTCTTCAAGTAGTGTATTAAATGGAGGGAATTTTATTAGTAAAACATTTTATTATATTTCAGCATTACTTCTTATTGGAGGTTTTATTTATTATTATTGGAGATATCATCATGAGGGACATCGTGGTTTTGAAAAAATTAGATTTAATTATTTATTATTATTTTCTTTGTTTCTTTTATGTGTATTTACAGCACGAAGTGCAGTTAGATTAATTATGGTTTTAGCAATTGTTGCACCAATTTTTGTTGCTTATCTTGTTGTTGAAAGTTTTTCAAAGTGGAGAAAATTAGAAAAAGGAACTAAGAAAAATATTATTGGTGTGGTTTTTGTTGTGGTTTTATTATTAAGTTTGTTTGCGTTTTGGAATTATTATGGAGCAGTAAAATATAGGGCTTATTATCATATTCCTTCTCATTATAATCAACAGTGGCAGAAAGCAATGTCTTGGGTAAGGGATAATACTCCACAAGATGCTGTTTTTGCACATTGGTGGGATTATGGATATTGGGTTCAGTCAATTGGAGAAAGGGCAACAGTTTTAGATGGGGGAAATATGATTACGTTTTGGAATTACCATATGGGACGCCTTGTTTTGACAGGAGATAATCAAGAAGATAGTTTAGAATTTTTATATAATCATGATACAACATATTTATTAATAGATCCAACAGATATTGGAAAATATGGGGCTTTTTCTTCAATTGGAAGTGATGAAAATTTTGATAGATTTTCTTGGATTAACACAATGACATTAGATAAGGGACAAATTCAAGAAACTGCTAATGGAACTGCAAGAATTTACCAAGGAGGAATTGCACTTGATGAAGATACTACAATTGCTTCAGATGATGGGGGTGATAGTGTTTTTTTACCTGCAGGTAGGGCAGCTGTTAGAGGAATTATAATTGAAACAGCTAATAATAAAGATAATAGCTTTTCAATTCAAAAAGCAAGTGTTGTGCTTTTTTATAATAATCAACAGATTAGATACCCTTTAAGATATGTTTATTTTAATGGAAAGTTTATTGACCTGGGTGAGGGATTAGAAGGTACTGCTTATTTAGTTGAAACTATTGTTCCTTCTGGTCAGAGTGTTAATGTTGATGCTATGGGTGCTATGATTTATATTTCTCCAAGAGTTATGAGGGGATTTTTAGCTCAGAAATATCTTCTTGATGATCCATTTAATAATTTTCCTAATTTTGAGGTTGCCCATAAAGAACATTCTGTTGTTGTTTCTGAATTAAGAGCCCAAGGTTTGGGTGTGCATGATTTTGTTTTTTATAATGGTATTCAAGGACCAATTAAGATTTGGGAAGTAGATTATACAGGTAAGGAACAGGAAGTAGAAGAATATGTAAGTATTGAGCCAGAAAAATATATTTCTTGGGAATTGTAAGATTTAAAAACAGTGACTTTGTAAAAGATTATGGAAATTTTGTTGTTTTTGTCAATTTTACTGAGTTTCTTAGTAGCAGTTTTATTTTTACCTAAATGGATTAAAAAATCGCAAAAGGTAGGTTTATTATTAGAAAACATGAATAAATTTGGACATCCAAAAAATATTGCTTCATCAGGAGGTGTTGTTGTTGTTTTAGCTTTTGTTTTAGGGGTTTTGTTTTATGTTGCTATTAGAACTTTTGTTATGGAGGGTGATGGTGTTACTCTTGAAATTTTTGCCTTGTTGGGTGTGATTTTGATCTTAGCAATTGTAGGTTTTACTGATGATGTCCTTGGATGGAGGCATGGGGGACTTTCAATAAGATTTAGAATTTTTCTTGCTTTAATGGCCTCAATTCCATTAGTTGTTATTAATGCTGGGCATCATGTGATTAATATTCCTTTTTTAGGACCTATAAGTATTGGTCTTCTTTATCCTCTTGTTTTAATTCCATTGGGTATTGCAGGCGCAGCTACAACATATAATTTTTTAGCAGGATTTAATGGACTTGAGGCTGGGCAAGGAATTATTATTCTTTCATTTCTAAGTTTTGTTGCTTATGCTACTGGTTCGTCATGGCTTGCAATTATTGGATTATGCATGGTTGGTGCTTTGATTGGTTTTTATTTTTATAATAAATTTCCTGCAAAAGTTCTTCCAGGAGATAGTTTAACTTATGCTGTTGGTGCATTAATTGCTTGTATGGCTATTTTAGGAAATTTTGAAAGAATTGCTTTATTTGTTGTTCTTTTGTACTTTGTTGAGGTTGGTTTGAAAAGCAGGGGGAGATTAAAAAAACATTCTTTTGGAATTCCAGATGAAAATGGAAATTTGAGTCTGCCATATAAAAAGATTTATGGTCTAACACACCTTTCTATCGCTATCTTAAGAAAATTCAAGAAAAATGTTCGAGAAAAAGATGTTGTTTATTTAATCTTTGTTTTCCAGATTTTAATTTGCTTGCTTGCTTTATTGATTTTTAGGGAGGTATTAATTGTTTAAATGGAAAAAGTTTCAATAATTATTCCTTGCAAAACAATTGATGATTATACTAAGGAATGTATTGAAAATTGTTTGAAACTTGATTATGATAATTTTGAGATATTAGTTTTATCTGACAATGTGGAAGAGTATAAGAAAAAAGATAAGAGATTAAAAATTATAAAAACAGGTGAGAGTGTTCCAGCAGAAAAAAGAAATATTGGGATGAAAATAGCAGAAAAATCTGGAGCAGATTTTTATGCTTTTATTGACTCTGATGCTTATCCAGGGGAAGATTGGTTGAAAAGAGCAAGAGAATATTTAGAAAAAGAAAAAATAGGGATTGTTGGAGGTCCTAATCTAACCCCCCCACAAGGTTGTTTTTGGGAAAAAGTTTCAGGATATGTTTTAGCAAATCCTTTAATAAGTGGGCATGTAGCAAGGAGATATTCTAAAAAAAGTAAGAGTAAATATGTTACTGAACTTCCTTCTTGTAATTATATTGTTAAAAAAGAAGCAGCTTCAGAATATAGTGGGAAATTTTTAACTGCAGAAGATACTAAATTTTGTTTAGATTGCAGAAAAAAAGGATTTAAAATTCTTTATGCTCGAGATGTAGTAGTTTGGCATCATCGAAGGAACAGCTTGAAAAAGCACCTAAAGCAGATGTTTTTTTATGGAAGAGATAATCTTTGGTTACTTAAGGAAGAGTTTGGAATAGATAAACTTTATTTGTTAGTCACAATATTCGGGATAATTGGGTTAGTTTCTGGAATTGTGTTATCTTTATTTTTTCCAATTATCAAGGGATTTTTTTTATTGTTTGTTGGACTTTATGTTTTAGGTGTTTTCCTTACAAGTTTACATAAAAATATTAAAACTAGTTTAGCTGTTTTTTTTACTTCAATAATCTCCCATGTTACTCATGGGATGGGGAGTTTTTATGGTTTGTTTAAGAAAAGGAAAAGAGTTTTTAATGAAAGATAGTGTTTCTGATTTTATTTAATTAAACCATACAAATATTTATAACACCTTTATTTTTTAGATTTAAATGAAAATAATCATTGGTTATCCTCCAACAGAATCTGCTAAAGGAACTGCTACACTTGGACAGAACAGGCAGTTTCAATGGTTTAATAATCCTTGTTTGATTTTTCCTGTTGTTATGGGTAGTACTGCAACAATGTTAAAAAATTTAGGACATGATGTTTTATGGCTTGATTGTATTGCTGAAAAAATTAATTATGAAAAGTTTTTTAATATTTTAAGTAAGGATAGTCCTGATTTATTTATTTTTGAAACTAAAACTCCTGTTTTAAAACAACACTGGAAAACAATTAATAAGATAAAAGAAAAATTTCCTAATATGAAGATTGCTGTTTTAGGGGATCATGTTACAAGTTTTCCAGAAGAAACAATGAAAAATTCTAATGTTGATTTTGTTTTAACTGGCGGAGATTTTGATTTTCTTTCTATGGATTTAGTTAATTGGTTGGAAGGGAATAAGATAAAGAGTAAGAAGATAAAAAAAGTTCCTAGGGGGATTTATTACAGAGATAAAAATAAGGATGATGAGATTAAATCTTCTGGTAAATTTGAATTAAAACATAAACTTGATGAAGCTGGTTTTGTTGATAGAGAGTTAACAAAATGGAAAAACTATCAAAAAGAATATAATATTTCTGGAAAACCTTATTTTTATATTATGTCTGGAAGAGATTGTTGGTGGGGTAAATGTAAATTTTGTGCTTGGCCAAGATTATATCCTTGTTTTAGAAATAGAAGTGTTGAAAATGTTTTAGATGAAATTGGAATGTTAATAGATAAATATAATATTAAGGAAATTTTTGATGATTCTGGAACTTTAACTGTTGGTAAATGGTTAAATGATTTGTGTAATGGGTTGATTAAACGGGGATATAATAAAAAAATAAAATATTCTTGTAATATGAGATTTGGTGCTTTGAAACAAGAAGAATATAATTTAATGAAAAAAGCTGGTTTTAGATTATTGAAATTTGGTTTAGAAAGTGCAAATCAGAAAACTTTGGATAATTTAGATAAGGGGGTTAAGATTAATGATATTCTAGAAGGGTGTAGGATGGCTAAAAAAGCGGGTTTAACAGTTCATTTAACAATGATTGTGGGTTATCCTTGGGAAACAAAAAAAGATGCTCTAAATACTCTTGCTCTTGCTAAAAAGTTAATGCAAACAGGGCAAGCAGATATATTGCAAGCTACTGTTTTAATTCCTTATCCTGGAACTACATTATGGAAGGAAGCAAAACAAAATAAATGGTTTTTATTTGATTATGAAGATTATGATAGATATGATATGCGGGAACCTGTTTTAAAGGTTAAAGGCACAACTGCAGAAGATGTTGCGAGTGTTTGTGGTAAGATTTACACAATTTTTCTAACTCCTAAGTATGTTTTTGCAAGACTAAAGTCAATTAAGAATTTTGAAGATTTAAGATTTAATTTGCGAGGAGTTAAGGCAGTTCTTGGACATTTAAGAGATTTCTGGGTTTAAGAAATCGGAGATTGTAGTGAATTTAAATTTATTTTTTTTACAGAAAATTATATATTTTTCTAATTTGTTTTTTGCTTTTGTTTTAATATAATTTGGTATTAGAATTTTCCTTAAATCTGAAAATTCCCATGGATGAAAAAGGAGCATTGTGTAATTTGATGAAAGATGATTTATCTTTGTAAACAATTTGTGCCAAAAAGTTGGTGTGTTTTTGAAAAAAATCCAGGAAATAGGAATCCTAAAAAGTGGGAGAGTAGTTGGTGGAATTTCTGTGATGTTGCCTATCTTGTGGATATTCCTTTTTTCAGATAATTTAATGTATCTTCCTGGAACAAATGTAGGATGAATAGATGAATCATATTTAAATCCAAATTCAGCGAGGTGGGATATTTTTTTAATTTGAAATCTTGGAGCACGAAAAGAATTTATTTTTGTTTTTATTATTTTTTCAATTTCTTTTTTTGCTTTATTTATTTTTTGAAAATCTTTATTATCTAAATAGTTATCTTGATGTGAATATCCGTGACAAGCAATTTCATGTTCTTTATCTGATATACTTTTTATTAATTTAGGGTATGTCTTTGCAAATGTAGCTGTTGTAAAAAATGTTGCAATTATTTTGTGTTTTGATAAAAGTTCTAGAATAGATATAAGTCCTTGTTTTGAAATCTTAAACTCTTGTTCTGTTGTAAGATAAATTGAATGTTCTCTTGGAAGGTCAAATTCTTCTACATCAAATGTAAGTAAAATTGATTTTTTCATATTATTTTATATTTTTTATATTAATTTAAATCTTAATTTAAAGAGTCTCTTTAACATGCCTGGAAGATATTTCAATCTAAAGGTACTGAATTTTTCATATTCAATTGGAATATATATTTCTGCTATTTTGAATTTTTGTTTTTTTGCTTTATATAAAAATTCTATATCAAAATCAAATCCCTTACAAATAAAATCTTTTTTTACTTTTTGCCATACTTCTTTTTTAAAAAACTTGGCACCTGCTTGTGTATCTCTAAAATTCATATTAAAAAGTATTCTTGAAGTAAAATGAGCTCCAAGTGAAAGAAAGCGTCTTATTTGAGAATCTTGAAGTTTTGCTTGTCTTTTAAGATATTTAGTGGCGATTGCTATGTCTGCTTTTTCAGAATTTTCTACTATCTCAATCATTTTAAGAATCTTAGATAGGTCAAATGGGTTGTCTGCATCTAAAAATCCTAGACTATTGTACTTAGCATTGTCAAATCCCTTAATTAAGGCATATCCTTTTCCTCTTTGAGGAATTTCAATAACTTTTACAGGATATTTATGTGCAAGTTCTTGGCATAACTCCTTAGTATTATCCCAACAATCATTACAAACAACAATAATTTCTAAATTATTTATCTTAGGTGATAAAAAATCATAAAAATTTTTTATACTTTTTTCAATTACCTTACTGGAATTGTGGGCTGGAATAACTAAGGAAAGTTCATTAATTGCCATTATCAATCACCATAAGGTACTCTCCTTAAATTATTATTTAAATTTGATTATAGTGGAATATACATAGTGGAATATATCATATATTAGAAAGGTTTTTATTTGGAGTTTTTTAATAGTAATTATGACATGGAATAAAGTGAAAAAAATTTTGCCATTTATTGGTATAATCATTTTTATTTATATTCTCTTAAAATTAGATACCAGAGAGATTTTTAGTAAAATATATCAAGCATTTGTTTTTCACCCCGAATATATTTTTCTTGCTATTTTTTTTCAGTTTTTTGTTTTAATATTTTTAACAATTAAATGGTATTTTTTAGCATTAAAACAAAAGATACAAATACCATTTAAAGAAGCTTTTAAAATAAATTTAATTACTCATT
>CEPX01086119.1_pt1 | contig 12609 bp, 10 predicted proteins | sample 361361 | NCBI WGS metagenome assembly CEPX01 (sample SAMEA2619974, study PRJEB7988) | marine metagenome | biome: marine biome (ENVO:00000447); feature: mesopelagic zone (ENVO:00000213) & marine oxygen minimum zone (ENVO:01000065); material: "saline water (ENVO:00002010), including plankton... | reverse complement strand
TGCAATTTGTGAAAGTGAATCTCCTTCACGCACTACATAAATACTAATCTGATCAGACGATGCAGGCCTCTCTTCAATTTCAGCAATTGTTCCTGACGGACCGATTTCAGAAAGAAGCGCTTCATCGTCAACTATAATTATGTCACCGCCACCTTTTGAAGGATTTGGGTCAATGTTGAGTGCTGCACGTAAGACAGGAATTGTTTGGGAATTATAAACACTTGCGGTTTGTGAGAATTCAATCTTTGATGATTTAAACAAGTTTGATACAAAAGAAAATACTCCAGCATTAGCAGAGCTTGGAGTAGACGCAGCAGCCATCAGGACCACAAGAAACAGCACTTTTACTGTAAAAAGAGTCCACAAATTCGTTATTTTAGCCTGATTTCTAGCGGATTTACAGCCGGAATCAGGGTCTTGGTTTATGGGTGTGATATGTGTTGTTTTATTGCGACAATGCTTGAGTTTCTAGTAATATGGCTTTGTTAAGCCACAAAGAAAATCGCTACCAGTCAGTATTCTCTCACTATACTTGCCTGAAATTGAAAGTCAACGAGGTTATCCACCACACCATAAACGTGATATAGTAGCAAAATATGCATCTAAAAGGCCTAAATTCACAGCAGAAACAAGCGGTTTTACACAAAAACGGCCCACTTTTGATTATTGCGGGTGCGGGTGCTGGGAAAACTAAAACAATCACACATAGAATACTTAATCTTATAAAAACAGGCACGCACCCTGAGAATATATTAGCTGTTACATTCACAAACAAGGCTGCAAAAGAAATGAGAGACCGTGTCAGAGACTTAATTAGCAAAGACAAAGATATAAATTTACCTGTTTCGCAGCAACTTTATCCATATGTTGCTACATTTCATGCACTTGGTGTCCATATTTTAAAAGAGAACGCGCGGCTACTAAACACAACACGACATTTTAAAATCTTTGATAGAAATGATTCTCTCTCTGCGATTAAAGACGCACTCAAAAAGGCAGACCTTGACCCGAAACAGTTTGAACCAAGAAAGATTCTAAGTGTAATCTCAAAACAAAAAGGGAATATAATTACACTAAATAAATATGAAGAAAGTACGGGGAACTCATTCTTTGGGGGAGTTGTCGCACAAGTATGGAGAGAGTATGAGAAAATTTTAAGAGAAGAAAAGGCATATGACTTTGATGACCTTCTTTTGAAAACGGTAATTCTTTTAGAGAAAAACGAAAATGTTTTAGAGAAATATAAAAACATTTGGAAGTACATTCACATAGACGAATATCAAGATACAAACAAAGTTCAGTGCAAGCTTGCAAACTTACTTGCGGGAAGTGAGAGTAATATTTGTGTCGTTGGTGATGTAGACCAAAACATTTATAGTTGGCGTGGTGCAGATATAGAAAATCTTTTAGATTTTGAAAATAAATATAAAAATACAAAAACACTTCTTCTTGAAGAGAATTATCGTTCTACTAAAAACATTCTTGAAGCTTCAAATTCTATAATAAAGAAAAATAAAAAACGAAAAGAAAAAAATCTATTTACTAAAAATATGGACGGAGAAAAACTTTCTCTCTTTTGTGCTCTTAATGAGAATCATGAAGCACAATTTATCACCCTTAAATCAAAAGAGCTTATTGACTCCGGTGTAGACCCCAAAGAAATCGCAGTTCTTTATCGCGCAAACTTTCAATCAAGAATTTTAGAAGAAGTTTTTCTCTCGCTCGATGTGCCCTATCAAGTGCTTGGAGTGCGCTTCTTTGAGAGAAAAGAGGTTAAAGATGTCCTCGCATATCTTCAAATAGCCTTAAATCCTGAGAGCATTTCTACTTTAAAAAGGATTATAAATGTGCCCGCAAGAGGTATTGGAAAAGTGACGTTTTTAAAGATTGTAGAGGGAAGAGAGGGTGAATTAAGTGCATCTATAGCACAGAAAGTCGCAGATTTTAGAGCTATATTGAAAGAGATTTCAGATATTGCAAATAAATCAAAACCAAGCGAGACGATTAAGTTTATTCTAAAGAGGTCGGGTATTGAAAGCACTCTTAAAGATGGGAACGATGAGGATTTGGAACGACTTGAAAACATAAAAGAGCTTGTGACACTTGCTTCAAGGTATGATGTGCTTAAACCAAATGAAGGTATTGAAAAACTTTTAGAAGATGCCGCTCTTGCAACTGAACAAGATGAACTCAAAGAAGAGAAAAATGCAGTTCGACTTATGACAGTACACGCATCAAAGGGTTTAGAATTTAAATATGTATTTATTGCAGGACTTGAAGATGGGCTATTTCCACATAGCGGACTTTCTGATGAGAAAAAAGACGACGAGGAAGAAAGAAGATTGTTTTATGTTGCACTTACACGCGCAAAGAAAAAAGTTTATCTTTCCTACGCTTCTGTGCGAACAATTTTTGGTTCGCAGACGGTGAGTATGCCATCAGAGTTTATAATGGATATTGACGATGAACTTCTTGAAGAAGCAGAACTTGAAAATTCTGGAGAAAAAATAATTAACTTAGATTAAATTTATGATTAAAGCAAACAAATCCAAAAAAAGTCTGGGACAAAATTTTCTTACATCACAATCTATTGTGGATAAGATCGTTTCTACTGCAGATATTAAAAGTAGCGATATTGTTCTTGAAGTTGGTCCAGGAAAGGGGATTTTAACGGAAGCTTTACTTGGAAAAGCGGGGAAAGTAGTTTCTGTTGAGAAAGATGATGAACTCATCCCACTTCTTAAAGAAAAATTTGCGGATGAAATTAAAAACGGAAAGTTGATTTTAGTACACAGCGATATTCTGACTTTCAACTTTCAACTTTATAAACTTTCCAACTTTAAAATCGTTGCAAATATTCCGTATTACATCACCGGAGAGTTTTTAAGGAAAATGCTTTCGTCAGATATTCAGCCTAGCCAGATGGTTTTACTTGTGCAAAAGGAAGTTGCAGAAAGAATTATAAGAAGTAAAAAAGAAAGCATTCTTTCAATAAGTGTAAAAGCTTACGGAGAACCGAAATATATAAGAACTGTAAAAGCAGGGAGCTTTAACCCTACACCAAAAGTGGACTCTGCAATTTTACTCATAGATAATATATCCAAAAATTTCTTTAAAAATATAGACGAAAAACGATTTTTTGAGGTTGTAAAAACTGGATTTGCCCATAAACGCAAGCTTTTAAGGGGTAATTTAAGTACCTTTGCGGATAAAGAAAAGTTGAAAATTATCTTCAAACAGCTCGGGATTGATGAAAAAATCCGTGCTGAAGAAATCTCAGTTGGAGAATGGGGAAAACTTGCTAGAATGCTTTAAAAATTCAAGAAAACTATCCACAAATAAGTATATTTTTATAGCAAGAATATACTTATTTTTGCTATAATTTAAGTACAATTTAATGAAAATTTTATCGGGGAAAAAGCTCACGCTTGTGATTTTTGGATTGCTTATAATAGCAGGAATTGGGTTTCTTGTGTCTCAATCAAATCGCACTAATTACGGTTCGTCTCCCGGCGTTTTGGTTTCAGGAAACAATAGTAATTCGCTTGAGAAATCTACAATTGCAAAACTTACAAATAAAGATAGCGATAAAGACGGACTCAAAGATTGGGAAGAAGATTTATGGGATACTGATCCAAACAATTCTGATACTGATGGGGATGGAACTTCCGATGGTGATGAGGTAGACGAAAACAGAAATCCAAAAGTTGCCGGACCAGACGATATGTTCCAAAAAGATGTTTTTGTAAGACAAGCAAGTCCAAGTTTGGGAAATAGTGACCTTACAGAGACTGGAAAATTTTCACGAGAATTTTTCAATGAATATCTTTCTTTAAAGCAATCTGGCGTATCTTTTGATGACGAAGAAGCCCAAAACCTTCTTGTTGACTCAGTGCTTTCAAAAACGCAGGAAGAGATAAAAAAAGATTCTTATACATCTACTGATTTAAATATTACTCAAGATGACAACGTAGAATCAATTAAAAAATATGGGAACGAAATGGGAAATATCATAATTAAATATTCAATAGAAAGTGAAGGTGAATTAGTAATTTTAAAAAGAGCGCTTGAAAACAACGACAAAGAAGAAATAAAAAAATTAGAACTTATAATCAAAGGATATAAAAATCATTTGAACAATTTTCTTAATGTTCCTGTCCCGCAAAGCGCTGTCGATACGCATTTAAAGATGGTAAACAGTTTTTCGTTAATAATTGATACAATAGAGAAAATGAGGGCTGTGTTCAGCGATCCTTTGGTTGCGCTTAACGGTGTTGCGATGTATCAAGACGATGCGCAGGAGCTTGTTGATGCTTTTCAAGATTCAAATGAATATTTTAAAATAAAAGACATATCTTTTGATAAAAATGAAGCAGGATATGTGTTTACACATCTAATTATATGAGTACATCAGCTGTTATGAAAAAAAACAAGAGTATATATAAAAAAATAATTATTTTTATACTTATTTTGTCATTAATAACTCCAATTAGTTTTTTTGTACAGCCAAATTTTGTACAGCCAAATAAAGTACATGCTGTTGACTTTGATGATGCATTTAATGCAGGATCTTTTATTGCAAATACAGCATCAGCTTCTGCAAATTGGGTAAGTGCGGCGGCTGATTCCATATCAGCTTCAGCTCAAACGTCACTTGTAATTAAAGAATTTCTTCTTGATACAATTGCATGGGGTATTGTCAATTTACTCATTCAAGAAATGTCGCACAGTATCATAAACTGGATTAACTCTGGTTTCCAAGGAAACCCAGCTTTTGTGACAGACTTTGGAGGTTTTCTAAGAAATATTGCAGATGAAAAAATTGGAGAGATCATAGAAGGATCGGACCTCGCATTTTTATGTGACCCGCTTGATATAAAATTCTCGCTTGCCCTTAGATATGCGACTCCTTTTAAAAAGAAGGTTGAATGTACTCTTTCTGATGTGGTGGGCAATATAGACGACTTTATTAATGGGGATTTCGGCCGCGGTGGATGGGACGGATGGATAGAGCTTACAACAAAACCCAAGAACAACAGATACGGTGCGTATCTTTCTTCTGCTGCGGAGCTTGAAGCAAGGATCCAGTTTTCACAATTTGAGAAAGGTAAGGTTGTGGAATTTGGTAGAGGATTTCTTTCATATGAAAAATGTGATGAAGGTCCACAGCCACAAGGTGGAGGTCCGGGGGCTCCTATAAATTGTGAAATCGTAACCCCTGGCTCTGTGATTGAAAAGCAGCTGAACAGCACTTTAGGACTTCCAGCACAAAGGCTTGTAATTGCAGATGAAATCAACGAGATTGTGGCAGCTCTTATTGGCCAACTCTTGAAAAAGGTAATAACTGGAGTTAGGGGACTAAGAGGTGTTAGTCAAAGAGACAGTAGTGGTTCGTCTTATCTTGACCGTATCAGGAACGAAAGAAGCGGCAACGATCAAAACGCCTTTAGAGATTTAAGAGGCAGAATTCTTGATCAGTTTAATCTCGCTGTTAAAAACGAAACTGCTTACTTGGTAGCAAATCAAAAATCACTTGATTCTGTTATTGCTGCCACTGATTCTATTACTGCTACTGAAGGCAAACTCGTGGAGCTTGAAACATGCTACGCTGACAAATCCGCAGACGGAGGTTTGAATTTGACAACTGCTGAAAAAGCGGTGGCGCAGGAGAGAATGAACAATGCTTCGACAACACATAGAACTCTTCTTGATAACTTAGGGTCAAATGAACTTACAGCGTCAATTGCTGAGAGAGACTTAAGTAAAGTAACAAAAGATACTATTGAGACGACAACCAATGAGCTTACAAATGAAATAGCAGCATCGGATTCAAATCTTACAACATTGGTATTGATCAGAAACACAGTTGAAGAAGCGACTTCTGAAAATGATCTTAGCGTCCCCACCAACAGATTAAGTGAAATGATGGTCAATAGAACTATTCATAATGAACCAAGTGTGATTATCGCCGAGCAGGAACGAGATAGTATGGTAGATGTGATGAATCTATTAAAAAGTACAATGAATACATTAAAACAAAACACTGAGGCAAAAATAATTGAATGTAACGAATTTCCAAAGGATATGAGGACAAGTAGTAGTTCAACACCATAAAACAATGAAATTTTTCGCATCTAAAAAAATACTTCCTACCATCCTGATAATTGCAGTACTTGCAACAGGAATTTTTGGTGTGTTTAATGTAGGAGTTGTAAATGCCGCAGAAGAAGACGAGTTTGATCCTTTTAATGTTCCAGCTCCTGTATCTTCTCAAGATCAGGACAATCAGGAAAGTAAACCTAATGACACTAACCGAAGAACTAATAGAAATAATGTTACTAATACTTCAGAAACCGACACAACTGGGGAGTTTCGTGAAAGAGATACCAATGAAGAAGCTAAAGATGAAAATCTTGTTGCAGGAAGGGCTTTAGTTGACCCAGATGCAAATAAAAAAGGAGTAACTATAGGGTGTAGTTTGTTTAATATAGTGAAATGTGTCAATAATGTGGCCGCTATAATAGGGCAATCAATTCTTAGTGTCTTTGCATTATTTGTTGGTGTTGCTGGGTGGGTACTTGATTTTGCTGTTACATACACGGTATTAGATATGGGGTCCAATGTAAAAAAGATTGGTTTTATAGAAGAAGGATGGAAAGCCTTCAGAGATTTGGCAAATATAGTAATAATCTTTGCGCTTTTGGTCATAGGTATCGCTACTATTTTGCGAATTGAAGGATATGGTATAAAAAAGCTTTTAAGTATGCTTATCGTTGTTGCGCTTCTTATAAACTTTAGTTTGTTTTTCACGCAAGTTATTATTGATGCAAGCAACTTACTGGCCACGCAGTTCTATCAACAAATACCCGCAGGTGATTTTTCTGGTATAGGTAGTTCTTATATGAATTCATTTAAACTCACAACGCTTTATGATAGTGGTGGAGCATCTACACAATTTCTTACACAGGGTCTAAGTTTTTTTGAAATATTTCTTGTAGCCGCCTTAGGGTCCATTGTTTTTCTTGTAACCGCTTTCGCCTTTCTCGCAAGTGCTTTTATGCTTATGAGTAGGTATGTTGTACTTATATTTTTAATGGTATTAGCACCGCTTGCGTTTGTAGGTATGATTTTACCTGCTACACAAAGCTATGCTAAGAAATGGTGGAGTTATCTCTTTAAATATTCATTTTTTGCTCCAGCATATTTTATACTCACATGGTTTGTTATAAATGTAATTAGTTCAGGTGCATTCAAAGCATCAATTGGTCTGAAAAGCAGTGCGACATTTGCTAATGTTGGAAAAGGTGGAGCACTAGCCATTGAATCAATGCCAATTATATTTAATTTTATTATTATAATTTTCTTCATTGTTGTATCTATTCTTCTTGCAAATATGATGGGTATTGCTGGCTCTTCTGCTGTCATGAAATGGGGCCAATCCGCCCGCAAATGGGGACAAGGAGTTGCGGGGCGTAATACTGTTGGTTATGCGGGGCAATGGGCAAGACGAGGTATTGAAAAAGGACAAAAAGCGCTTGAAAAAACAGAGCCAGCAGGCAGAGTTGGTAGTACTTTCAAAAAGATTGGTCTTGCGACCACAAGAGGTGCGAAGAAAGGAGCATATGGTGTTGAAGGATTTAAATATCAAAGTACGCAATCTAAAAGGGATGTTGTTGAAGTAAGAGATAAAGATATTGAGAGAGAAATTAAAGAGCGCACAGGGGATCCGGTACAATTAGCTGGACACTTTACATCTCTCAATAAACGCCAGCAACAAGAGGCGTATAGGAATATGTCAGCAAGAAATAGAGCAGCTCTTGATGAGCAATTGGATACTATGGAATTTGGCAAACTTTCACTTGGTGCTCCATCACGAACAATTCTTAATAAAGTATCCAAACCACTTAGAGACAATCTCTCAACAGAAGAAAGAGAAAAGACGATTAAATCATCAAAAGACGCAAGAGAAGATTGGGAAAATAGAGAGACTAAAAAAATTATTGACGATATAGCAAAAACAGGTGCAACAAGTTATGAGAACTTTAATACAAAAGCACCTTATACATCGGATGAAATTATGAAAACACTAAGATCAAAACAAGCACACAAACTATCACATGAAGCAAGAAGAAGTTACGCTGTTGTTAGCAGATTGAAGCCAACAGATCTGCAAGACCTTATGACAAATGGAAACTTGACTGATGACGAAATAAGAAGAATGAAGCTTATAATAAGCAGTAATTTTGGAACAAAAGCAGCGCAAGACTATATTGCAAGTGATAATGTAAAACATCTTTGGGACGTGTAAAATTTTATGAAATATTCAAACCAAGAAAAACGAAAAGCTTTTTATGAATTACCCACGGATATACGTGAGGCTATTACTTCTGTTGATTTATCTAAAAAAATACAAATTATAGGAAAAAGATATGCTCTTCATATAGATAAAATTGGAGAATTATCTGATGAAATTATATTAGTAATGCATGGGTTAGTTTCTATTAAAGATTTTATTGACAATATCAAAAAAAGAATCCAACTTCCAAACCAGAAAATATATGCTATAGCGAAAGATATAAATAAGGAAATATTTCTGCCGATTAGAGAATTAATGATGGAATCAACAGAAAAACCAGAGATAAAAACTAGGCAGGAACAAAAACCACAGAAGCCAAAAGAAATTCACCATACACCACTTAATGAATCAGAAGAGATTAAAAAGCAGATTAGGGAACAGCAGGAAATTAAGCCAGTTAGTACTCCACCACAGAATCTCCCGACTCAGCCGGACATCCCGAAAGAAGAATCCGACTTGGGAGCTGAACTTCCAAGTGAGCCGAAAAAACCATCTCACATAGATCCCTATCGTGAACCTATTGAATAAATAATGATATAATTTTTAACAACAATGAAATTTCAAGTTCCACAATTTATTGAAATAGAAGACAAGATTTTTGGCCCGCTGACTTTCAAGCAGTTTATTTATCTTACCGGCGCAGGCGGCGTAGTGTTTGTTCTTTGGAGAATATTTCCTCTTTTTGTGGCAATTATCATTGCTGCGCCTATTATAGCCCTTGCGGGAGCTTTGGCATTCTATAAAATAAACAAAAGACCATTTGTATTTATTCTTGAATCTGCATTTAAATATATGTTACGCAATCGGCTTTATATCTGGAAGAGCAAAGATACAGACAAAATTAAGGAACAGAAGAAAAAAGAGGAAAAAACACAAAAATCATCAATATATGTCCCAAAACTCTCAACAAGCAAGCTCAAAGATATAGCGTGGAGTTTGGATATTAAAGAAAGTATTTATTCGGATAAAGAGCAGAGATAATTATGGCAAAGTCAGAAGCAACACAGAAATTTGTAGAGATAAAAGAAGTTCGTGACGGCGTCGTGGTTTTAAAGAATGGCTCACTGCGCTCTATACTTATGACATCGTCTCTCAACTTCGCGCTTAAATCAGCAGATGAGCAAGCGTCTACTTTGTTTCAATTCCAGAATTTTCTCAACTCTCTAGACTTTTCTGTGCAGATATTTATCCAGTCAAGAGATCTGGATATAAGGCCCTACATCACTCTTCTTGAAGAGAGGCATAAAGCTCAAGTAACGGAATTGATGAGAGTGCAAATCCGCGAATACATAGAGTTTGTGAAGAATTTCACCGAAAGCGCCAACATTATGTCAAAAAATTTTTTCGTTATCGTCTCTTACGCTCCGTCAATCTTCTCTGGAGGAGAAGGGATTATAAGTTTAATTGTAAAGAAGGCAGGAAGAAGCAAGTCAAAAGAAAAAAGTAAGAGTTTTGAAGAAAATCGCACACAGCTTGAGCAGAGGGTGGCAGTTGTTGAACAGGGGCTTATGCGGACGGGGATAAGAGTTGCACGACTTGGAACAGAAGAGACAATAGAGCTTCTTTATAAAATGTTTAATCCTGGAGAACTTGAAAAACCAATACCACTTAATAAATAATATGGCACTACTTGATTTTTTCAAAAAGAATAAAAAAGAGCCTGAAACACTATCGCCGATTTTGCCGCAAGAAATATATGAAGCGGGCGTTTTGGAACTGAAAGATGTTATCGCGCCTTCTGCGCTTAAGATAACTCCGAGAGAACTAAATCTTGGGGATAAGATAATGCGAACATTTTTTATAATATCATATCCAAGATTTCTCTCTGACAGCTGGTTTTCTCCAATTATTAACCTGGACAAGATGTTTGATATTTCAATTTTTATTCACCCTATCAACACAGCAACTGTTTTGAGGAAATTCCAGAAAAAAGTTGCGGAAGTTGAAAGTCAGATAAGAACAAGAGAGGAGAAAGGACTTGTGCGAGACCCAGTACTTGACACCTCTTATCAGGATCTAGAGAATTTAAGAGACAGGCTTCAACAGGCGCAGGAGAAACTCTTTGATGTAGGGATCTACGTTTCAATCTACGGAGACAGCAAAGAAGAGCTGGACAAGACAGAGACAGAAATAAAATCAATTCTTGAATCAAAACTTGTCTATATCAAGCCTGCTCTCTTCCAGCAAGAGCAGGGATACAAAAGCATTCTCCCTGTTGCAACGGATGTACTCAAAGTGCACTCGAAGCTCAACTCAGCTCCTCTCTCCAGTATCTTTCCGTTTATTTCATTTGATCTTACCGCAGACAAGGGGATTCTATATGGTGTAAACAGACACAATTCATCCTTGATTTTATTTGACAGGTTTACTCTTGCAAATTATAATTCAGTTGTCTTTGCAACATCCGGTTCCGGAAAATCTTATGCGATAAAGCTTGAGATTCTAAGGACTCTAATGTTCGATACGGAAGTTATTGTTATTGATCCTGAGCGTGAATATGAATATATGGCGGAAGCGACAGGAGGAAGATATTTTAATATATCACTTAGCTCTGAGCACCATATCAATCCGTTTGATTTACCTATTGCGCGTGAGGATGAAGCACCGTCGGATATACTTCGCTCAAATATAGTTCACCTTGTAGGACTGTTCAGAATAATGCTCGGCGGACTCACTCCAGAGGAGGACGCTATTATAGACAGAGCGATTACCGAGACATATGCTCTTAAAGACATTACTGCAGACTCTAATTTTGCAAACATTGAGTCCCCACTACTTTCGGACTTTGAACTTGTGCTCGCGGGAATGGAAGGAAGCGAATCGCTTGTTCAGCGACTTTCAAAATACACGAAAGGAACATGGGCAGGGTTTTTAAACAGACCAACAAATGTCGATATAAATAAGAAGTTTGTGGTTTTCTCCGTGCGTGACATGGAGGATGACTTAAAGCCGGTCGCTATGTATATCATCACGCACTTTATATGGAATGCTATAAGGAAAAATCTTAAGAAGAGACTTCTTGTGATTGATGAGGCGTGGTGGATGATAAAGTCCGAAGATACCGCGTCGTTTCTCTTCAGTATGGCAAAACGCGGGAGGAAATATTACCTCGGGCTTGCAACAATCACTCAAGATGTGGGAGACTTTTTGAAATCACCTTATGGCTTGCCACTCATCACAAACTCTTCCATACAGCTTCTTTTGAAACAGTCGCCGACCTCAATTGACACCGTCCAAAAAACATTTAACTTAAGCGATGAGGAGAAGTATCTGCTTTTGGAGTCGGATGTAGGAGAGGGGATATTCTTCGCGGGGCTCAAACATGTGGCAATTAAAGTAATTGCTTCATACACGGAAGATCAGATTATAACATCCGATCCGTCACAATTGCTTGCAATCAAAAAAGCTCGTGAAGAATTGAAGGTAAAAAAAAGTGATATTGATGTAAATAATGCTAAAGCACAAATAAAATAAAATATGAATAAGGAAAAAAGACAAAGAATAGGAAATATGGAGGGAGGGTTGATGATTGCTGCTGCAGGAGTTATTGATGGTGTGCAGTTTCTTTTTAACCTTATTGTGGTTATCGGATGGATTATAGTTCCTTTTATAGGTATTTCTGCGTGGTTGATGTTTTATCTATGGTATAAACTAAAGGGTATCAATTTTCTAGATAGTGGGGCACGCCTTGCGATTACTATTTGTACAGGGGCACTTCTCGAGATTATACCTGTTCTAAACGCTTTTCCGGCATGGACTATTTCTGTTGCTATAATGTTTTTTATTGTCAGGTTTGAGGATAACGTATTCAATAAAACAGATAAGAATATAGAAACACAAAAAGCTGTAAAAAGAATGACATGAGTAATTACATAACAAAATTTTTCATAGTTTCCTTTTTTCTACTATTTGTTTCACTTTTTGCGCATGCTCAGATACCTTCATCTGGAGAAATTATTTCCTTCGAAGTCAGTCCTGAGAATCCAAGGCCAGGAGATGTTGTGACTGTCAGCATAAAGAGCTTTTCCGTTGATTTGGACAGAGCTGATTCCATCATATGGTTAGTTAATGATGAGATTATAAGTCGCGGCGTGGGAATCAAACAAATGCACTTCCAAGCAGGAAAACTTGGCTCACGGTCTGTAATTGATGTTGTTGCAAGAGGGACAAGTCTCGGCACAGTATCGGAGAGCATTACAATACGCCCTACGGAAGTTGATTTAATCTGGGAGGCAAAAACCTACACGCCACCT
>CEPX01069623.1_pt1 | contig 12616 bp, 13 predicted proteins | sample 361361 | NCBI WGS metagenome assembly CEPX01 (sample SAMEA2619974, study PRJEB7988) | marine metagenome | biome: marine biome (ENVO:00000447); feature: mesopelagic zone (ENVO:00000213) & marine oxygen minimum zone (ENVO:01000065); material: "saline water (ENVO:00002010), including plankton... | reverse complement strand
CTCTGCCTCTACCGGCGCAACAAAAGCCAGTGGCTGAACAGCTTGTGGAGTTTGTATTTCTTCTTCTTCCTCAATCCGTTCTTCTTGTACCATTACCTCATTCCCCCTAGCGTTATTTCCGGTGATTCTTTCACTTCTACTTCCTGCTCGTATAATTCCTGTTCCAGTTCGTCTATTGATTTTGGCATCTCAAATCCTCATCCCTGAAAGGCTAGTGTTATCATCACCGCGCTTTCTTTTCGGTCTCGGTTTCGGTGGTGATTTTATTTTTCGCTTTCTAACCTGTCTCGACATATCACCCTCATCAACATCCATGCCGACAGTTGGCGATAATTCCCTTGTCCCCACATCCGTTTCCTCTCCCCCACCTTCAAACAATATGCGCCTTCCGTTCAACACTTTTATGTCCACAAAACCCAAGTCCACATCAACCTTCGCTGGTACTGTGGCTCTAGGGTCTCCGATAATCTGGATGGTATCATAGGGACTAGCGCTACCTGCGTTTAACGCACCTATCGGCGGTGCGCCCAGCGATATTGGCCGTTTCATGTTGTAGGGTGGCGGTATGAAATACCACTGTGACACCAACTCTCCCCTTCCCCCTTTTCTCCGGCCTTGCGCCCATGTGATACTTCCCTGAGGTATGGGCTGTCGCGCTTTTCTCCCCCCCCCTCTCCTCAGTAGTATCGGCAATGGTTTTGGTATTTTGATTGGTTTTCCTTTGATTGGTTTTCTAGGGTGGGGTAGTGGTAACTTGCCAATCGGTTTAGTTATTTTCAATCTTGGTGTTGGTATCTTTACCGAAGGGGTCACTCTCACTGGCGTTTTTGTGACTATTATTTGCTTTATTGCTTTTGCTGTGCTTGTCACTGGTGTAGTCTTAATTAGAGTGGTTGTCGTTGCCTTCGCAATAGCGCTCAATTCTGCTTTCGAGAGGGCTTTCGTCTGTGCTTTGGTCAAGGTTTTCGTCTGCACTTTCGCTAATGTTCTTGTCGCAACTGCCTCTTTTGCTTTCACTTGCGCTAGGATTTTAGCAATAGTCTTGACATTTGTAAGTGCAATTGCTTTTGTTCTTGTCTCATTTGCAGTACGCACAGCATTCCTAAGTGTGGTATTCAACTGAGTATTAAGTCTCTCTCTACTACTGACACTCGTCTGTGTATACAACTTTGAGAGATAAGCTGGGTCTCTTGATGCGACAACATTCACTAATCCATCGTTTGTCATCTCAACAATAGCCCTATTAATTGACATATCTTTGTATTGCGCAATTGCTTTTGCCGCAAGTGTGTTATACATTGCCTCATTCTTGATTGCCTGTCCTACGATTTGGCTTGATGTTTTCGGCTGTTTAGCAACAATCTTAGCCATACCTATTCGCCATGCCTCTAGTCTTTCTGGCCACCTTTCACGCAATCCCTCTTGCACCTTTGCTTTAATTTGGCCGCCTCTTTCTCTGCGAGACTGAGCTAACCTAGTGCGCTCAGCTTGTATTCTTGCCCTCTCCGCAGAGAGCATCCTTTCCCTCTCTATCTCTGGGACGTTACCTGGACGCTCCGGTGCCATCTGCCTTATCGGTTGTCTGCCTAGTTGCCGGTTTATATCATCAAACAGCTTTTCTGTTCTCACCTTGCGTAGAGTTTCAGCCTCTTGAAAGAAGCGATTTCTGTTAGTTCCCACCTTGCCCAATATGGTATTTACATCAGCCTCAGTCAGACCGAATCCCCTAACTTCCTCACGCGTTAAAGGCACTATAGCTGTCTTTTTACCAGCTTCCTTAACTACGATAGGTTGCTTTAACGAAGCCGCACCAGGTCCTTCGACTACCTGGACAACCTGCAACTGCTTAACCTCTTTGTTTAAGTCTTTGAGTGCTTTATTCAGAACTTTCGGCATATGTGTCTTACTGAGAGATGCAACATACTGTGCATTATCCCTTATCATAGCGGCATTCTCGATTAACTTGTCAGCACCGATAACACCGCGTTCTTTCATTGCGACAGCGTATTCCCTCAACTTCTCGGCTCTGCTGACAATGCGTTCTATTCTGCCTGACCTGATTGCATGGTCAATATTGCCAGCCAACTTTATTAATTGCTTCTCACCAGTTCCATAAGTCTGACGAATTATATTAGCAAACTCTCTACCACCACGATAGACTGTCGTCTGACTTATTGCCCTACCACCTGCTCTCAGGACAATACCAGTAGGTTTTGCAAAGATTATTCCGATAAACAGTGCGTCGAGAGCTATATTCAATGCCCTCTCTGGTGCTGACAATTCTTTCCATGCCCTTGCAACATAAAACCCAGGTATCACCATATCGGCTACTTTAGTCAGCCCTTGTGTTATGACCGGCTCGACCCCAAACTTGTCAATATATGCGTGTGTAGCCTCACTAAGATGCTTATCGTATATATTTATCTCTTTCTGAGGCGCTACTCCCCTATGGATTTTTGTCTCCCAACCTTTCTCAGCAAAATAGTTGGCTATAAAGTTCTTATGTGAGACTGTTGGTGCATACTGCGCTTCGTACTTTTTATTCGCTTCAAGCAGATGCCTATCATAGTCTCTCAGTTCTTTGTCGGTTGCGATACCTCTATGTAGCTTGTAATTCCACTTTTTAGCATCGAAATACTGCTGTATGAAGTCTCTGCGTGGAATGTGTTGAACAACACCAACGCCAAGATACTCCTTGTTAAATTCTTTTGCCTGGGCAATGTCTTTCTGCTCAAACAGGATAAGTAACTCCTTTTCTTTCTGCGGATTATCACGAATGAACTTTGCGACATCATAGTTCTCTTTGTTCTTATAAACTGGCTTGTCAAGACTCGCCAGCAATACATTTTGCTTCGCTATATCACTACTAAGAGCCTTGTTCATCTTGCCATAACCGCCCTGAAGTGCGATTGTCTTATACTTGTCCGGGAGTTCATTCCAATCATCAATCCTTAAATATTCTCCATCAGGCAACCGAATGTGCCTTGCCTCAAAGTCTTTAATATCCTTTTCCAGTTCCTTCCCGGCCACGACAATGCCTTTATTCATAGCAATGCTCTGGTATTTCTCTGGAAGTTCATTCCAATCATCAATCCTTAAATATTCTCCGTCAGGCAACCGGATGTGCCTTGCCTCAAAGTCTTTAATATCCTTTTCTAGTTCCTTACCGGCCACGACAATGCCTTTATTCATAGCAATGCTCTGGTATTTCTCTGGAAGTTCATTCCACTCATCAATCCTGACATAATCGCCATCCGGCAGTTGGATGTGTTCTTTCTGAAACTTAATCCCCTCATTGATTTCCAGCGTGGTCAGGCCGACATCAATAAGCGCCTGTCTCACTTCCTTATCCCTGTCGGCTTTGCTAAAGGCCTTTGGGTCTAACTGGCCTTTCTCACCCAGCACACCGGCCTGTCGTAATGTTCCGATGGCCACCTGCAACATCTGTGCCTGTCTCTCTGCCTTTGCCGGCGCTACAAATACCCTTTCTTTGGGAATAAGTCTTAGGGACTTCAACGCATCGTGATATTCCACAGTATTGGGGTCAATGCCTGACAACTTCCTCACCGCCCTAGTGCTGGCTATCTGTGGGGTGATACCCCTGCCCTCTAACACATGGTACTCACCTTTAGGTGCAAGGTCACTGACAATCTTCTGCTTAATATCAACCGGCACTGTGGTCAACTCAGGCGCATCCGGCTCTTTTATAGCCAACTCTGTCAGACGGATAGCTTCTGATTGAGATACACCCTGTTCCTTTTCCAGTTCTTCAGCAAATCCATAGGGCGCTGATGGGGTCTTATCCTTATCACCATAAAGGCTTGTCCCTTCGTATCTCTGGACATATCCCCTATCACCGGTTGGGACTATCCCACCGGCGGCGCGTGTTTCGTCAGCCGATAATATGGATTGGGTAAAACCGCCTTCCGGTCTCTCTGTTCGGACAATATATCTATCCACACCGGATGTCCTGGCTACCGACAATACCGGCAGCGGTGGTGCTTCCGGTGGCGGTGCAGGTGGCGGTGTCGGCGCTGGTGCTTTCTGTTCCTGTACCATTTATTTCCTCTTTAACGGATGGATAGTCCTACGCTGGCAGGGTTTATTTCTACAAACATAACGCTGGCTTCCCTTTGCCGACTTGTAATAGATTTTACCAGCTTTGGACATTGGTACTTTAGATTTACAGAATGGACAATAATTCATCTCATCTATCTCCCTCACCTTATGGTATAATACTACTATATCCCATTTGTCAAGTATTTTTTAAGTTTTTTCTAAAATAGTTGGAAATGGTATTGACATTTGTTATAACACTCATTATAATAAAGGTATGAATATTAAGGAACTCAGAATAAAACTAGGGTTGTCCCAAGAGAAACTTGCAAAGAAACTCAGCGTATCTTGGGCTACTGTCAACCGGTGGGAGACCGGCAAACACAAACCTTCGTCTTTGGCCATGCAGCAGTTGGAATCACTGGCTAAAGAAGCAGATGGGAAATAAATATTATAGAATAATGAATACTACTAAGGCACACACGCAATACTACCTGAAATCAGGCGACCAAGCGCCAGGGGTTACTACTGTGCTTGGGGTACTCTCTAAGCCATTTTTGGTGAAGTGGGCTAACAATTTGGGATTAAAGGGCATAGACAGTTCCAAATTCACTAACAAGATGGCCAGCATCGGCACGATAACTCACCTAATGGTGATGTGCCACCTTTCCGGCACTTCCCCTGACCTGAGTGAATATAGCCAGCAGGACATATCCATAGCGGAAAACTGTATGCTGTCCTTCTTGGAATGGGAAAAGGAACACAAGCTAGAGCCGGTGATTTTAGAAATCCCCCTGGTATCAGACATTTATGGTTATGGGGGGACACCGGATTTTATCGGCTTGGTAAATGGCCGATTGGAATTACTGGATTTCAAGACGAGCAATGCAATATGGGACAGTAATTTTTACCAGTTGGCGGCCTACCGACAAATCGCCATAGAGCATGGCCACAAGGTAGAACGCGCTAGGATATTACGCATTGGGCGTGATTCCAATGAGGGCTTTGAGGAAAGGCTGATGACTAAATTTGATAATGAGTTTAATCTGTTCCGAAACTGTCTATCCATCTACAACCTGTTGAAACTCATGGGGAGAAGATTGTAGTTGTGCCTGAGATACCGGTCTCATACCAGTCAGTAAATCTATAAGATTAATACGCTTTGGAAAGCCACAATGACAATAGATATTAAAAAAGACCTCAAAGCCAACATCCTGTATTTCCTGAAGTATGGACAGGAACACGCTATCAAACAGGCCATCCTTGCCAGCCGGTGTGGGGTGAAGCCAAGAGCCTTGCGCCTTGCCATCAGGGAATTGGTAGACGAAGGCCATCCGATATGTGGCTCACCGCGCCCCCCTTATGGTTACTTTATCGCCAATTCACCAGAAGAAATCAACGCGGAACTAAAGCTACTCAAAGGCTATGGGAAAGAACTGTTCCGCAGATATTCTACCTTAAAAAAGATTAAGGCCAGTATTGTTTTACGACACCCTGGGCAGTTATCGCTAAGATTATAGTTGGGTATATCCACTAGGGGGGTCTGAGGCACACTAGAATCTACGAGAAAGGTGTTTGCAGAAAAGTGTTCTTATCTCAGTTTTATATGTTTGAGGTATCAAATTGGTTTGTCCCCCATGTGAAGGGGTATTATCAAAGTATAGGATTGGTGGATGAATAAAGTAGCATTAATAGATACAAAACCGGCTGATGTCCGTAATCATAGAAGTGTGAATCTTGGGCTTGAAATAGTATCTCAAAAGTTAAAAGCCGATATTTATAGCTGGCAAGACGAAATCCCTCTTGGTTATAAGGTCTTGGCCTATAATGTGTATTACCCCATGAATATAATCAACATGATGGTATCTTGGAAGCGCAACAGGAATGGCCGGAGAGTTATCATGGGGGGACAGGGAGTGAGTAATACTGTTGGCTTGCTGGATGATGTGGGGGAAGTGTTTAAGGGTGAATTGGATGGGGACTGCTCTGCTTCCGGCTGGACATGGCTTTCGGTGATAGGGAGTGAGCCGATTATAGACCACAGGAAGGCAGTTATAGAATTGACGAGAGGGTGTAAGTACCAGTGTACTTTTTGTGAATATGGAAATGTGACCGGTGGGATATACAGGGAGAAAGATATTGGATTGGTGAAAAAGCAGGTGGATGAGTGTGTGGGGAAGGGGGTGAGGAACATCAATTTCATGTCAGCAAACTTTGCCGGATATAAGGCGATAGACGAATTAATGGAATATTGTGCCTACCGGTATATTCGCGTACTCAACAGTGATGTTTGCTTGTTAGATGTGGAGAGGATAATACCCTGGCTGGAAAGATTTAAGATGAGGACATTGAAAATAGGGCTGGAAAGTCTGGATGAAGCCACAAGGTATTCCGTTAAAAAGGGGATTAGTGATGCGCGCCTTAATGCCTTGATAGACAGGCTATTGCAATATTGTGGGTGTTTGCACTTTTACCTGATATACGGACTGCCGAATGATGATTACAGCAGGTGGATGATATGGCTGGATAAGCTGGCCGAAAAGAGGAAGGAATACACATTTGATAAACCGCATTTATTTGATGGTATTGTGAAAGAGAATACCAAGAACATCCGTTTGGAAACGAGCATAACGAATTTTGAGCCATGCCTGAATACTCCATTGGCTGATGCGCCCTATGTTGACTTTGAAGCTAAGGATTTATTTATCAAAGAATGGCTACAGAGGCAGATAGACACTAGTCTTATAAAGCCAAAAATATTTCCCCAATACAAGACAGCGCATGGCAGGATAGGTCGGATGGAAAACTCTTATCTACTACTAATGGCCTTGAAGCATGGATATAGGGTGCTGGAATGGTTGTTAAAGGTATTTCCGAATGGTGTGGGCAGAAGTGTTGAGGATAAAAAGGCAAAGGCATTTTTAGGGTTGTAGGGGGAGACTTATGGAACGAATTATGATAACAGTGGGCATCGTAGGGTTTGTAATCGGTGCTATTCTAGGTGCGTTGTCCTGTGGGTCTCCTGAGAGTACCAGACAATCCAGTTATGAGGTATTACTGGATATTACTTGACAATTCTTAAAAAAAGATTATAATATTATCGCTGTAACAAGACCATAGGAAAGGATAAGATATGATGAATATGGAGAACAAGGAATCAGAGGTCTTTCAGACGAGCAACACCCCACTGGCCGCATATCTAGTCACCGAAGGCTATGCCATTATTGATGTCGTCTTTAATGGCTCAAAGGCCTTTTTCCTCTTCGCCAATGACAGCGACAAACTCCAACAGCAGGTAAAAGACTTTGAGTTGTTGCGCGCCCCCACCAACGCCGCCCAAATTGTCTTTAACTACCAGGAATTGGTGAAGCGTACCAAGAGGGGATATTGAATATTATTAGCAAGGGGGAGACAAATGGCTAGACGCTCTTTTGATGATGGGTTTTGGGGTGATTCTTTTGTCCAGACCATAAACAGGGATGCTAAATTACTATTTCTTTACCTGTGGACAAATAAAAGGTGTAATTCAGCCGGTCTGTATGAAATAACCCTAAAGACAATCGCTTTTGAAACCGGAATAGAAATTGAGGAATTGACAGACTTGCTTAAAATGTTAAGCCCTAAAATCACATGGAACTCAGAGCAAAATATCATTTGGGTACGCAATTTCCTGAAACACCAACCCAAATCCCCCCAATTCCTAAAGTCTGTGGTTGAGTGTATCAAACATATAAATTGTAATGGTTTGGTAACTGAATATCTTGACTATTATCGTATGCAAGGGGTATCTATACCCTATCAATACCCTAAAGATACCAATACAATACCTACTAGAGACATACTAGAACTAGAACTAGAACTAGATAAAGATATAGATAAAGATAACGATAGAGTTATACTACCTTCTTGGGTCAAACAAGAGACTTGGGATGCTTTTATGGAAATGAGGAAAAAGCAAAAGGCCATACCCACACCACTTGCCATTACTCTTTTGCTTGGCAAACTTGAAAAACTAAAAGAAAGCGGAAACGACCCCAACGCTGTGTTAGAGCAATCTATTATGAATAACTGGAAAGGTGTGTTTACCCTGCACGATGGAGATAGGTATGGAAAACATAAGGGAGACAATAAAGAACTTGGGAAGCCCAAAGGAAATACTGGAAAAGATGGCAGAGACACCACAAAGTTTACCAGTGGACAATTCGGACACATGGTACAGTAGTTGCGAATTGTGTCAGGGGAGTGGGGTTGTCCATCCGGCGAAGGATGGGAGACCGATGTATAGTGAAGTCGTATTATGCCAGTGCCGGAGAAAAGAGGTAGAGGAACAGCGCCGGTTGAGATTATTAAAGACTTGCCAGTTTCCCGAAATGGTGGAGAGTATGACCTTTGAGAATTTTAAGATATTTCCGGCGGTAAAAGGGGTATTGGAAGTGGCGAAGAAGGTGGCCGGTCAACCTGGCTCATTGTTTTGGCTCACCCTCATGGGCTGGAATGGCGTGGGGAAAACTCACTTGGCTGTGGCAATCTGCAAGGCTTGGGCTGATGCTGGTGTGCCTTCGCGCTATGTGTGTGTGCCATTGCTACTTGACGAATTGAGAGAGGGGTTTGCCAAGACGAATGATGATAGTTATCAGAGCCGGTTTGATTACTACTGCCAAGTTCCCCTACTACTGCTTGATGATTTGGGGATGGAATCTAAAACCGGCTGGGTGCAGGAAAAGTTGGAAGCCATCGTGGACTACCGGCTCATGCACAAGCTGTCCCTTATAGTAACCAGCAATAAGGCTCTGGATGAATTGTCACCGCGTATTGCCAGCCGATTGACCAGGTTGCCGGAATCAAGAATGGTAAATATAAAAGCGCCGGATTATATGGTGGAAAAGGCAAGGGTAAAATAGCATCCGCCCAAGATAGGGGAGTTAATTGAGTAAACCAAGGTTGTTAGATTTATTCTGCTATTAAGCCAAATAAACATCAGTAGGGGTAGAAGTAATTATGTCTAGCTATGAGCAGTTTTTAGATAGCAAGCGATACAAGACTCTTGATAATGGTCGTGATGTATCAATTGGGCAGGTACACTCAAAGCTTTTCGGTTGGCAAAAGGATATTGTTAGGTGGGCATGCCGTAAGGGTAGGGCAGCGGTGTTTCTGGACACCGGACTCGGCAAAACATTTATTCAGTTAGAATGGGCTAGGCTCATGGGTGAGAGTACCCTCATTTTTGCCCCACTTTCAGTCGCTCGTCAAACTGTCCGTGAAGCCAAAAAAATTGACATTGATATTAAGTATGTACGAAGCCAAAGCGAGATAAGCTCTGATAGTATACTTTGGATTACGAATTATGAAATGGCCGGAGAGTTTGACTATTCCACTTTTGGGGCTGTGGTATTGGATGAGTCCAGCATATTGAAGTCAATCGGAGGTAAGACCCGCAAGAAGTTGACGGAATTATGCTCCGGTATTAAATACCGCTTATGCTGTACGGCCACGCCAGCCCCGAATGACTACATTGAACTCGGCAATCATACTGAGTTTATGGGTATCTGCAAGCAATCTGAAATGCTGGCCATGTTCTTTGTCAATGCCAACAAAGAGCATACTATTGAGTTAGAAGGTCATACCTATCGGAAAAAAGGGACTAATAAGGGTGGTACGGAATGGCGGTTAAAACACCATGCCGAGCAATCATTCTTCAGGTGGCTATCATCGTGGGCAATCACCATGACAAAACCATCTGACTTGGGTTATGGAGATGATGGTTTTGTATTGCCGCCGTTGAACATCAAGCCTATCTATGTTAAAGGTGAATACAAACCAGCGAACCAACTATTTTTCACACACTTACACGGCATTACCGACAGGGTGAAGGTCAGACAATCTACACTTGCTGGTAAGTTAGATAAACTCCAAGAGACGGTCAATGGGAGTGGTCAGTGGATTATCTGGTGTGGGCTGGATAGTGAAAGTAAGGCTGCCTCCTCAGTGTTGCCCGATGCAGTTGAGATTAAAGGCTCAGATAGCATCGAACATAAAGTAAACTCAATCGAGGGATTTCAGGATGGGAATATAAGAATAATCATTACAAAGGGCAAGATAGCTGGTTTTGGGCTAAACTTGCAAAACGCTCATAATATGGTGTTTCTAGGGATCAACGACTCATGGGAATCCTACTACCAGTGTATCCGGCGAGAATGGAGATATGGGCAGACAGAGCCAGTTAATGTATATGTGATAATTCATGAGGCTGAGACCGAGGTTTACCATAATATACTACGCAAGGATGATATGGCAAAAAGGCTAAAGGGCAAACTAATCGAGCAGATTAAGGATTATGAGAAAGGGGAACTCGGCATGGATATTTCAATCAGACAAGAATACGCACAGCGAGATGAATCAAGTAAAACTTGGATAGCCTTGCAAGGGGATGCATCTGTGCGATTAAAAGAGATAGAGTCAAACAGTATTGACCTTTCAGTGTATTCGCCACCGTTCGCTGATCTGTTCACATACACTTCAAGTGAGCGTGACTTAGGCAATTGCAAAGATTGGGGCGAGTTCTTTGAGCACTATAAATTTATAATCAATGAAGTGCTAAGGGTGACAAAGCCAGGTCGACTGACATGTGTGCATACAAGCGACATACCGGCGATGGCACAAAGGGATGGATATATCGGACTGCGAGACTTCCCTGGTGAGGTTATCAGAGCCTATGAAAAAGAGGGCTGGATATTCACTGGCCGGGCATTTGTCCAGAAAAATCCGCAGGCTCAGGCCATCAGAGTTAAAAGCAAGGCTCTCTTATTTGTCCAGCTACGTAAAGATAGTTCAGACTCTAGACCAGCGCTAGTTGACCAGATATTGATATTCAAAAAAGACGGCGAGAATGAAGTCCCGATTACTCCAGTTCAGAATGGCGAGCTTGACAATGAGACTTGGATAGAATGGGCGAATGGAATATGGCTCAACATTAGCGAGGGTGATACCCTACAATTCGCCAAAGCTAGGGGCGTTGATGATGAAAAGCATATCTGTCCTTTGCAGTTAGGTACTATTAATCGATGCATCAATCTGTATTCTAACCCTGGGGAGAGGGTGCTTACCCCCTTTGGCGGCATAGGCTCTGAGGCGTATATGGCAGTCAGATTAAGGCGGAAGGCAACCCTTATAGAGTTGAAGCCGGAATACTTTAACGTTGCTGTAGCCAATCTGAGAAAGGCGGAAGCGCAGGCCAAAGCTGTAGATATGTTTAGCATGGGGAGTGCTCTATGAAACTAGCTTTTATTTCCGGCCCCTATCGGGCAGACACCCGGCAAGGTGTCTCTGATAATATCGAGAGGGCAAAACATGTGGCTATTGGCTTGTGGGAGGATAGTAGAGGCAACAAAGGCTAGGGGTTATAATAATAAAAGAGGGCAACCGGTAAAGAATCGGTTTGATACAGGTCAGGATATGTATGATTGGTGGGTAGCTAGGAAATAAAAAAGGGGTGGTATGATATGAATTGCCCAAAGAAAAAAGACAAAGACCATGCTTGGCATCATCATTGGTGTTGGCTCCGTAATTACCCTCCGGATTGCAATAAGTGTGAATACGGAAAGGAAGGATTGTGTGACTATCCCTGGCGAATCGCAGAGGCGGTATATGACGAAGCCATTAGAGAAGCCACAGAAAAAACCCCTAAAGCCTGACCACCCCTGTCATAATTGTGGTAGTGAGGAATGGTGGCTGAGGGATAACAGTTATGGGAAAGACGGGCAGGTTTGTGGGGTTTGCCATCCAAAACCAAAAGAAATATTGCAAAAGACTTGACAAGTGGAGTATAATATGTACCATAAATTAAGGTATGGGGGTTGGTGATGTACAAGAAACTGTTTTTCGGGCTTGTCGGGATTATTATCGTGGCGTTATTGGTGGTATCTTTGGGGATGCCTCTTTTTGCACGAGAGCCGGAATACTCTTATCAGGTCAGGGTGCTTTCCGGTGGTCAGCCGGTGCAGGATGCTTATGTTAGGCTGGCCGGAGTGGGGGTGGAAATGACCAGAGCGGATGGTATCGCGGTCTTTGATGTCAGTGACGCACCAGGCAGAGGGAAGGGGAGACAGGGATTGTATAGGGGGGCGAGGTATGCGACCAATAAGGGAAAGATAGCTGGCACAGTCACCGATGAATATGACCTGTACCGGATAACTGTATCAAGCCATGATGTAGGCGAAACACCGAGTCCCAAAGACCCATCCTATACTCTTGGCACTGAGGGCTACCTGAAACTTAACGCGGTCTATGATATTGATATTAATTAATTATGTTCGGTATGCGTGGTAACAAATTCGGTGCTAAAAAGACATTCTCGGCCCTGTGTGACCGGATGTTTGATAGCAAGGCTGAGGCGAGAAGGGGTGAGGAACTTGTATTACTGGAAAAAGGTGGGCAGATTAGAGACCTGCAATACCAAACCTCTTTTCTTTTGTGCCAAAAACCCAACATCAAGATAAAAGTTGACTTCTGCTACCGGCAAAATGGTAGCATTATTTATGAAGATGTGAAGGGGATGGGCGAG
>CEPX01192473.1_pt1 | contig 12617 bp, 15 predicted proteins | sample 361361 | NCBI WGS metagenome assembly CEPX01 (sample SAMEA2619974, study PRJEB7988) | marine metagenome | biome: marine biome (ENVO:00000447); feature: mesopelagic zone (ENVO:00000213) & marine oxygen minimum zone (ENVO:01000065); material: "saline water (ENVO:00002010), including plankton... | reverse complement strand
ATAATATCTTTTTGTAAAATCATTTTTTCTTGCTATAAAATTTGGCACCCAATCTATATCAAAAATAGGAACATTAGATCCTGAATTTTTTTGGTTTAAAGTAAATAAATGTCCGACAGCACATGCAACAATTATTTTTTCTCCTTGTCTATTAACTTCATAATAAGGAACTTTTTGATTATCTCTTTTTACTGAATTACCAAGTGCAGATGCAATTTTTAGCGCTGCTTGTGGTTTTTCTGTAATTATTAATTCATAACCTTGTTTTTTCAGATTAATTTTTGGAGCAGTAAATTCTTTCTTTTTTCTTGTAGTTTTTTTTCTAGTTTTTCTTTTTTTCTTTTTTAAAGGTAAAGAAATAACTTCTATTTTTTCTAATGATTCTCTATCTGGTTTTTTATATTCTTTTTTAATTGTATGTTTTAAATCAGTTTCATCAACAGGAAAATACTCTTCTGCTACTTTTTCTTCTTTTGTTTTTTGAATTTTTTTCCTAATTTTTTTAGGCATTTTAACTCTTTAGAATAAGGATTTTTAAGTTTTTGTAATTTTGTATTTGATAAGTTTTTAAATATATTATTCTTTTATAATCTTATGAAAAGGGAGTATTGGATTATTGGAATAATTATATTATTAATTGTTTCTGCATTAACATATTATTATTTTCAGCAAGAATATGGTGCTAAGTGTGAATTTATGGATGCGGATAAATGTGATAGGTCTTGTAAAACTGATTCTGATTGTAAGTTTTCAGTTGGAACTTGTGTTAATGTAAAGGAAGATGTTTATCTAGAAGAAGGTATATTACCTGCATATGAAGTAGCAACATGTTCATGTGAAAACAGCTTATGTGTTGGAACCCTTACTGGTGAATATGCTATTTAATTAAGTTAATTTGATACATTAACAGCAATTTATAAAAATCTTTATCTATTTTTAGTTAAATGGAATTTTGGACATTAATTTTAGGAATTTTAAGTTTAGCTATTTTTTTATTTTGGAGTTCCGGGTTTTTTTTAGGTGCGCCTTTTTGGTCAACTAATAAAAAAACTCTAAAAAAGATGATTGAATTTTCTAAAGTTAAAAAAGAAGAAAAAGTTGCTGATTTAGGTTCTGGAAATGGGAAAATTGTTATAGAGTTTGCAAAAAGAGGAATTGAATCTCATGGTTTTGAAATTAATCCTTTTCTTGTTTGGATTTCAAGAAGAAAAATAAAAAAACTAAATCTTGAGAGAAAAGCATTTATTCATCAAAAAAATTTTTGGAAGCAGAATTTTTCCCAGTTTGATATAATAAATATTTTTCAAGTAGGATATATTATGGGAAAATTAGAGAAAAAATTAAAAAGAGAATTAAAAAAAGATTCGAGAATTATTTCAAATACTTGGGAATTTCCAAACTGGAAGCCAGAAAAACAAGAGGGAAATGTTTATTTGTATAAACTTTAAATCTCAAAAATTTTTTCTTTTCTGCTAACATTAATAACATGTGTTTTTCCTATTTTTTCTTCAAATCCTGCAGCTTCATGAATATGGGAGAATATTGCAATATCTGGCTGGAATTTTTCAATAGCTTTTCTTACTGCTTTTGAACCCTTAAATCCAGAGAATTCTGACTTAGTTCCTTTAGGATGAATGTGGGTAACCATTATTTTTTTATCTAATCCTTTGATTTTTTCATTCCCTTTTCTTAATAATTCAAAAATCTCTGAATCTTTTATCTGATGGATTCCTATATCTGCTCCGCCAGCTCCAAAAATTCCCACATTATCTTTTATAAAAGAATACCCATGAATGTTTTTTGTGTTTGGATATAGTTCTGCCAAAAAATCAACTGTTGCAACACTTTCATGATTACCTGGAATTAAAAGCACTTGTTTTTTTGCTTTTACAAAAGGGCCGACAATATTTTTTGTTGAATCTTCGAAAAAAGTTAAATCACCTGTTAAAATTACTAAATCAATTTTCTCTTTTTCTGCTTTTTTAGCAATTTTTTTTACAAATCTTTCATCTCCATGAATATCTCCTACTGCAAGAATCTTTGTTTTCTTTTGATTTTTTTTCATATAAATTAAAAAGTATATTGGTTAATAAATTTTCTTGAATTTGTAAAAGTTAACTCAATATTTTATATTTGTAACTATTAAATGGTGGTAGAATAGGAACTTACAAAAGATTTAAAAGTAATATATTTTCTGATATATGTATTAGAGTATATATAAAATGAAAGAAAATTTTGATATCTTTTTTAGAAGAAAGCCGGCAATGATGTTGGTAGCTTTGAAAAAAAATTCAAGAATGAGGTATGGTAGTATTTTAGCTAAAGAAGTTGATTGCACTTATAGCCATGCAGTAAAAATTCTGCAAACTTTAGAATATCTTGGTTTAGTTGTTTTTGAAAAAAGGGGGCGAATAAAAGTTATACAACTAACCAAAAAAGGAAAAGAAGTTGCAGATGCTATTGAAAATATACAATTATTAGTTAAGTAATTTTTGCCAAGCCCCTGAATAAAGATTAATAATCTTAGAAATTTCTATTTAGAGTTTTAAGTATATTATGGCCCTGGAGCTTAAATCAAAGATTTAGGCTACATTGCATTTGACAATTCAAATGGCCCTGGAGGGATTTGAACCCCCGACACCTGGATATCTCCGAAACTTCGCGACATATTCGCGTCGTAAGAGTCCAGTGCTCTGCCAAACTGAGCTACAGAGCCACATTAATTATTTGTTAGAAAAAGTTTAAATTTTTATCTATATTCCCGCCATGTGTGTTCACACTTTACACACTTAAAGAATTTTGTTTCAGATTCATCTCCTGCTCTTGTTTGAACAGTCCAAAAATAACATTCTCCATTTTTACATTTTCTACAAGTTTCTGCGATTTTAGGAAGAGTTTGAGTATCTTTATCACTCACAACAGCAACTTCTTTTTTTTCTTCTATTTTTTCACTTGTATTTATCTTTATTTTTTCTTTTGTAGAATAATTACATCTAGGACATCCATAATTTTTTGTTTTCTGAACAAGAACAGCTCCGCATTTAGGACAAAATTCCATTTTAATTAATATCTTGTTTTTTAGCTAATGTTTGTTTAAAAAACTTTCTTTAACTGTGTACTATTCAATCATAGCGACTTAATCACAAAATCCTTTATTAGAAGAAGATTTTTGGTTCTCAAAAAAGATTAGTTTTATCCATCCAAGATAAGGTGCAATTTTAAATTGAGCTTTTCCAATTATTTTTTCTGCAGGAATATTTTTTTCAGAAGGAATTTGTCCATTATTATTATCACCTAATGTAGAGAAAGTATTTTCATTGACTTCAACTATTCTATGAATTATAGGGTTGTTTGCTCCACCATCAAAAATTATTACATCTCCAATTTTTAATTTTTCAGGATTTGCACCTGTTACTAACAAAATATCTCCTTTGTTAAATCCTTTTTTAAATTTAAAATCTTTGAAATTTTCTATCTCAAATTTTGAATATTTTTCTTCGTGTTTTTGAAACCATTCGTTGGAATTTGAAAGCAAATTCCCATCATGATACATTGAACATGATTCAACAATTGCTAAAGGTAAAGAAGTTCCTGTTACAAGACTTAATCCTGGGAAAAAAATAAATTTTATGAAAACAAATATTATAATAATTGAGAAAATCCATCCTTTTAGAGAATCATCTTTCCACAATAAAAACCAGAACTTGTTCCAAAGATCTTTTATTTTATTTTTCCTCTTCATTAAAGAAAAAAGAAAAAAGTATTTTTAAAGTGTTTGATATATGTCAAGTGAAAATATTTTTATACCTTCTTTCCATAAGTTTAATATGAAACCTCAAAAACTCTTAGGTATTTCATTTATTCTATTAGCATTAATTGTTTCTGTTTCAAATATAAGTATAACAGGAGCTGTAATAGGTTCTTCTCTTTCTAATTATTTTAGTTTTATTACTCTTGTATTATTTATTGGAGGTATTGGTTTATTAATGGCTGGGAGAGAAGCTAAAGAAGGAAATCTTGCAGAATTAGCTAGTGATTCAGAAATATCTAGTGCCCTTAAAAAGGAAGGTATAGCAGGCTACATTCCCAGAACAGAAAAGTTAGAAATAATATCAGATACATTGGGAGGATATGAAAAATTTTATATTCCTTCAATAAAAAATGGAGATACTATTTATGTTCATATAACTAAAAAAAAGGCAGCAAAATCAATAATTCGTAAAGGAGGTCGTCTTAAACATGGTGGAATAAGCACGTATGGTCAGGCATTTATTTTTACTGGAAAAGACGCTTTAAATAAATCAAAAATATTTATAGATTCACTTAGTAAAAAAGGAAAATATGTAGGTGTCACAAATCCCACAAATGCAATAATATTTAAAACAGATATTGTACCTACACTAAATAGACTTTCTTCAAGAATAAGAAATTACCCTGGTGATTGGAAAGCAATGTGGGATCATGATATCCCAAGAAGTTTGATGTATGATGTTGAAAATAGAAGTATTGCAGCTTAATCAATTACTATAATATTTTTGAAAAAATTTGCATTTTCTCTTGAACAAACATAAACAGTATCTCCAATAGAGTTATGAATATCTGAAATAGATCTATAAATTTCAACGGCTTCATTCATATCTTTAAAATCTTCTTCCCCGACAGCATAAGTAGGTCTACATCTATAAGTTGCAAAATTAACAATAGGATAAAAATAACCTATTTCTTCCAAACTTACCTTACTTCTTTCATTATAAGTTTTAGAAAGCAAGTCTTGATTAAATAGGTTCAACTGTAATGCTATACCCCCAAAATCATTTAATTCTTGTAAATTTTTTATAACTTTTATTGAAGTGTCTAAAGTTAAAGGCAAAATAGTTGGTAAAATTAATATTCCTTTATCTATACTTTGTTTTTGGTTTTCTATTCTCTCTGCTTCCATTAAAAATTAAGATTCTCTTATGTTTATAAAACTTCCTAATCATAACTACTTTAAAGTTAATAAAAAGGTAGCATATCCATTTTTTCTTCAGCTTTTGGGAAAAGGATTTTCATTTTTATTGATTCATTTGTAAATAATTCTTTTATATCTTTTAGTGTATCTTGCAGTTCTTTGTGAGATTTAAATATTACTTGAAACATGCAGTTTGGTTTGTTAATCAGAAGAGTTATTTGATCAATATGTTTATGTTTCTTAGCAAATTTTTTTATATTTTCTTGAGTTTTTGAAGAGAAATTATTTATTTCCATTAATATATCTGCATAATAATACCCTAATTTATTCGTGTCAAAAAACATCCTTGAGCCGAGAATTATGTTTTCTTTTTCAAGTCTTCTTATTTTATATAAAGTTAATTCTGGAGAAATTTTCAATTTATGTGCAATATCTATTATTTTAACTCTTGCATTATTTGAAAACATTTTTAAGATTATCTCGTCTTTTTTATCAAGAACTATTTTTTTTAGAGGAGATTTTAGATCTGTTATTTTATATGTGCTTTCACTAAAATTATGACCTAAAAATTTCATTGGATAAAGTTCTGTGAAAAATGATTTTAAAACTAGATAGTCTGATATTATATCTTTGTTTTCTTCAAATAAATTTGATACATACTCATTTATTTCTTCTTCATTTTTGAAAACTAAGTTAATATAGAAATCATAATCTCCAAACATTTCATCTTTTGATATGAGGTTTTTGTCTTGTTTTAGTTTTTCTGAAAATTCTTTAATTTTATCTGGCCTGATTTTTAATAACAATGCAGATAAAGTATTATATCCTAATTTAGGATAATTAAATAATGTAATAAATTGTTTTATTATTCCTTCTGATTGATATTTTTTTAATTTGTATTCAACTTGATCTCTTGTAAATCCTGTGGCTTTGGCTATTTTTGAAATAGGTTCTCTGTTATTGTGATACAAATAATTCAGTAATTTTATGTCTGATTCTTTAAGTTCCATTTTATTTTAATTGTTTTAATATTTATAAATTTACCTATTTAATAAATATTTTTATATTATTTATTTATTTTTTTAGGAATTTTAATACATAATATTTATATATAAGTTATTACTTGAAAGTGATATAAAATAAAACAAATTTTTAATTAAAATTTGAATACAATGAAAAAAAGATTATTTAGTAATTCAGCTGAAGAAGTAGCAGTAGATTTAATAGGTAGGACTATGGAAAGAAAAGGGGGTAGAGAATATATTTCAGGTGTAATAAGAGAAACAGGAGCTTATGAAGAAGGTAATGAAACACCTTCAAGAAGTGGAATGAAATATGCTCCAGGAACAATTTTTTTAATGCCTTTTAGGGGAAGTTCTTTATTGAATATAGCTACAGATAGAGAAGGATATCCTTCATGTGTAGAAATAAGAGAAGTTCAATTTGAAGATGAAATGGTAACTGGTTCAGGAGCAATTGCAAAATTTCTTTCTTTATCTGATTTAGATGGTGCAATACTTGGAGATGAATTAAGTATTACTGGAAAACCTGTAAATCCCTCTTTAATTAAAAGAATCGAAGGTTCTCCTGAGAATTGTCTTGGATATTTCTTATTAAAATAATTTGAGGAAAAATGGCTGAAAAAAAACCAAGACCAACTAAAGAAGAATTAGAAAGATTGTATTTTGAAGAAGAAAAATCTAAAAAAGAAATGAAGATAATCTATAGAGTAGGTGATAAAACCTTAAAAAGTTGGTTTATGTATTATAACATTCCTTCTAGAAGTAGAAATAAGGCAATTAGATTAGTAAAAAAGAGAAATAGCAAATGGCCAGATAAAGATACTTGGGTTGAATATGGTATTCATCATGGTTATAGTCAAATAAGCACTACAAGTTTGTTGGAAAGCGAAGATCAAATAAAAATAAGTTGGTATTATAGAGGAATGAAATTAAAAGATAAAAATGGGGAGAGTTTAGTAAAGAGTTTTCCATTTAGTAGAAGAAGAATTGATAATGGATGGAAAACAAAAGAAGAATGGACTCAACATGGATTTGAACAAAGATATAATGAAAGAAGTCCAAGTGAATTAAAAAAAGGGGATAAAGAAGGAAAAAGTTGGTACTTTAAAGGACAAACCAGAAAATGGACAAAATTTTTTGATTTTAATAGAATGCATAAACCAAAGGGTTATTGGAAAAATCTAAAAAAGGTTAAAGCAGAATTAAGAAGAGCAATTGAAAAAAATGGTGGGAAGTTTCCAACCCAAAGAGAATTAACTAAATTAGGATTTAGTAAATTAATTAATGCAATGAAGATACATGGAGGAATGAAATTTTTAAAAGAAAAAATGGGCTATGTTCAAGTTAAAACAAACAACCAATTCATGGATTTTCTTAAACAAGATGAAACAGCCAGAAACTTAGCAGGATTAGTTGTTGTAAATGGTCAAGGAGGATATGATATTGAAAAAGTAATGGTTGAATTGTATGGAAATAAATTCTCAAACCATCCTGATTTACATAAGTTATTGCAAGAAAATGAAGATTCTATTAAAGTACTTATTGAAAATGGAATAACAAATTTAGGAGCATATATTGGAGAATATAGTTTAGGAGATAGAGCCATTATTCCTATTTTAATTGGACAAGCTCTAACAGAAATCCCTGATAAATTAATGACAATTTCTTTAGAAGATAGATTATTTAGATCTTTAAGAAGCACTTATAGTCCAAAATTTAATGAGAATCCTGAAGATGTTTTAACAGAAGTAAAAGAAAAAGTTGATTCTACAAAAGGTAAAGAAAAATCTTTGTATCAAAGATTGCAAACTCATTATGAAAATGTAATTTCTTTAGGAGGAGAATTAAATGCTTAACTTAAGACCTTGTCAATTAGAAGCAGTAGTAGATATTTTAGACAAAAAGAAAATTCTCATAGCAGATGATATGGGTTTTGGAAAATGCGCTGAAGCAATATCTGCTAAAACAGCACTTGAAAATAGACTTGGTTATGATATTAACACATTAGTTTCTTGCCCCTCTTCTGTAACTGAACATTGGGAAGATGAAGCTAGAAAATGGTATAAAAAAAGAGATCAAACTAAATCAACAATAATTCAAACACAAAATTATGGAGAAAGTTTAGAACAAGCAAGAAATTCAGATTTTGTAATTGTTGATTATCCAACTTTATCTGCTTTAGGAGATTCACAATCTGCAATTGATAAATTTTCTGGAATGGGATTTAAATATGGAATTATTGATGAAGTTCATAATGCTAAAAATCCAGAATCTATAAGAAGTATGTCTGTAAAAAGTTTATTTGATTCTATGGAATATTTAACATTATTATCTGGAACACCTGTGCCAAACAGTGTTCTTGATATTTATATGTTATTAAGTTTATTAGACAAAGATACTTTTCCTATTGACTCAACTAACCCAAGAGCATTATTATCTAGTTTTTATAATACATTTAGAGAAGATCCTGAATTTGTAAGTAGATTGCTCAATGATAGAATGTTGAGAAGAACAACTGACGAATATTTACATACAAAATTTCCAGAATTAAGGCAAAGAGATTTAGAAGTTTTTTTAGAAGGAGAGCATAGGGATATTTACCTGCAAGTTTATGAAAATGATGATATAAAACCAGGGTCAAAATTATGGCAGTTGATTAAAGCATCTATAGATCCAAATTTAGTAAATCCAAGATTATTAGATGAAAGATTAAGAGAAAGAATTGGAAGAATGGAATCTAGTGTTTATGATTCATTAGATAATTTAGTAGAAGAAGTTGTTGATAATAATGGTAAAGTTTTATTATTTTCTGATTTAAAAGAAGGAGTAATTGAAAAATTAGGAAAAAGATTTTCAAAATATGGCGCTGTTTTAATAGATGGGGATGTTTCTTCAAAAAGAGTTAATGGAGATTTGAGTGCAAGAGAAGAAATTAGAAAAAAGTTCCAGAATAATTCTGATTGTAAAATTTTGCTATCAACTACTGTTATGGATGAAGGTGTTGATTTAACCGCAGCCACAGATTTAGTGCATTTAACATTGCCTTATACTCCTTCAGCATTTGATCAAAGAAATAGAAGAGCTCAAAGAATTGGTGAAATTGATAAAGATTATGTAAATGTTCATGTAGTAAAACCAAGATTAGGTGGTTTAACACCTATAATAACAGATGGTGTTCAAAGATTATTAGATGATAAAAGAAGGATTATTGATTATTTACTCCATGATCCTTTTTCAATTACTGAAAAGGATTTAGATGAAATTAAAAATGGAAATCATCAAAAATCCAAACATCTTGTTCCATTAATAGCAAGTCCTACAAAAGCAATTTTCTCTCATTTTGCACAATTAAAAATGCAAGGAGGAAGAAAAATATCTCAACATTACAATAAATATTCTGAAGAAGCTGAAAATATAGCTAGATTATATGCTTCTCATTGGGAAGGTTATTATGGAGGGAATACTGCTAATCTTTACACTAAAGTCATTAGAGCAATAGAAGAAAATGGATATTTAGAGAAAATTTTAGACATTGCTTCTGGGCCATTTTCATTATCAAGAAAATTAGAAAGACCTATTGTGAACTTGGATTTAAATCAACACATGCTTAATACAGGAAGAATCTTAGAAGAACAAGAAATTATAGTTCCAGGAAATACAGCTGTTGAAGGATTTTTTAATGAATTGCCTTTTATAGATGAATCTTTTGACTTGGCTCTTTGTTCTTTAGCATTGCATATGTCAAAAGTAAGAACCAAATCAAGAAATAAAATAATAAATGAAAGAGAGCAAGCATTAAGAGAAATGAATAGGGTATTAAAACCAGAAGGATATGGAATAATTACATTACCTCACACTTTAATATCTCCATCAGATGAAGCAAGTTTTTATAGAGGATTAGGAGATTTAGGTTTTGAAGTTTTACCATTTAGTGGATTTTATAGAGGTCCAAAAGATTCTAAATTTAAAGTTTATATGGCTGGATTAAGAAAAAAATCAGAACCTTGTGAAGAAGCTTTAGATGAAAGTGCTTTGCAGTGGAAAATGGATAAAAAATTAAGTAAAACAACTTCTAGAACTAAAGATAAAAGAGAACAACCTGTTAAAGAACAAAAAGAAACTAAAAAAGAAATTACTACTGATTTTTATCACACTAGAAATGGAAAATCTGTTGAGGAGATGATAAGATAAGGAGAAGGGTAAGGAAAAATGAACTATAAAAAATATTATTCATCTTCATCAATATCATCTAAGAATTCATCCAATTCATCATCTAATTCACGATCTATTGACTTAAAATCCAAAATTGAATTGCCCATACCAATTCGGTTTTTCATAAAAATCGAGAGTTTTTACATTATATAAAGGTATGTGGGAGGAAAAATTTAAAAAGAAGAAAAATTAAAAATATATATTATATAGGTTGTTTGCTGAGTCTGTCAGTCATGAATAAGGCAATCTTCAGAGCTAGTGTAAGCTCAAATTCTTTTCTTTTTGAATTTATTAGATCTTATATATCCTCTGTTATTTAATTAATAAAATGGAACAACAAAAAAATAATGAATGGAAAATAGAATGGAAGTATAATCTTAGTGTATACTGGAGTTTTCTGGGAAAATACAAGTTATTACTTTTATCTCTTTTGATTCTTGTATTAATTGTAGAAGCATTATTTATAGTTGATAAGTATATTTTAAAATTAATTATTGATAGTGGAACAGAATATCTTGCTGGAAATTTACTTCGAGGAGTTTTTATGCAAACTTTATTAATTATTGCAATTGTTTTTTTATCTGTTGTTGTATTAAGAATTACAGGACAATGGATTAAAATTCATTTAATGAATATTCTTGAATCAAAGATGATATTAGATTTGAAGAGGAGATTTTTTAATCATTTAATCAAATTATCTTATAATTTTCATACAACTCATAAAACAGGTTCTTTAATCTCAAGAATGTTGCGTGGAGCAGGTTCACTTGAAAATGTTACAGATATAATAATTTTTCACTTTGCACCACTAATTTTGCAATTAATTATAGTAATTGCTTCAATAATTTATTTTAGCAAGATTTCTGTAATAGTAATCCTTATCACGGTCTTAAGTTTTATATCATATGGTTTTTATATTCAACAAATACAACAAGGTTCAAGATTAAAATTAAATAATTCAGAAGATATTGAAAAAGGATTTGTTAGTGATGTATTTACAAATATTGATTCAATAAAATATTTTGGTAAAGAACAGAATATAAAAAGAAAACATGAAAAAGTTACAGACAATACTACATTTTGGTTTATAAATCATCTACATTATTTTAGATGGTTTGATTGTGGATTATTTTTAATCTTAGGTATTGGAACTTTTTTCATAGTTTACTTTCCTCTTATGAGTTTTTTAGATGGGGAAATATCTCTTGGTACACTTGCATTTATTTATACAATTTTCAGTCAATTAGTTGGAAACATGTTTGCATTTGTTTGGGGAATGAGAGGATTTTATAGATCTATGGCTGATTTCCAAGATTTATTTTATTATGGTAAAATAGAAAATGAAATTAAAGACAAACTAAATGCAAGAAATTTAGAAGTAAAGAATGGAGAAATTGAATTCAAAAATGTTTCATTTTCTTATGGAAAGAAGAAGGCTTTCAGTTTGGATAAATTTAATTTGAAAATAAAAAAGAATGAAAAGGTTGCTTTAGTTGGGCCTTCTGGATGTGGAAAAACTTCTTTGATGAGGATGTTATATAGATTGTATGATGTTGATTCAGGGGAAATTTTGATTGATGGAAAAAACATTCAAGATGTTAAGCAAGAATCATTAAGAAGTGAATTAAGTATTGTTCCTCAAGAATGTGTTCTATTTGACGACACAATTTATAATAATATTAAGTTTTCAAATCCGAAGGCAACAAGAAAACAAGTTATGAATGCTATGAAGTTTGCACAACTTGATAAAGTAATTAAAAATTTCCCTAAGAAAGAAAACACAATTGTAGGAGAAAGAGGTGTTAAGTTATCTGGAGGAGAAAAACAAAGAGTTTCAATTGCAAGAGCAATTTTAGCAAATAAGAAAATATTAGTTTTAGATGAAGCAACTTCTGCACTTGATTCAGAAACAGAACATGAGATTCAAAAAGATTTACATAAATTATTACAAGGAAGAACATCAATAATAATTGCACACAGACTTTCAACAATTATGAATGCTGATAGAATTATAGTTATGAAGAAAGGAAAAATAATTCAACAAGGAAAACATAAAAATTTAATCAGGAAAAAAGGTGAATATAAAAAACTCTGGAATTTACAGAAAGGGGGTTATATAAAGTAAATCTTATAAACATCTTTTCTTTATTTAAAATATAAAATGGTGTGGAATATTGAGGCAATAATTTTTTACTTGTTTCTTTTAGATAGTGTTGGAGCAAATATAGCAGCATGGTTTTTCTCTAAATGGTACAAAAAAACTTTTAAGAAATCATGGTTCTTTAAACGTCTTCCTTTAACAAAAGGTTGGGCTTTTGTGTATTTGGTTTTAGTTCTTTGGGTTGGATATGGATTATCTAGATTGGGTGTTTTACCTTATTAACCAAAATATTTATAAATATACATTTTCTGTGTATACTTAAGGTATATAC
>CEPX01128839.1_pt1 | contig 12618 bp, 12 predicted proteins | sample 361361 | NCBI WGS metagenome assembly CEPX01 (sample SAMEA2619974, study PRJEB7988) | marine metagenome | biome: marine biome (ENVO:00000447); feature: mesopelagic zone (ENVO:00000213) & marine oxygen minimum zone (ENVO:01000065); material: "saline water (ENVO:00002010), including plankton... | reverse complement strand
TTCCACTTTAACAGAAAAGACAAGAAAAGCATTATCTTCTGAAAATTTCTTTATGTCCTCTTCCACATACCTTCTTGTTGTCATGTTAAATTGGTTTGTTTTCTGGGTAAGTTGAGATATTCTTGGTATGTTGAATTTGTTGGCTTTATCAGCAGTTACTTTCATATTCAGATTCTTAAGAAACTCTGTCAGATCTGTTGCAGATTTTTGGGATTCTGTACGCTTTCTTTGCTGGGCATACATATTCCCTCTTTTCTTATCCTCTTCTGTTATCTGCAATGTATTAAAATCATTTAAGTCCATCAATGTTTTCAGATAAAGTGAAGGGTCTTCTGGCAGCTCTATTACATTAATCTCGGGAAAAGATTCTCTTATCATTTCTCTATTAGCTTTGTCATCATCGACAAACACTAAACTATCCGTTCCTATATTCAGTTCTTCTGTAAGTGCTTTCATATTTGCTATCTTATCATTCCAGTTTATATACATGGCTGCAAAATTATTTTCTTTAAGGACCATATGTGGGTGTTTCTTAAAGACCTCAATAACATCATCATGATTATTCTTACTATTTATTGCCAAAATTACTCCACGGTCGAAAAGAGAAAGCAGATATTGTTGAAATTCCATAAAGGGTCTTCCTTCAGGTGTAGGTCCTAGCTTTATTCCTTCTACACCATCCTCTCCTATTATTCCGCCCCATAATGTATTATCCAAATCCAAAACAATGCATTTTTTTGTAAGGGCTATTAACGGTTTGATGTAACTGACGTATTCTTCACAAAGATTAGGAATATAATGCAGATTAAGCTTCATATCACCCATATAATACATCTTGTAATCAATTATATTGTCCTTGCCTATTTTCGAGCAGAAAACATTGTAATCAAAAACAAAAACCTGATTGTCGTCTTTGAAAATGTCTCTTAATCCAGAATTCAAGGTTTCTAAAGATTCAATAAATCCGAATTTCTGCTTGTTCTCAAGTATTCCCAATGGAGAGAACGATGGCACTTCAAAATTATGCAATAATATTTTCGCTTTAGAACTTTCTTTCAGTTTGTCAACCAAAGATTTCATTTCATCCAGTTTTTCATCAATAAATGCCTTCCTCTGTTTGTCATCTAAGTCATAAGGAAGAAGATAATTATCACCTAAAACAGATCTTGTATCCACAAATAATATTACTATATCCGCTTTGAATTTATACAAACGACTATTTGCATCTAATATCTCCTGTGCATATTGATTGTACCCTCCAATATAGAACTCTGCATTAATTCCCAGTTCATTGCATTTTACAGACAGAACTTCCTTTACACCATTAACGGTAAAGCTGAACAACAAAGCGATTTTAATTGTTTTATTGGTATTTTTTCCTTTCTTTAGTTTCTTATAGAGGTTAAGGTAATCCGATATTCCCAATCCTTCCTTCCCATTGGTTTTATTCATTTTTTACAACGGCAAATGCCAAAGCTTTGTCATCTGAATGAGACAAGCTGATTTTAATCTTTAATCCATTAAAATCGTTATTGTTCAAGCTTACTCTTGGAATTCCAGTATCCTCATTTAATATTTCAATATCTTTGTAGTCTATGTTTTTCTTTCCCACACTGCTTAATGCTTTTACAACAGCTTCTTTTCCCGCATACCTTGCAGCCAGATGCTGATAGGGTTTTCCCTTAGAAAAACTATAATCCAATTCTTTTTCAGTAAAGATTTTGTTCAAAAAATTGCTATTCTCATCTCTATTCAAATTCTTAAATCTATCTATATCTTCTATATCAGTTCCCACCCCTAAACTCTCAAATTCTTGCATCGTAAATCAGCTATTCAATAATACCTTAACTATTCTTTCTGCTGCTCTTCCATCCCATAGCTCAGGAACTTTATTTTTCAGTTCAATCTTATTATCTATGACTTCCATTGCCTTGCTTACAACCTTTTCATTATCTATACTTACCAACAAATTCGTGCCTTGTTCAACAGTTACTGGCCTTTCAGTATTTTTCCTTAATGTGATACAAGGTACTCCTAAAACAGTTGCCTCTTCCTGTATCCCTCCAGAGTCTGTAAGTACGAACTTACTGTTTGACATAAGACATAAAAAATCAAGATAGCCTAAAGGTTCTGTCAATATAAGATTTTTCATATCCTTTATCTTATTATCCAAACCAAATGATTGTATATTTTTTCTTGCTCTTGGATGGACTGGAAATACAATCTTTATTTTTTCCTGTATCTTCTCCAGGATTGAAAGGATATTTTCAAAATCTTCTTTATTATCGACATTACTTGGCCTATGAAGCGTTAAAGCGCAATAATTGTTTTTTTCCAAACCTAGTTTTTGCAATATTTTCGAATTCTCAGCTTTTTCTTTATGGTTCAATAGAGTATCTATCATGACATTCCCTGCAAAAAATATCTTGTCCTTGCTTATGCCTTCTTTCAATAAATTTTCATTCCCGCTTTTTTCTGTTGTGAACAAAAAATCGCTTATCTTGTCTGTTTCTATCCGGTTAAATTCCTCAGGCATTGTGTTGTCAAAACTTCTTAGTCCAGCCTCTACATGCGCAACCTTAATACCGAGCTTATTAGCAACTTCAGCAGCTGCAAGGGTTGAATTCACATCACCAACAACTACCATAACATCTGGTTTCTCATTCTCAATAATAGGTTTTAATTTCTCCTTTATGGATTTAACTTGCTCATCCCTTGTCCCAGAACCGACTTCAAGGTCAGCATCAGGTTTTGGAATTCCTAGATCTTCAAAAAAAAGCTTGCTCATCTCAGTGTCATAATGCTGTCCAGTATGAATAAGAACATGCTCAATCTCATGTTTTCTTAGCTCTCTAACTAATGGAGCTATCTTCATAAAATTAGGTCTTGTCCCAACAACACTAACGATTTTCATATCCTCGAGAAACCCAAATTTATTTAAATAGTTTCCTATTGCCAAGAAGCATGAGAAAACTCAAAATAGCGCTGGTAATGCCTAATCATTTTGACATAAATTCGTCATTACATAATTTCATCAAGACCTACCAATACTTAATAAAAAACAAAAATGCAGAGGTTACACTATTTACTGACAAGAAAAACAATGTAAGCTTAGAGGATTTTAAGATAGAAAAGATTAATGGATCGGATTATAAAACAATATTTGAAAAAATCCTATTTGTTTTAGGAATTCCTAGGTTCTACTACAATGATTTGGCAGGGAAATTAAAGGGTTATGATGTAATAACCGCTAATAATCCTGAATTTTATGCTTATGCTTACCAATCTTATAAAGCAGCAAAAAAATACAAGACCAGATTTGTCCTAAGAACCTCACAAACTATAGAAGGATTTTTCCTATACAAATTAACAAAATATATAGTAAATCCAACAGTAAAAAAAGCTTATGATTATGCGAAATTCACTATCTTCACCAATCCTGAAGCAGAGAAAAGGTGCCTAAGATTAGGCCTCGTAAAAGACAGAAAGAAGAGCATCATAACAGGACACGCTACCGACACCAAAACATTCAGGCCAATAAAAGTCAAGAAACAAAAAAACACAATTCTCCTGTCAGTTGGTGGTTTATATAAGCTAAAAGGTCATCATTTAATCATTCAGGCATTGAAAAAACTAATAGATAAAGGTCATAAAAATGCAGAGTTATGGATTGTAGGAAAAGGATATTATGAAGATTATTTGAGAAACCTAGCAAAAGAACTAAATGTAGAAAAAAATGTGAAATTTCTTGGCAGTAAAAATCACAATGAACTTGCAAAAATATACAATCGATCCAAAATCTTTGTTCTTGCAAACTACCAGGAAATAACTCCTGCTGTCAACGAAGCTCTGGCATGTGAAAAACCAGTAGTTGCCATGGAATGTGGTGGAAGTAAGTTTGTCCTACCGAACGAAGATTATGGATTAATTTCAAAAAGGTTTGATGTGGATGACATGGCTGATAATATCTTATCTTTAATAAACAATAAAAAAACAGCAAAAAGGATAGCAACAAACGGGAGAAATCATATTCTGAAGAATTTCACCATAGAAAAAGTTGCTGAGAAGCTGTATATGGCCTTTACTTCATGAATTTCTTATTTTATGCTGGCCACTTTCACTTTTCTATCCTCCTTGGATGAAACACGTAAAGCCTCCATAACTCTTGCTTGCGAGAGTAGAGAAGAATAGTCAATTTTTCTTTTTTCTAGAATACTATTAAAGAAATCGGTAAAAATCAAAGTAAAATGGTTTGCAGGAGGGACGTCTATTTTTTGAGTCGAATCTTGTTTTAATAGCGTCATCTGCGGTTTCATATCATCAGGAATAGAATATGCTCTTTCCACATTGATTAAACCAGTACTTCCCCATACAGAATAATTATTTTGGTACATATTGTTAAATCCAAATCCAACAAATGCTATTTTATTTTGAGGGAATTCAATATATGCGCTACCTTGTATATCAACATAGTGTTTTTTATCATAAACTAGATTACATGTCACAGATAAGGGTTCTAATTGCAAAATCTTCCTGGACATAAAAACAGGATAGGCACCGGCATCATTTAAAGAACCTCCGCCAAGAGATTTTATATAACGGAAATTACCTTCTTCTAACGGAGGGAAGCCGAAAAAGCCTCTAAAAGAATGTACATCGCCAATAGTGTCTTCAGAAATTAAAGAAAGGACTCTTTGATGCTGAGGATGATAATTACACATAAAATCTTCATATAATCTGACTTTATTTTTCTGGCATGTATTGACCATTTCCTTTACTGCAGAAAAACTATCTGCTAAGGATTTCTCACAGATAATATGTTTTTTGGCTTTTGCAGCTCTGATGACCCACTCCTGATGCAAGCCTATTGGCAAAGGAATGTAAACTGCATCTATATCGTCTCTCTCCAGGATATCGTCATAAGATTTTTCATATTCACAATTGTTTTTTTTTGCCAATGTTCTGGCCTTTCCGCTGTCTCTGCTTGCAATTGTGATTATTTTTCCATTCTTAATGCTATTAAACGCGCTGAAAATATGTTTTTCAACAACATCTGCGCATCCTATTATGCCAATATTAACAACCTTCATTTTAAAAATAGATCTACATCCAAAAATTTCATTTTATAAACTACCTAAGACGCTTCTTGTTAATGAATTTGCTATATTGTCTTTTTTTATTAATTTTTTAAGTTGATATAAATTAAGCCATATAAAATTTTCAGGTATTTCTATTTCTTCATTTTCATCAATTTCAACAATCATGTTTTTGTTTGTTTTCAGATAAAAACGTCCCCCATCCTCTACAGAGACCACTGATGTCAAAACCTTACCTTTCTGGCCTTCTTCAAAATATTCAGCAAATAGCGGTTTTTTGCCTTTGTGTGCTTGTTTTAAGTTGCTTTCTGTTGCTTGCAATGTTGGCGATAGTTGTAGCTTATAAGTATTTCCAGGCTCATACTTTGCTTGTAACAAATAATGCATAGTACCATCTATCTTTTTGCACAGTATTCCCAATATACCGCACTCATCTTGTTTTATCATCGGTTGAGTCCAAGAAGTTACCTCTCTGCCCTGAGCTCCAGTTACACCCACACCAATAACAGAATAGAATTTTCCAGATTCATGAGAGATATTTCCAGTTTCTGGTTCTACGCGCCATTTTTTAAGTTCATTGACGCCTATTTCCTTTGTTTCAACATTATAGTTTTTCCTTTTTTCCTCCAACCAATTTAAGATCGTGTCTATATCTTTTTCATCTCCTTTTAGTTGGCTCATTTCTGATAATTGTTCGGCAAGGAATTTAATCTCTTGATCTATTTCACAATTCTCTTTCTTTAGAAAATCTAACAGTTTATTATAAATCTCAGTCATCATTGCCCCTTCTCAGTATATTTCTTATTATATACTGAGGTTTGTGATTTATAATCATGTACATCTTTCCAAGATATTCGCCAAGAATTCCTAAAATAAACAGCAGCAAGCCTGACAGGAATGATATAAGTATCATCAAGGAAGTCCAACCCAGTGCAAAGTTCCCGTATATTAAAGACCAAACTAGGTAGAATACGCCTAAAAATATGCTGAGAAAAGAGATAAAGAACCCTAACAGCATTATAATTCTTAATGGCCAGACAGTATAGTTATAAATCATATTAATCATGTAACTAAACAGCATTTTGAAAGAATAGTTGGACATTCCTATTGTCCTTTTATCATGCCTGACATTGATATGACCTACATCTCTGTTAGACACAATATCCTTTATGATAACATCAATCATTATGTTATAATTGTCAAAACCTATAAGTTCGTTAACAACGGATTTTTCAATTGCACGAAAAGAGGTTACATTATATCCGCTTCCAGTTACTTTAGATATTAATTTGTTAACGCCTTTAGAGACTAAATCGCGGAACCAACCATGATGTTTTCGTTTGTATTGACCATAAACAACCCTTTTTTTATTGTTTACTATTCCATTTACAAGTTTTAATATCTCTTCAGGGGGGTGCTGTAAATCATCATCCATTGTTATTATGTATTTTCCTTTAGCAAATTTAAGACCGCACATAATTGCATTGTGTTGGCCAAAGTTATTGGATAGATTTACTCCTGTGATTCTACGATCCCTTTTTGCAAGCGATCCAATCACATGCCAGCTTTTATCTACACTAGAATCATTGACAAGGATAAGTTCCCAAGTCCTATTACCCATTACTTTTTTTATTCGATCATGCAATAGGTCTAGAGTTCCTTCACTATTATAAACAGGAACAACAATAGAAACGTCTATTTTGGGTGCTTTCATCTTAAGTATTTTTTAAGTTCTTCAATTTTTTTCTCTTCCTGCTTAATCATACCTCTCACTTGCTCTTCTGAAACTTTTGAAGATTTTTTAAGTTCTTTTGGATCTTGACTTTTTATAAATATTTTGTTGGCGTAATTCAAAGATTCAAAAGTTCCAGCATCAGTCCATTCTCCGTCCAATACATCATAAGTCAATTCCCCGAGCTTAACATACTCATTATTCACATCCGTTATTTCGTATTCCTGTCTGGAAGAGGGTTTAAGTTTTCTAATAATGTCAAATACTTTTGAATCATACATGTAATAGCCTATAACTGCATAATCTGATTTTGGATTAAGAGGTTTTTCCTGTATCTCAACTATCTGTTTCTCATCCATAGCAACTATGCCATATCTAACCGGATCCTTGACTTTTCTTAACAATACTTTAGCGCCTTTCTTCATATTTCTGAAAGAATCGACATAGGGCTTAATAGATGCTGTAGTAACATTATCCCCTAAAATGACAACTATTTTGTCCTGATTTGCAAAACTTTCTGCCAGTCTTAATGCGTCAGCAATGCCTCTCGACTTTTTTTGTACCCTATAAGTAAACTCACAACCAAACTCCTCTCCACTTCCCAATAAGTTCACAATATCCCCCATGTGCTCTGTGCTTGTAATTACAAGTATATCCTTTATATCGCTCTCAACAAGTTTTCTAATAGGATTGTATATCATCGGTTCTCTGCCTACTGGAAGAAGATGTTTGTTCGTTACCTTTGTTAGAGGATATAGTCTTTTGCCCTTCCCCCCAGCTAAAATTACTCCTTTCATTGTATTACCTATCTACGTACATTTTTTCGTAATATTTCTGGTATTCTCCAGAGATCACATTTTTTAACCATCCCATATTTTCAAAATACCACAATACTGTCAATTTTATTCCTTCATCAAAACTTACTTTTGGGCTCCATCCAAGTTTTTCTATTTTTGTGGAATCCATTGCATATCTAAAGTCATGACCCGGTCTGTCTTTGACAAATTCTATGAGTTCGTCATTAATTTTTTCTAAAGGTGCGTTCATCAGGTTTTTGTACTGTGGCTCTTTCTCCAACAACTGTCTGATTTTGATTATTAATAATTTGACCAGATCGATGTTTTTCTTTTCAGAATTGCCTTGGATATTGTATATCTCTCCAATTTTCCCCTTATTAGCAATTAAATCAACTGCTTTGCAGTGGTCTAACACATGAATCCAGTCCCTAATATTCTCACCTTTACCATAAACAGGTAATCGGAGCCCATTTAACATATTATTAATCATCAAAGGTATAAGTTTTTCAGGAAATTGGTAGGGCCCATAGTTATTTGAGCACCTTGTGATTAAAGCTGGAAAGTTATAAGTATCAATATATGCCTTCACCATCATATCCGCACTAGCCTTAGATGCAGCATAGGGGCTATGTGGATCTAAGGGTGAAGATTCTTTAAATTTGCCTGTATTGCAAGACCCATATACTTCGTCCGTAGATATTTGTATGAATTTTTTACCATCACCATATTCATTTTCAGAGATTTCCCATTGCTCCTTAGCAGCTTTTAATAGATTTTGTGTTCCAAGTATATTTGTTTTTAAGAAAACTTGGGGTGAGTCAATACTCCTATCGACATGTGATTCTGCGGCAAAATTGATTATGCAGTTTATCTTGTACTTTGAAAATATATCTTTTAATATTTTAGGATCATTTATGTCGCCTTTTATAAAAGTAAAATTGCTGTTATTAAGCTCTGTTTTTATATTATTAATATTGCCTGCATAGGTAAGTTTATCTAAGCATAATACATGGATATCTGTATATTTTTCTAATAGGAATCTAACAAAATTAGACCCTATAAATCCAGCCCCCCCCGTTATGAGATATGTATTCATTCTAGTATGGAAAACGTTTTTCTATTTATATTTGTTTCTGTAATGCATAACCTTTTTAAACGAAAATACGTTTTTCTTATACTAACACAATGAACAATGCAACTATAGTATCAAAAGATGCAAAAATAGGAAAAAATACGAAAATATGGCACTTTACACAGGTCAGGGAAAACGTTGTAGTAGGGGAAAATTGCATACTTGGTAAAAACGTCTACATAGACCATGATGTAAAGATAGGTAATAATGTCAAAATCCAGAATAATTGCTCAATCTATCATGGATCTGAAATTGAAGATGGTGTTTTTATAGGGCCAAATGTCTGTTTAACAAACGATAAAACTCCAAGAGCGATCAATGAAGATGGAACACTTAAAGACAATAAGGACTGGACAGTCGATAAAATAAAAGTCAAAAAAGGTGCTTCCATAGGTGCTGGTTCTGTTTTGCTTCCAGGTATTGTCATTGGAGAATTTGCAATGATAGGGTCTGGTTCTGTTGTAACAAAAGATGTGCCTGATTTTGGGCTTGTTTACGGAAATCCTGCAAAGCTTGAAGGCTATGTAGACAAAAACGGGAAGAAAGTAAAAGAAAAATAAAAGTAAAATGATACCTATTGCGAAGCCTTATATTGGAGATGAAGAAATAAAAGCAGTTACTGAAGTGTTAAAGTCAGGAATAATTGCACAAGGACCAAAAGTCCGAGAGCTGGAAGAAAAATTCGCTAAATTCTGCGGAACAAAATATGCCATAACTACCAATAGCGGAACAGCGGCATTGCATACGGCTATGCATGTCGCAGGCATAAAGCAAGGAGATGAAGTAATAACAACTCCTTTTACATTCATAGCAACTGCAAATACAATCCTGATGCAACAGGCAAAGCCTGTCTTTGCAGACATTGATGAAGAAACTTTTAACATAGATCCAGAAAAAATCGCAGAGAAAATAACAGACAAGACAAAAGCCATAGAAACCGTTGATTTATATGGACAACCTTGCGATTATGGAAGCATTAATGAGATTGCAAAAAATAATAATTTGATAGTTATAGAAGACGCATGTCAGGCCGTCGATGCAGAATCAAACGGCAAGAAAGCAGGTAATTTTGGTGATATTGCCGCATTCTCATTCTATGCCACAAAAAACATAACATGCGGTGAGGGAGGGATAATAACAACAAATAATGAAGATTTTGCCCAGAATGCAAAATTATTCAGACAGCATGGGCGCTCAAAGATGACTTCTTATGAATATACAAATCTAGGGTATAATTACAGGATGACGGATCTCTGTGCAGTAATCATGCTGCAACAGCTGAAAAAAATTGATTTCATAACAAAGAAGCGTATAGAGAATGCAGAGTACTTAAGCAAAGAGCTGGAGAAGATAAAAGGGATAAAAGCTCCAAGGATTGGGAAAGACAATAGCCATGTTTTCCATCAGTACACCATAAGGATACAAGACAATTTCAAATTAAATCGTGATGAACTGGTTGAACATCTAAGCAAAAAAGGTGTTGGAACTGGAGTTTATTATCCAAAACCACTACATTTGCTTGAGCATTTCAAAAAATTCGGCTATAAGGAAGGAGATTTTCCGGTTGCAGAGAAACTAAGCAAACAGGTGATTTCTTTGCCAGTGCACCCACATTTGACAAAAGAGCAACTGGATCAGATAATTAATGTATTTAAGGAGTTAGAATAGGATGAACGAAATTAATGTTGCAGTTATTGGGTTAGGTTCTATGGGTAAGAATCATGCAAGAGTATATTCTAAGATGGATGATGTTAATCTTGTTGCTGTATGTGATGTAAATGGAGAGGCAAAAGATGTTGCTTCCGAGTTTAACGCTAATTACTATAAAGATCACAAAGAAATGTTTGAAAAAGAAGAAATAGATGCTGTTTCTATTTGTGTACCGACAAAATTGCATAAGCGGGTAGCAATAGATGCCATAGAAAACAAGATAAATGTTTTAGTTGAAAAGCCGATTGCAACTACCAAAGAAGAAGCAAAGGAAATTATTGATGCGGCTGAAAAAAATAACGTAAAGCTGATGATTGGCCATGTAGAAAGATTCAATCCAGTCATAGTAGAATTGAAGAGAAGAGTTGAGAATAATGAGCTGGGAAATGTTTTTTTGATTAAGAGCGAGAGATTCAGTCCTTTTCCTAAGAGAGTTGTAGATGTTGGTGTCACTATAGACCTCTCTGTTCATGACATTGACGTGATGCAGCACTTATTAGGCTCCAAAGTCAAAAGTGTTTATGGAATTAACTCCCAAAAAATTCATTCTAAGCATGAAGATCTCATGATGAGCATAATAAAGTTCTCTGACAATACCTCAGGAATAACAAGCTGCAATTGGATAACACCAAAAATAGTAAGAGAACTGATACTAATTGGCGAGAAAGGCATGTTCAAGGCCGATTACCTGAAACAGGAGCTTTCATTTTTTAAGAACGAGTTTGTTGATAAGTACATAGACTGGGAGCATAGGAACCTGAACATTATCGAAGGTGATGTGATGGAGATAAAGATTGAAAGAAAAGAGCCATTGAGGAACGAGTTAGAGGCATTCATAAGTTGCATCCAGAAAGATGAAAAGCCGCCAGTAACCGGTCAGGATGGACTGGAAAGTCTTAATGTAGCGCTGAAATTCCTTGAATCAGCAAAAACCAATGAGGTCATAGATCTATGAAAATCAGTGTTATAGGTTTGGGAAAGGCAGGACTGCCATTGGCTGCTGTAATAGCAGATAAAGGGATAGATGTACTGGGAGTTGATATAGACAAGAATAGAGTTGATATGATTAATTCCGGGGAAAATCCAATACCTGAAGAACCAGGATTAAAAGAGATAATTGAAAAGCAAGGGGGGAAACATCTAAAAGCTACTACAGATGCAAGTGAAGCTGCCAAAGCTTGTGATGTCCATTTTGTAATTGTTCCATTATTCATTGATAAAAATAAAAAACCGGATTTCTCAATATTAAGGCAAGCTCTCGAAAAATTAGCTAAAGATTTGAAAAAAGAAGATGTTGTCATCTTAGAAACCACAGTTCCTGTAGGTACAACAGAAGGCATGGTTAAGGATATTTTAGAGAAAGGCTCTAAATTAAAATCTGGAGAGGATTTTTATCTTGCTTTTAGCCCTGAAAGAATCATGACAGGATACTCTATAAAAAGATACAGGGATTTTCCAAAATTAGTAGGAGGAATTAATGAAAAAAGTACTGAAAAAGCGCTTAAAGCATATGCTTTTGGTAAACCCATAGCAGTAAGCAATGCAAAAACAGCAGAGCTAGCAAAAGTCGCAGAAGGTATCTACAGGGATGTAAACATAGCCCTAGCAAATGAACTTCTTAAAGTGTCAGAGCATTACAATATTGATTTCTGGGAGATGAAAGAGGCTGCAAAGCACCAGTACTGCAATATTTTAGATCCTGGAAACGTAGGCGGCCATTGTATTCCAGTTTATCCATGGTTTTTAATCAATGAAATGGACGTTCCTTTAATAAAAAAATCAAGGGAAGTCAATGATGACATGGTTAATTATTATTTTGGAAAAATTAAAAATATTGTTGGGGAAAGATCAAATACAAAAATAGGAATAATTGGATTAAGCTACAGAGAAGGTGTAAAGGAAAATGCCTACAGCAGATCAATAGCTATAATAGAACTTTTAAAGAAAAAAGGCTATGATGTTTATGGTCTAGATCCATTATATTCAGAGGAGGAGACTGAAAACAATTTTAGTGTAAAGTATTTAAATGATCTTGATAAAATGGATGCAATAATTATAATGAATAAGTCAACAGAGTATAAGGATAAATTAATGAAACTTAAAAATAAAATTGTTGATGTAAAAAATATGCTAAAATGAAATTAAAAGGAA
>CEPX01096194.1_pt1 | contig 12622 bp, 16 predicted proteins | sample 361361 | NCBI WGS metagenome assembly CEPX01 (sample SAMEA2619974, study PRJEB7988) | marine metagenome | biome: marine biome (ENVO:00000447); feature: mesopelagic zone (ENVO:00000213) & marine oxygen minimum zone (ENVO:01000065); material: "saline water (ENVO:00002010), including plankton... | reverse complement strand
TGGATTTCATTTTTTCCTGATTCTCCTATATGCTAATAAGATTAGTGATATTAATATGTAGACAATTATAAGATTTGCTATGAGGCTTGCTAGACCTAGAGAAAGAATTTGAAGCCAGTCCTGGACAGAAAGGATGTTTGCGTTTTGTGAGATAATCATTGGAATTCTGAATGGATGTGCAAAGTAGCTGATGCAATAAGAGGATCCAGGTAGTTTTTCAAAGCATCTTAACGAATTTGGGATTGCGTGGACTGCGATTCCAAAGAATAGGAATAGGAAGAATTTTGCTTTTGTTATTCTAAGAAAGTTTCTTATTGTGTTCTCTTTTTTCATTTTAAGGGAAAGAGAAGAGAATTTATTAACCTTTCCAATTGATTAAAGGGAAGATGTGTTTGATTGGTTTGACGGAAGCTTTTTGGGCTTGCATGACTTCTTCTATCTTTTTGTAGGCTTCTGGTGCTTCATCTAGTGTCTTGCTTGAGGCGTCGGATTCGATTCCTTCCATTTGTTTTTGGAAATCAGAGAGAGTGATTTCTTTTTTTGCTTGACTTCTTGAAAGGGCGCGTCCTGCTCCATGGGATGAGGAATGTAAAAACTTGGAAGAGCCTTTTCCTTCTACTAGGAAAGAGCCGTCACGCATATTTCCTGGGATTACACCACGTTCGCCTTTTTTAGCAGGCGTGGCTCCCTTTCTATGAATATATTTTCCTCGCTCTAGAACTGCATGGTTGTGGGTTTTGTTTGTCCATAATTGAGATTTAATTGGAATTTTTAGGACAAACTGGAGAGCTTTGGAAACACGGGATGCCATTTCAAGACGATTGAGAAGAGCATATTTTAATGAGAAGTCGAGAATGTTTATGTATTCTTTTCCTAACTTTGAATCTACAGATAGAGGGAATGTTTTCTCAAATGATTTCTCAGAGTTAGCTGCTTTCTTCATATATTTTTGCGCTATTCTATGTCCTATTCCACGACTTCCAGAGTGGATTATTATCCAGAGTTCTTTTTTGTCTTTGGGAGAACCAAGTTCAATGAAATGATTGCCCGAACCCAGGGTTCCAAGATGTTTTGGAGCCGCATCTTTTATGAATGTGAGGATTTGTTTGTCGTACTCTCCTTTCTCAAATTGTTCAATTATTTTTTGGAATTCAGATTGGGTCTTCTCTGAAAGTGGATTTGTTTTTTGGTTTGTTCTTCCAAGCCCCATTGGAACATCTCTTTGAACTTGATTATGGATTTGTTTTGCTTTGGATTTTACTAATTTTACTAAATCTATCTTTTTTGTGGTGGAAATTCGGAGGGCAATTAAACCACAGCCAATGTCATAACCAACCCAAGCTGGGACGACAAATCCCTTTGTTACTAGGACTGCGCCGATTGGGGCTGCGTAACCTAAATGAGCGTCTGGCATCAAAGCAGCAGAGGTGACGAAATCCTCAGAGTAGCAATTTTTGAATTGCTGCATCGTCTCGGAATCTGGGGAGATTGCATAGTTGTAGATCTTTTTGTTCATGAAATAGAAAGTTAACCCTATTTTATAAAGATTTATAAAGGAACTCTCGAATTTGTTACATGGCATTTCAAGATTTTAGGAGATCTATTGAGAAAATTCTTCCAGAAATCCAGAGAACGGGGAAATTAATATTCCCAGATATTGGAGTTATAGCTAGGCCTCCGATTATGAGTCTTCCAGACTTGAAGATATCTTTTATGAGACATCATTCTCATTCTCCTGATTCAACATATGCAGCAAATGATATATTTAGTTATCTTGATTCTTCGATTAGGGCAAGAGATGAAGTTGATCATGGATTGAATGAGGCTTTGGTTGAATCTGCATATGATTATTATGATTATATGTTTGGAGAATTCTTAGGAAGAGAAAATGTGAAGTTGGCAGAGGTTACTATCAAGGAGATGGTTGATTTAGCTAACTTATGTTCTAATTTTGTTGTTTCTCCAGAGTCTTTGGATCATCCTTTCTTAGGAAATATTTATTATAAGCAGAGAATCTTAGAAAGTTTAGCAGAACATTTAGAGACTATTGGTAGAGAGGATGTTGTTTCTCCAGTTACTGTTGGGCATTCTTATGATTTCTTTGATGTTTCAGACAGAGAAGGAAAAGAAAATGATTTTGAGTTGTTTACTACTGGAGCAGAATATGCTCATCGAAATGGTAGTGGATTAGAATTTTGGACATCAGATACAAATCATTTTGTTCCTTTAGCTAGGAAGTATAATCAGGCTATCAGAGGAACAGGATTGCCTAGAATCAAGGTTAGAAAGACTTATCGGGAGTTTTCACATTGGGAGAAGCAAGGGGTTGTTAAGAGAATGAGTTTAAGGCTACTTGATGTTGCTTAATTTTTAGTGATAGATTTATATAGATTTATTTTTTATTTAGGGAATGAGGGTGGTAAGTATATTAATTCTGGTATTGATGTTGATAACTTTAGGTTTTGGGTTTTATGTTTTTATGTTGTATTTTCCTGGAGACCCGGTGGTTCTTGAAGAATTCTCTTCTTCTGATGAGATTTTCTCTCCACCGAGCAAAACACAATTTTATCCGAATATGAGATATAGGTTTAAGGTTGTTAAATACAATGTTGAAAGTATTTGTAATGTTAAGAAGAAAAGTGATGTAATAGAGGCATTTTCTATTTTGGGTGAGAAGACAGCTTTGAGTTTCGTTTTAGATGAGAAAAATCCGGAGATTGAGATTCTTTGTTCTGAAGTTGCGCCGGCGCCAGAAGAAGAAAGCCATTTTGTTGCTGGGGAGGGGGGACCGAGCCAGGTAATTAATGCTAGTGCTTTCAATGTGATTTATTCTGGGAAGGTTAGTTTGTTTAGAACAGATAAATGTGATAAACCTCAGATTGCAACTCACGAGATTTTGCATGCTTTAGGATTTGATCATAATGAGAATCCTAGAAGTGTTATGTATTCTATAACGAATTGTAATCAGAAGATTGATGATTATATAATTGAGGAGATAAATAGGTTGTATAGTGTTCCTTCTTTGCCAGATTTGGTGATTGAGAAGGTTAGCGCTGAGAAGATTGGAAGGTACCTGGATTTTCAGCTTACTGTGGCTAATTATGGATTGGACGATTCTGGGAATTCTACTTTGATTGTTTCTGCTGATGGTGAAGAAGCAGGCAGGTTTGCTATTGGTGGGATTGAGATTGGAACAAGAAGGGTTGTTACTGTGGAGAATGTAAGAGTACCTAGGAAATTTAACCAGGTTGTGTTTGAAGCTGAATTGGATGAGGTAGAGATTTCTAAGGAGAATAACAAGGCAAATGTTAATGTTCTTGAATAAACTTAAAGATATCAAGAATCTTTATCTAATTCTTTTTTAAGCAAAGAGAAGAAGATTTAAATATAATAACAATTTTGTTTATAAAAGAAGAGAAAATGGCTGAAAGAGATTTAATTAAAAAGGAGACTTTGGAATTTGAAGGACTTTTTGATTTTCCTGGTTTTTACGGTTTTGCTAATAATTGGTTGAAGGATGAGAGATATGGTGTTGATGAGGAGAGATATGTAGAAGGGGTGTCTGGAAATGAGAGGAAGTTAACGATTGAATGGAAGGCTTCTAAGAAAATCTCGGATTTCTTTAAGATTGAGCATAAGATTAATTTTATGATATTTAATTTGACAGATGTGGAGGTTGAGATAGATGGAGAGAAAAAAAAGATGAATAAGGGTAAGATTGAAACTTCTGTGAAAGCTGGACTTGTTTCGGACCCAGATAGCAAGTGGGATAGGTCTCCTTTTTTGAGATTTTGGAGGGAGATTTATAGCAAATATATCATTTCTGGAAGGGTTGATGCTATGAGATATAAGGTGCAAGATGATGCACAGGCGTTTGTTGAAGAATTGAAAGCTTATTTGAATGCAAGCGGAAAGAGAGAGTTTGTCAAGGCAAGAGATTATGATCTCTCCGGGGAAGAAATGCCTTAGTTTTTCATCACATAAATATTTATAAGATTCTTGTTGCGTGTAAATTCATGAAAAAGTTGTTGTTGTTAATGATTGGGGTGTTCTTTTTTGCATGTGTTTCTAGTGCTCCAGATTTGGAGATTGAGAAGATTGATAAAGGGAGTGTGATTATTGCAGAATTGGATAATCCAGCAGTATATGATTTTGTAATTCGAAATCGGGGAGTGTCAGATAACTTTGAAATTTATTCTCTTGTTGGTGTTTCGATGAGTCCAAAAGGGACATTTATCTTGCCTAATGGTAGGAAAAGAATAGTGGTTTTTGCTTATCCAAGTGAGATGATAAGAGAGAATAATGAAGGGTTGTTTAATTTTGAGTATCAGTTGAGGGGGCAGAATACTGGTATATTTAAGGATCAGATGATGATAAACATTGTTCCTCTGAAAGATGCTTTATCAATTGAAGTTGAGAGTATTGTTCCTGGGGATGAAATTGTTGAGATTACTATTAAGAATAAACATAACACTAACTTGGGGGATATTAAGATGAGATTTGATTCTTTATTCTTCAGCAGTGAGAAAGAGATCTCTCTTGTACCATTTGAGGAGATTAATATTTCAGTTGATATGGATAAAAGTATCGCAGATTTAGCGGCAGGACCTTATGTTGTGACTGCGAGTGTTGGGTTGGAGGATGCTGTTGCGGAGATTGAAGGGACGGTTCAGTATTTGGAGAAAGAAGGAACTTCTATTTTTGAAGATAAGGAAGGGGTAATTGTTAGGAAGACAACAATCACTAAGAAAAATGAGGGGAATGTTTTGACAAGTGGAGAGATTGGTTTGAAAAAAGATATTGTGAGCAGATTGTTTACTATCTTCTCGGAAGATCCTAGTCAGGTTTCTCGGCAAGGATTATTTGTGGATTATTCTTGGGAAAAAGATTTAATGCCTAATGAATCATTTTCTATTACTTCTACTACAAATTACACATTTCCCTTTTTGTTAATTTTGATGGTGATTGTAATAGTTTTCTTGGTTAAGATATATTCTTTTGGATCAGTGAGTGTGAACAAGAGAGTTTTATTTGTCAGAACTAAAGGTGGTGAATTTGCTTTGAAAGTTCGGCTTCGTGTCAAGGCGCGAAAGAATGTTGGAAAGGTTAGATTAATTGATAGTTTGCCGATGAATATTAAGATTTATGAAGGGTTCGGAAAGAAGCCGGATGGAGTTGATGAGGAAAAAAGATTGGTTTTCTGGGATGTTGGTGGATTGCAAGGTGGGGAGGAGAGAGTTTTCTCTTATATTATTTATTCTAAAATCAGAGTTGTTGGAAGATTTGAATTGCCTTCTGCCCGGATAGTCTTTGACGAAGATGGAGAGAAGAAAGAGGTTTGGAGTAATAGGACTTTCTTTGAGAGTGAGATGGTTGGAGAGTAGTTATCTTTAAATAAGCTTTGAAATTTAGATAATCATCCCTCCGTAGCTCAGTGGTTAGAGCGTCCGGCTGTAGTAATTAGTGTGGAGATTCCTCTACTAGAGGATTACTAGGAAGCATGAGTGGATGTTGATTGAAGAATTGGCATGTTCGCAGAACCCGGAAGATCCCAAGTTCGATTCTTGGCGGGGGGATAATTTAATAAAGTCTTTTTTTGTATATATAGTATGGTATTTGGAAAAAAAGGGCTGAATGATAAACTGGCTGTTTTTATTTATATTTTAGCCATGTATATATCATTGAGTATTTTGGATGGGTTGGTGTTTGATGTGCTTGGAGTTGCGTTCTTGGTAGCTGGATTGTATGGGATTCTCGTGATTTATCGAGGACAAAAGCTTCTTTTTGAATAATTTCTTAGATTTTTTAAGTTCGGTTTAAACCTATATAGTCGAAAATGTAAAGGTTTAAAAGGGATTGATTGTATAGGATTTTAACTAAATTAGGTAAAATAAAAATGCAAGAAGATAATACCGAGCCTGAAGGTGGAAGTGCACCTGAAGAAACTTCAGAAGAGCCAGCTGCAGAAGAGACTTCAGAACCAGCTGCCGAAGGCGAAGAAAGTTCAGAAGAAGCGTAAATTTTTTTATTTTTATTCTTGGGCTTCTTAGCCCTTTTTATTTTTATTATATATGGGCCCAAGGATTGCTTTGTTATTTCTATTGTTAGTTTTTTGTTGATAAAGAGTTAGTGTAACTCTTCACGACAGTCTGGGCAGAGGACTTGGCCTTCTACTTTCAATAATTCAGAGAAAGCATTGCAGTTTTCGCAAAATCCTTCAAGAGGATATGATTTCATTGGTAGGAGTTTTCGTTCTTCTTCTCTTACATCGATGAAATTTGTTATCTCAGAATAGAGGGAAGGTTCTATTTTTACTATGTCTTTGAATGTTATGACTCCTATTACTTCACCTTTTGATAATACTGGGAGTCTTCTGAAATTTGTTTGTTGCATTTTTTGAAGGGCTTGGGTAAGATCTGCTGATGGTTTGATTACTGCTATCTTTTTCTTGGCGATAGCTGTTGCTTTTATTTTCTTAAGTTCGGTAGAAGGCTTTTTTGTTAATACCCATAGGATGTCTCTTGCAGTTAGGATACCAAGAAGTTTCTTTTTATCTATTATTAGAATTGAGTCTACGCGCTCTTTAGCCATCTTTTTGGTACAATCATGCAGATTGGCAGACGATGGGCAGGATACTAAACTGCGCGTCATGATGTCGCCGACGGCTATTCTTCTCATCGATTTTAAAGACAGAAGAAGTTAATAAGGATTGTTGTGGTTTTTGGAAGGTAGTTCAGCACATAAATCTTTAAAAAATTGAATTAAGAGGGAGATGTATGACTGAAGACAAGCAATCTGTTTATATCTTGCCGGAGAATGTTTCTAGAACTTTGGGAAGAGATGCTCAGAGAAATAATATTCTTGCGGCGAAAGTTGTCTCTGATATTGTGAAGACTACTTTGGGACCCAAGGGAATGGACAAGATGTTGGTTGATTCTACTGGGGAGATAGTTGTGACTAATGATGGAGTAACAATTTTAGAGGAAATGGAGATTGACCATCCTGCTGCTAAGATGATGGTTGAGATTGCTAAGACTCAGGAAAGTGAGGTTGGGGATGGGACTACAACAGCTGTTTTATTGGCTGGAAAATTGCTTGAGAACTCAGAGGTTTTATTGGATAAGAAAATTCATCCTACTGTTATTGTTAAGGGATATAGGCTTGCTGCTGAAAAAGCTGCGAAGGATTTAGATGATATTTCCATTCCTGTTGAGAATCAAGAAGTGTTAAAACAAATTGCAATGACTGCTATGACTGGGAAAGGAGCTGAAGGAGACAAGGAGAGGTTGTCAGAGTTGGTTATAGGAGCGGTTGATCTTATTAGTGATGGGAGGAAAGTTAGATTAGATGATATTAAAATTGAAAAGATTAAAGGGAGTGGAGTTAATGAAAGCGAGTTAGTTAGGGGGATTGTTTTGGATAAGGAAAGAGCGAATGTTGAGATGCCTTCTAGAGTTGAGAATGTTAAGATTTTGTTGATTGATTTTCCTTTGGAATTGAAGAATCCAGAGGCAGAGGCTAAGATTTCTGTTTCAACACCCGAGCAATTGGAAAGTTTTATCAAAAGTGAAGAAGATTTTTTGAAGAACTTGACATCTCGGATAGCTAGTTCTGGAGCAAATGTTGTTTTCTGCCAAAAAGGGATTGATGATGTTGCACAGTATTATCTAGCGAAGGATAAGGTTTTTGCTTGTCGTCGTGTGGAGAAGAATGATATGGAAAAATTGGCTCGGGCAACTGGGGGAAAGATTGTTTCTAATTTAGATGATATTTCAGAAGGGCAGTTTGGGAATGCAGAAGTTGTTGAAGAAATTAAGAAAGGAGATGAATGTTTGACTTATGTTAGAGGGTGTGCAAATCCTCGGGCTGTTACTCTAGTTTTAAGAGGTGGGACTGGGCATGTTGTTGATGAGATTGAGAGGGCTGTTAAAGATGGACTTGGAGATGTTATTGCTGCTGTTAAGTCAGGGAGGATTGTAGCTGGGGGCGGGGCTGTTGAAATTGAATTGTCTCGCCGATTGCGAGTTTTTGCTCGGACTTTCTCTGGCAGAGAGCAATTAGCAGTTGAGGAGTTTGCAAATGCTTTGGAATCTATTCCAGAGACTTTGGCTGAAAATGCAGGTTTGGATCCTATTGATATCTTGACTGAGATGAAGAGAAGGCACGAAGGTGCGAGTCAGAGAGATGGTTTGAATTTATTTAATAATAAAATAGAAGATACTTTTGAGGCAGGAATTGTTGAGCCATTGAAAGTCAAGACGCAGGCGATTTCTTCTGCTTCCGAGGTTTCTACAATGATTTTAAGAATTGATGATGTTTTGGTTAGTGGGGCGGGGAGTGGTGGGATTCCTTCTAATATGCCTCAAGGTTTAGAAGGGATGGATTGATTATTTTTTTCTTGCTTGAATTATGCTTGTACAGTCATTTCTATCCATGTAAAGAATCTTTTGCCTGTTAGGAAGCCCTCTTACTCTGTCATATGTTCCTTGGGCTGTTATTCTTATGCGAATTTTATTCTCCATTTCAAACCAATAGTCTTGTTTACGGGAAGATCCATCCTCTCTTACATGTCCTTTAAGACTGATTTCATTATTCCTTCTTACTAATCTTCCATTATCATCAACTTGACCAATTATTAATGTATATGATCTATCTACAAGACGGTTTAGGTGTTTCATGGTTTTAACAATTGAGAGAGGTTTTTAAATTTTATTCAGAACTTTTTGTTTTTGGGAGTGGTAAAATTAGAATGCGGCATCGGGGAATTGAACCCCGGTCTACACGTTGGCAACGTGTCATTCTACCACTTAACTAATGCCGCACACAAGACCCTACGGTTCTTCTATAGGATCTCTCTTTACAAGTAAAAAAACTTGTTATTTAAAGATTATTGATTAGATTGGTAAGCTTTAAAAGGATAATTTATGTCTGATTATTAGGGTCCGTTAGTCTAGTGGTAAAACGATTCGTTTACACCGAATAGTCGGCAGTTCGATTCTGCCACGGACCATTCTCAGAAAAGATTATAAACTAAAAAGGGATATGTAATATATGGAATCATCACAAATCTATATTTTAATCTCAATTGTAGTTATATTAGTCATTGCAGTTGTCTTGTTTTTTGTCAGGAGAGATAAAATAAAAAGAAAACTAACTCCTTTAGCAGGGTTGGCTTTTGGATTCATTTTAGCAGGAATTCTCTTTGGAGACAATAGATTAGTTGGTTATAGTTTAATGGGTGTTGGTGTTTTGATTGCGATTGTAGATATGATTAGAAGATTAGGAAAGTGATTTTTTATTACTCTTAATTAATTAAAAATTCTTAGATATATTTTTATAGAAGTGATTCTGATTTTGGTTATGGGAATTTTATATTTTCATGCTGGGAATACGGCGGAAGAAGGAGATCAGTTTAGAGAAGATTTGCGATTGATTATGGCGAGGAATGGTCAAGTTCTAATGCATGATGAGAGAGGAAATTGCGAATGAGAGATTAACAACACAAGGTGCAATTACTTCTTCAAATGCTGAGAGAGCTTTGAGGTTGTTAAATAATCTTACTGGTGTTGTGTTGGAAGTTTATGGTGAGAGATAGTTTTATTTAAGGAACAAGCCCTCTTAAAAGAAAGCCGACTGCAAAAGCAATTGCGGCTGCGATGCTTCCTATTACAAGAATTTCAATTGAGGATCTTATTTTGTTTTCTTGTGTGATGTTAGCTCTTGTTGCACCTATTAATATGAAGGCAATGGCTGTTAATATCATTGATGCTTGGAATTGGTATGGTTGAACAGATTTTATGAATAAGGCTGTGACGAAAGAGATTAGAGGGATAAAACCAATAATTGCGAAAGAAAAGAAAGTTGCTATGGCTGTTTTAATTGGGTTTTTTAAGTGGGTGTGAGTGTGTTTATGTTTGGAGTAGATTTCATTTTGGGATTTTGTTGAGAAGTAATTGGAGATAGACATTGAAAAGCCGTCTGCAAATAGGTTTGCAAATCCGAGGATTAGGATTATTGCTGAAGAAAGAGATGCACCTACTGCACCTGCGACAATTGCGAAAGTTGTGATTGTTCCGTCAATTCCTCCGTAGACGAATTCTCCTAGGTATTTTCTTTCAACACTCTTTTTTAGCATATTTGAGTTAATGAAGATTAGTATATAAAATTTATCTGAATGTCGTGATTTAAACATTTCAAATCTTTGTAGCAATGTTTATATAGGGTGATTTTTTTGATTAATAATGAGTGATGACAAGAAGGCAGAAGGTTTGACAGGAGAACTGTCTGGCGGGGCGAAGTATGAGAGTAATAATGTTGCAGGTGTGCCCGGAGTTGCTGGGACTGGGAAGGAGGCTGGAAAACAGAAAAGTCCTGAGGAAGTCGCAAAAGAATTTGAGAAGCTAAAAGCACAGCTTGATGGATTGAAGAAAAAAATTCTGAGTAAGTATAAATTTACAAAAGCTTTGAGTATTTTGCCAGGTAATGCTTTGCCGATTGTTGCAGAAGATGAAGGTATGCCTCGTGATGTTGAGGCGAAGAAGCCTTTGCTTATGCTGATGTTGATTCCTGAAGATGAATTTAAGAATATTCCTAAGATAAGACCAGAGATTGTTAAATTGGTTCAAGAAAGTAAGCAGAATATCTGGGTTATGATAAAGACAGAAGTTGATTTATGGAATTATGGACTTGATTCAAAGTTTGAGATGTTAGATATTGTTTCTGCGTCTTTTCCATTACATGATAATGGATTTTTAGGAACTTTGAGATTGGCTAATATTCATAAATCTTTAGTTTTGAGGAAGTTTGAGAAGTATGTTGCCTCTTATGTTATCGGAGGAAGTTTGGTTAGAGGAGTTGCTGGGAAAGATTCTGATGTTGATACAATTATTATTATTGATGATACCGATGTTAAAAGAATGCCTCGTCTTGAGTTGAAGGAAAAGCTTAGGGGAATGATTTATGATTATATTAGAGAGGCGAATGCTCTTGCTGGTGTTAAGAATCCTTTGAATGTTCAGGTTTATTTACTGACAGAGTTTTGGGAAGGTGTTAAGGATGCACAGCCAGTTTACTTTACTTTTATCAGAGACGGTGTGCCTTTGTATGATAGAGGAACATTTATTCCTTGGAAATTGCTTTTGAAAATGGGGAAGATTAAACCGAGCCCAGAGGCAATTGATATGTTTATGAAATCTGGAGAGCAGACTAATGATTTGCTTAAGAGAAGGATGATTGATGGGATGGTTGATATCTATTTGGGAATTGTTACACCAACTCAGGCTTTGATGATGCTTGCTGGGTATGCACCACCAGAACCAAAGGGAATTGTTGAAGAAGTTAAGAAAGTTTTGGTTGATAAGGAGAAGTTGATGTCAATGGAAGAATTGAGGATTCTTGAGAAAGCTGTGAAGTTGTATAAAAGTTATGAATACGGGAAATTGAATGAGATTCCTGGGAAAGAACTTGATGAATTTAAGAAAGAACATGATTCTTATGTTAAGAAGATGAAGGAATTACGAAAGAAAATTGAGATTAGAATGCAGGAGCATGGTGCTGAGAAGATGAATGATGAAGTTCTTTCTCTTTTGAATGAGATTTTTGGGAAAAAGGGGCAGACAGAGCTTGTTAATGATTTTGAGAATGAACTTGTGAAGAAAGGAAAGATTCAGAAGAAAATGTTGAGAGTTTTGAAAGATGTTTTGGAAGTTAAGAAGAAAGTTAAAAGTGGTAAGATGACGCAGCCAGAAATGCAAAGAGTTAATGGGGAAGCGACAGAGTTGATTAATGCTTTGGTTGAGTATGCTCAGAGGAAGGAATTGGTTGCAATTGAGAAGGGTGTGATTCAGATTAATTATAAAGATGGGCTTGCAGAGGCTGTTGTTACAGATTCTGGTGTGTTTGTTGTTAGTCAAGGAGGAGAGATAAGAAAGGTTAGTGGAAAGAAATTGGTTAAAAGTGATAGAGGAGAGTTGGAAAAGGCTTTGAAAGAGACAAAGGATAGGACGAAGGTTAGTTTAGATTCAGATGTTCTTGATGCTTTGAAAAAAGAGTTTGGTACATTTTCTATTGGTTTGTAAAGATAGTTTTAAAAAGGGATTTTTCTAAGAGTTTTTATGAAAGGAATAGTTGTTCAATTTCGAAGAGGACGAAAGACAATTCATGAAAGGCATTTTTTGCTTGACTTGGATTTGAAGAGCCGGGAGGAGGCTAAAAAGCTAGCTGGAAAAGAAGTTTCGTGGAAGTCTCCAGGAGGGAAAGTGATTAAGGGAAAGATTAGTGATGCTCATGGTAATAGTGGTTTGGTAAGGGCTATTTTTGAGAAAGGTTTGCCAGGACAAGCAATTACTGATGAAGTTGAGATTGTTGGTGGTATTGAAGAGGAGAAAGGAAAGAAAGAAGGAAAAGATAAGGGAAAGAGGGAAGAAAAGAAGGAGGAGAAATAATGCCTGCACTAAGAAAAGCATCTTCGTATTCAAAGAAGAGGGTTCGTCCATTTACTAGAAAGTCTGGGACGAGAAGAAAGGCATATATTAAGACTGTTCCTGGGAATAAGATTGTGAAGTTTCATATGGGTGAGCAAAAAGATTTCAATGAAGGGAAGCACAAATATGCTTTGAGATTT
>CEPX01197920.1_pt1 | contig 12625 bp, 12 predicted proteins | sample 361361 | NCBI WGS metagenome assembly CEPX01 (sample SAMEA2619974, study PRJEB7988) | marine metagenome | biome: marine biome (ENVO:00000447); feature: mesopelagic zone (ENVO:00000213) & marine oxygen minimum zone (ENVO:01000065); material: "saline water (ENVO:00002010), including plankton... | reverse complement strand
GTCACCCGGGCAAAGCAGAAAATACCGCGACAGCTCACTGATGATTTCCGCCACTTTCCAGATCATCTGCGCAAGGTCACCGGCCTGACAGAGCTCGCCGTTTTTCTCCAGCGTAATCGAACCCTGCTGCGGATGCCCAATGCTTGAAGCCGGTGCAATGGCAGAACATGGCGCCGAATGTTCAAAAGCCTTGCCAATCTCCCATGGCCGGCCCTGGCGCTTCATCTCGCCCTGCAGGTCACGCCGCGTCATGTCCAGGCCCACCGCGTAACCGAATACACACGCAAGTGCCTGCCCAACGGCAATGTTACTGCCGCCATGTTGCAGCGCGACCACCAGTTCGACCTCGTGCTGTACGTCGGTGCTGCGGTCCGGATAGGGAAATTCTCCGCCGCCAGGCACGAGGTTGTCCGGATTCTTCTGGAAAAAAAACGGCGCCTCCCGGTCTGGATCATGGCCCATCTCGACCGCGTGCGCCGCATAGTTACGGCCGACGCAGTAGATCCGGTGCACTGGGAATACCTCGTCGCAGTCTGTGACTGGTAGAAGTGCCTGCGGGGGCCTAGCGATCACGGTTTCCATTTTGACAGTCGTCCGATAGCCATAAGTGATTGGGTCTATTTTCTTGCCGCGACCACCGCCTTTGCAAACTCGGCGAAGCCAAATCCTCCCGGCTGCCCCGTTACCCAGCGCGGCGCTATCTCCAGAGTATCCAGAAAACGGCGAACGTTGGCTACGCCGATGGCATCTGGAAAATAATCGAACATCGGCGCATCGTTGGGGGAATCACCCACAAAGGTGGCGATCGTACGGTCTGCTTCGAGGTCTATAGAGAATACCCTCTTAATCATGCGTTTTGTCATGCCCAGTTTGTCAAAATCTCCGAACCATCCGTTGACGTGTATGGAGCTGATCTTTGCGGTTGCCCCGGCCTGCTGGAAAATCTCGACAATCCGGTCAATTTGATCGCCAGGTAACGCTGGAACATCCTCGCAATGATCGATGGCGAAATCTGATTCCCGGTATGCCTGGTCTGTGGCTACAGCAGCACCTGGCACTTCTGCAAGAATGCGGGATTCGATAGCCTCCAGCTGCTTACGATCCGCTTTCCGCTGTGCTGTTGTTCGCCAATACTGCCTTTCCATTTTTCTTGATGACCGATCGTAATGAAAGAAAAATGCACCGTTTTCTCCAACCACCCCGTTAACCGGCCACATTCGGGCAATATGGTCACACCATCCTGCGGGCCTGCCAGTAATTAGCGCCACCCCCAGGCCCTCTTGCTGCAGGATCTCAAGAGCACCGTAGGCACACCCTGGAAGCAGGCCCTTCCAACTAAGGGTATCGTCAAGATCCAGAAGTATTATCTCCAGTTTGGCCAGGATTCTGGCCGGGCATTGGCTAAGCGGCTGCATGGGCTCTCCGGGTCTTGGGCGCAACGTCTGCTGACACCGGGCTATTTTGCTCCAAATTCAATTGGGTTTGTGTTGGGCCTAGCATGTCTGTCAGACCGCAATAAAGGGACAACTATTTCAAGGGCGATGGAAATTGGATACCATCGCCGTGGAATCGATGGCTATGGGGGAGAGCTCGGTGAAAATTACGCTGCTGGGTACGGGAACGCCGATCCCGTCGCTGTGGCTACAGTAGCGCCTGGCACTTCTGCAAGGATGCGGGCTAGGTTATACGTTGGCGGACGGTTGCCGAAACGAACTCGCTAACTACTACCACACAGAACACCGCGATCAACATCAGCGAGACTTCCTGCCAGGAAAAAAGGTTGATTGAGGCGTACAGCTGGATGCCGATACCACCGGCACCGACAAAGCCAAGCACGGTGGATTCCCGGATGTTGATGTCCCAGCGGTAAACGGTGGTGCCGTAGATCACCGGCAATACCTGAGGCAGGATACCGAACCACAACACCTGCAGGCGCGAGGCACCGGTGGCTTCGATAGCCTCGACCGGGCCCTGGTCAATTTCCTCTATGGCCTCGGCAGTGAGCTTGCCCATGAATCCGATAGAGCGAAAGGCGATGGCCCAGATGCCGGCCATCGGACCGGGGCCGAAGATGGCGACGAACAGTAATCCCCAAACCACCGTGTTCACCGAGCGCGAGGTAACCAGAATCAGGCGGCCTATGAACCAGGTGACAGAATTGAAAGTGGTGTTACGTGCCGCCAGGAAGGCAACTGGAAAGGCAAGAACGATGGTCACTGCCGTACCCAGGGTGGCAATGTGGATGGTCTCGATCAGGGGGTCGTAAAGTTGCCCAAGAAAATCCATGTCGGGCGGCCACATACGGACCGCCAGGTCTGCTGCCTGAATATGGGCGTCGAGGAAATAGAACCAGGGTATGTCGAGATTTCTGACCGACCACACGGCGACAAAAATAACGCCCATGTACCAGCTATAGCGAACCAGCGTCTGGCGCGGTGTAAAGCGCTGCCATAACTCCGGGTATTTACGGGCGTGTTCGGCCATGCTCATCTCAGTCGGCCCCTCACCCAGGTGGAGAAAAACTCGCCGACAAAGACGATGGTGACAATGGCAATCAATATGGCCAGGGAGAAATCATAGTCGTAGCGGCTGAAGCTCGCAGCCAGGACCTGACCAATGCCGCCGGCGCCAACGATGCCTACCACTGTCGAATGGCGGATATTGGCGTCAAGGCGGTAGATTGAAACGCCGAGGTAACGTGGCAAGGCCTGCGGCGAGATGCAGTAAATCAGCAACTTGGGGAAGCTGGCGCCGGTGGCGCGCACGGCTTCGAGTTGGCCCGGCGGCAGGTTTTCGATGTCCTCGGCCAGCATTTTCGAGATGAAGCTGGCCGACGCCACGATCAAAGTCAACACGCCGGCCAGCGGGCCAAAGCCAAAGATTTTGACGAAAAAAATGGCGATGATTACCTCATGGAAAGTCCTGGACAACACGATGATCGTGCGCGCCACCAGATAGACCGGCTTAGGAACCAGGTTAACGGCCGCGCACAGCCCCAGCGGCACTGCCACGATCATGCCGAAAAAACTCGCCGCCAGTGCCATCTGAACGCTTTCCACCAACCCTTTGACCAGCAGTTCCCAACGACCGAAATCGGGCGGCACCATGCGCGAAAACATATTCCCCGCCCGCGTCATGCCACTGTCAACGCGGTGCCAGTCGATATCGAGGGTGCCCAAGGACCAGAAGAAATAAACAACAACCAGGGCGAGAAAGCCGTATCGGAAATACGGATTTTCAATAAGTTTGATGGTATGCCACTGGCGTGGCGTGGCGCCTTGAATTTTGGTTTGGGCCGTCACCCCGCCGAGGCCTCCGGGATGGAGCCCTGGTCTTTCTCGGGCCTGCCCTTCTGTTTCCCCTCGTCGCTGCCTTCGGTCATGCCGTTATCGTTGTCATCGTCCGTGCGGATGGTGGTGCTCCAATCCTCCTCACCATAGATTCGGGTCAGCACATCAGCCGTAAGCTGGTCGGAGCTGCCGTCAAAAACGATTTCGCCGGCGGCCAGACCGATGATGCGATCTGAGAAGGTCTGGGCCAGGGCAACATCGTGGATGTTGACCAGTGCCGGAGTGCCGGCCTCATGAGCCAGTTCGACCAGCAACCGCATGATCTGGCGTGATGTTTTGGGATCGAGGCTGGCCGTCGGTTCGTCGACCAACAGCAGATCGGGAGCCTGCATCAGCGCCCTGGCGATGCCGACCCGCTGGCGCTCGCCACCGGAGAGGGCATCGGCGCGGGTGTTGTGGTAGCCCTCGAGTCCAACCCTGTCGAGCAGCCGGAAGGCGGCGGCCACGTCATTGGACGGGAACTTGCGCCGATACGCGCGCCAGAATCCGACGAATCCGAGCCGCCCAGACAGCACGTTCTCCATCACTGTCAGGCGCTCGACCAGATTGTATTCCTGGAAGATCATACCGATGCGTCGACGCGCCTTGCGCAGCCCGCGCCGGTTCAGGCTGATGACATCGGTATCTCCGAGCAGGACTTTCCCCGAGGTCGGCTCCACCAGGCGATTAATGCAGCGGATCAGGGTGCTCTTGCCGGCGCCGGAGGGGCCGATGATGGCGATGACCTTGGGCTCGTCAACTAAGAAACTGACGTCGCTCAGCGCTTTCGCGCCTGTGGGGTAGACCTTGGTAAGGTTCTCGACGGTAAGCATAAACGGCCTTTCACAAAGGACCGCCACCCTGATTGGATCAAGGTGGCAGTCCTCAGCGTAGCTCAGGCTCTTCTTGTATCTATGACGACTTCTTCTTCTTTTTCTTTTTCTTTACTTTCAGACCCTTCAGGGACTCCTGGCTGTAGACGGTCCCGTTGGTTTTCTGAATAGTGCGGATGTCCGACCAGTGATCCTTGAAACTGATGGAAATGAAACGGTCCGACTTCTTGCCGAACTCCTCGTGCAGCGCCGTGCCCGCCCAATCGAAGGACAGGAAAGCATAGGTGACCTGACGCTGCAAATCGGGGTGCAAGTTGTTCACATAACCATACGACGTGGTCGGGAACAACTTGGATTCCCAGATGACGCGTAGGTCGTCCTTGTTGACTACACCCTTATCGTGCATACGATCCAGGACACTGGAAGCAACCGGGGCAGCCTCGTAGTCCTTGTTGGCGACACCCATGATTGAGTTGTCGTGCTTGCCTGAATACTTGACCTCGTAATCCTTGTCGGGTTCGACGCCCAGTGACTTGAACAGAGCCCTTGGCGCCTGGTTGCCGGAGTTGGACGACGGCGTGACGTGGGCGACATTGCGGCCCTTCAAGTCGGAAACCTTCGTAATGTCGGTGTCCTTGTGGGTAATCAGCTGCAGCTTGTAACCAAACCTGCCGTCGTGCTTGCCCATGATGGCGATGGGGACGTAACCGGCCAGATTGACGCCGAACACCGTCGGCCCGGTAGAGATGCCTGCCACGTGCAGGCGGCCCGAACGCATGGCCTCGACCTGGGCGGCATAGGATTCAGCGCCATACCACTTGACCTTTTTACCGGTGGCCTGGGAAAGATATTCCATGAACTCGGTGAATACATTCTCGTAAACGGAAGGATCCTCGACCGGGGTATACGAGAAGATCAGGGTGTCCGGATTCAACCACTTTCCTGAATCAGCCGGGGTGTCGGCAACCAGATCGCCGTCATTGTCGCAGTACCCGACGTCCAGATCGCCCCGATTACTACATTCTTCGGCCGCCGCGGGAGCGGTGGCGAAAAGGGCAAAGGGCAACACAAGAATACCGGCGGCAACTAGACCCCACCGGCGCAATAGATGCATTTTCATGATTCTCTCTCCCAAAACGGTGATTGCATGGGAGCTTGGCCATTCCACGCTCCCGTTTTTTTTTGTTCGCTGATAGCGCTCAAGAAAATTTCCCTGCATGAGCGCCCGCGCGAAACTCACGCTGCAGTGTACCCTGACGCCGCCAGGCTTTTTAACTGCATCATGAAACCTCCTCTTAAATCTTGATTTCCTGAATTTGAAAAGGGGATTTCAGGTTAACACCAAAAACAACTTGATGCAACAATATACAACTTTTTCGAAATATTTATGAACATTTTACGACATCAAGAATTTATACAATTTTTCCGTTATTTAACTGGAATGCTTTGTTTAGTTTCTGGAGTCAACCGCTACCCTCGGCGAGAAATACTCGTTGTACCGGTATTCAGCCTCATCGCCAAAGAGGATCTGGCCTGCCTGCTTTATCCCTGCCAGGGTCGCCAGTTGCCTGTCGCTATGGGTCTGTGCCAGCGATGTCCGTCGGCGGAGAAAATCCTCAAACTTCACCACCGATTCGGTGTCCCGGATACACTCTAACTCTGCTCTGGAGATCTTTTCTACGGGAATCACGATTTCCGCCAGTATTGGATCGGCGCAGATTCTATCCGCAATCCATCCTGTTAACTCCCCATAAATCCGCCATAGCCGGCCCCATGGCAACTGGCCCGCCTGCTCGGACGTCTCTTTTGCCTGCTGTACCCTGGCACGGGTGTCACTCCTCGCCGAAGCGCCCGGCTCCCCATACCAACTGGCTTGTGTAAGCGAAAGGCCGCAGGTGCCGATCTTTTCGCGTACTTCGCGACCTACTTCAAGGCAATCGGTGAATTTGCCGCCAAAAACACAGACGAGGTTTCGACTACGATCAAACTCTACCTTGTGTTTTCTTGATAACTTATGCCAATCCGCCGCATTTAAACTGTCACGCTCGGAGACCACAAGGGGCCGCACGCCACAGCGTTCTGCAAGGATGTCTGCCTTGGTCAGGGGCACTTCCAGATCGAGATGTCGATTAATATTTTCAAGTATAAATTGTCGATCTGAATCGGTGACCTCTACGATCGGGTTGGTCGTTTGAGTGTCCGTCGTCCCGATGCAGGTTTTCCCGCAGAAAGGAATCGCGAAAAACATCCGCCCATCTTCGGCAAAAATAGCCAGCACCCGATCGGCTGGCAAAATCTTGTCCACAATGAGGTGAACACCTTTTGAGTAAACGTGATGGGCATCGGAGTCAAAGTCCGCCAGTTCATTTAACTGATCCGCAAATGGGCCGCCGGCATTAACTAGAGTACGCGCTCTGGCATGAAATCGGCTGCCACCGATAGCATCCTCAAGCGTCACGTCCCAGACTCCGTCACTGCTAAAGTGAAGATCGGCAACCCTGACATAGTTTGCAACGACAGCACCGGCCACAACCGCCTTTCTTAGCAGATTGAAGACGAACCTGGCATCGCCATCGACCAGCCGCGCGTCGGAATAACATAGACCACCACGAAGCCGGTCTGAACGCAGCAAAGATATCTCTTTATTTAATTGTTTTCGCGAAAAAATACGCGGCGGATTGGTATGGCAGTTACCGAAAAACCAATAAAGCCAGGAGCCCAGCCACATCGCAGCGGGGGGAATTCTTGAACTCTTCTGGACTGCAACGAAAAAGCGGACTTCTTGTATTGCGCTTGGATAGGTCCGCATCAATTCGTTTCGCTGGAGACTGAGCCGGCGCACCAGGCCAAACTCCAGGTTTTCCAGATACTTGATACCACCCCAGATCAGATTTGAGGAATTCTGGCTTGTGCATCCGCCAAAATCACCGCAATCGACCACTGCCGTTCGGGCACCGGCATGACTTAACGCTGCAGCTGAAGTCGCACCATTGATACCAGCACCGATGACCAGAGTGTCATACACACCTGCTGTCAGAGCCTCGATATGATCAAGCCGAGAGAACACCGGAGCATCAGAATCAGACTCGCCATCCTTGGGTGCTGTCCAAGGAGAAGACCCCTGTTGTAATCCTTTCAAGTGAAGCGCTCGGATTATTTAATGGGCGCCGCAATATGCAACTTGGTCTGCACCTCTTCGAGCACCGTTGTTAACTCTGGTGATGTTGCCTCATCTGTAAAGAAATCAGACACCTCGGAAAAATGTCCCAACCGCACCATCGCATTACGATTAATCTTGCTGTGGTCAGCCACCAGGAAAACGCTGCGAGAATTCCTGATAATCTCCTGTGCCACCCGGACTTCCTGGTAATCAAAGTCCAGGAGCGTGCCATCCTCCTCGATTCCTGACACCCCAATGATTCCGTAATCAACCTTGAATTGCTGAATAAAATCCACCGCGGTCTCTCCCACTACCGCCCGGTCCCGGCTGCGCACCAACCCGCCGGTCACAATTAATTCGATCCCGGGATTGTCGGCAAGAATTCCGGCTACATTGAGGTTGTTTGTAATTACCCTGAGTTTCTTGTGCTGTTTGAGCGCTTTTGCGACTTCCTCTGTTGTTGTCCCTATATTGATAAACAAAGACGCGCTTTCTGGAATCATTTGGGCAACAAGAACACCAATTTGTTTCTTCGCGTCCGCGTTCAGGGTTTGGCGGGCGGTATATGCAATATTTTCGACACTTGAGCTCGGCAGCATAGCGCCGCCGTGGTGTCGCTCTGCCAGTTGCTGGCGGCAAAGTTCAGCGATATCACGTCGCGCTGTTTGGGTGGTCACTGAAAACTTCTTCGCGACGTCGGTTACCGATACCGAGCCGTGAGCGTGAATGATCTGGAGAATTTTTCGCTGTCTGGGGTTAAGATTCATCGACTGTCCTCTGGCTGTTGCGCCGGCGAGCCCGCGAGGTGCCATCTCCTGTCAGGTGTCGTTTTGAGTTTGTATTTGTATTTTTATGTTTGATATTGTACCTTTTCAAGAGTAACACTGTTAGCCTGATGACAAAAGCCCCTCAACTGCTGGCCATAGATCAGGGCACGACCAGTTCCCGGGCGATCCTGTTCGACAGTGCGGGCAATAGCCTGCATGTGGCGCAACAGGAATTTGCCCAGCTCTACCCGGCTGACGGCTGGGTGGAACACGACCCATGGGATATCTGGTCATCTGCGCTCGCCGTCACCCGTGAAGCCCTGGCCGCGGCGGACGGCCCCGTGGCCAGTATCGGTATCACCAACCAGCGCGAGACTGCCGTGGTATGGGATCGCGCCAACGGCGAACCGATATACAACGCGATTGTCTGGCAGGACCGGCGTACTGCCGATACCTGCCAGCGGCTGCGCCAGGCCGGGCATGAGCAGCAGGTCAGCGCCCGGACCGGGTTGTTGCTGGATCCGTATTTCTCGGCGAGCAAAATTGCCTGGATTCTTGATCATGTTGAGGGTGCCCGAGCCCGTGCCGAAAATGGCGATCTGGCCTTTGGCACCGTCGATACTTTCCTGCTGTGGCGCCTGACCGGCGGCAAGGTACATGCGACCGATGCAACCAATGCCTCGCGGACCGGGCTTTTTAACATCCACCAACAGGATTGGGACGAAACGCTGCTGGCACTTTTTGAGGTGCCCTCATCGGTGCTGCCGCAGGTCCGGGACAGCGCAGCGGATTTCGGCACCACCGAAACCACCGTGCTGAACCAATCAATCGCTGTCGGCGCGCTGGTTGGCGATCAGCAGGCGGCACTGGTGGGCCAGGCCTGCTTTGCCCCCGGCATGCTGAAGAGCACTTATGGCACCGGCTGCTTTGCAGTGCTCAATAGCGGCGATAAACCGCTGGCGTCGCAGCACCGCCTGCTGACCACTGTCGCTTACCGCCTGGCCGGCCAGGTGACCTATGCGCTGGAAGGCTCGATCTTCATGGCCGGCGCCACCGTGCAGTGGCTGCGCGATGGCCTGGGGCTGATCGGCTCGGCCGGGGACACCGACAAACTCGCTCGCTCGCTCGATTCCAGCCGCGGCGTATACCTGGTGCCGGCCTTTACCGGCCTGGGCGCCCCGCACTGGCACCCCCACGCCCGCGGCGCACTCTTCGGCATGACCCGCGACACCGGCCCGGCTGATCTCGCCCGGGCCGCACTGGAGTCAGTCTGCTATCAGAGCGAGGAACTGATCCGGGCCATGGGCGATGACAGCGGCCAGCACCCCAAAGTGCTGCGCATTGACGGCGGCATGGTGCAAAACGACTGGCTGGCACAGCGCCTGGCCGATATCACCGGGGTCACGGTCGAGCGCCCAGGCCTGCTCGAGACCACGGCACTGGGGGCCGCGCGCCTGGCCGGCCTGCAGGCTGGCGTTTTCGATTCGCTGGAAAGCCTAGCCGGCACCTGGCAGGCTGAGCGTGAATTTGTCCCGGGCATTGCCTCTGGCGAGCGACAGCAACTGCTCGCAGGCTGGCAGCGGGCAGTGGCCGCTACTTTGCAGTTCGCGCCGGCGGCGGACTGAAATCCCGCGCAGCGTTCAGGCCCGCAGGGTGAAAGATGGTGACCCCGGTAGCGCGCGCAAAATCCATCGCCTGGAATTACTGATACAGCGTTACGGCTACTCAGTCGGATTGCAGTAGTAGTGCTCGTCAGTCAGGCAGCGGCTGAGCCGCCACTCGATCGGCTGGCGCTCGTGACTGAAGGCAACACACTCTATTTCCATCAGCGGCCTGTCGACTTCTATGTTCAGGTGGAGTGCCTCCGTGGGTGTTGCCGCCACCGCGCGCAAGCGCTCGCGCTTGCCAACTATGGGAATGCCGAACTGCTGCTCATAGAAACGGTACACCGTATTGGGCAGATCGCGCGCCGGTATTTTCTCAAGTCCGGGAAATAATTTCTGGGGTAGGGTGAGAGTTTCGAGCATTTTGGGTTCCAGGTTAAGGTAGCGGATACGCAAGATACGAATCACTCTGTTGCCAGCCGCCAACTCCAGGGCATCGCGTTCGCTGCGGTTGGCACGGGCCCCACTCAGCCGCAGGGTCTTGCTTTCGGGGAGCTCGCGCACACCATCATCGCGGAAAAGGTGAAAAAACCCGAACGGCGTGTGTTCCGCCACAGCAGTGCCCCGCCCCTGATGGCGGGTCAACATATTCTGGGATACAAGGTCAGCTAGCGCCCGGCGGATCGTACCCTGGCTTACCCGGAATTCCTCGGCTAGTTTCAATTCGCTGGGCAGCAACTCGCCAGGCCGCCAGAAATCCTTAGCCAGTCTGCCAAGCAAAGTCTCTTTGACCTTTTCGTAAAGTGGTCGTTTTTTCATGCTCCTACCAGTTTCCCGTCAGTTCCTCCGACCCCAGGCCGGCTCACCTCGGCGCTGGGGCCGTGGCAGTGTTCCAGCCTGTCGCAACTGGGAAAAGGCTTTGACACTCACCTGCAGAGTAAGTTATAACACATTCAAGATTCTTATATAAGAATCAATCAATCACTATAGGTGAATAGATTGGGTAACCAGCCGCCGGATTTTCTCGTGCACGAGCAAGGCGACAGCGTCGGTGTCGTCGTGGTTGAGGGTATCTTCACCGGCCAGAACCTCAACGGCTGGGTGATGGATTCAGATCAAACCCTGACGGTAACTGTCAACGAAAACATACCGCTCGGCCACAAATTTGCCCTGGCCGATCTCAAGAGCGGCGATGCAATCATCAAGTATGGCCAGGATATAGGCCGCACGGTGGCCGATATCCCCAAGGGCAACCATGTGCATGTCCATAATTTGAAGACCAAGAAGTGGTGATCCGATGAGTGACCTGACCTTTTTCGGATACAGGCGCCAGAACGACCGGGTCGGGATACGCAACCACGTGGTTCTCCTGCCTCTTGATGACCTTTCCAATGCGGCCTGCGAAGCGGTTGCCAACAACATCAAGGGCACCCTGGCGCTGCCTCATCACTATGGCCGGCTGCAATTCGGTGAAGACCTGGAGCTACATTTTCGCACCCTGATCGGCACAGGCAGCAACCCTAACGTCGCTGCGGTCGTGGTCATTGGGATTGAACCGGGCTGGACGGGGCGTGTGGTGGAGGGCGTCGCGCAAACCGGTAAACCAGTGCAAGGCTTTGCCATCGAGCAGCACGGAGATATCGACACCATCGCGGCAGCCAGCCGTACAGCCAAGGATTTTCTACAGGCCGCGTCCGAACTCACCCGCGAAAAATGCCCGATTGCAGATCTTTGGGTATCACACAAATGTGGCGAATCGGATACCACCTCAGGCATGGGCGCTAACCCGACGGTCGGCAACTTTATCGACAAGACCGACGCACTGGGGGCCACCAACTGTTTCGGCGAGACCTCTGAGATCACCGGAGCCGAACACCTGTGCCGGGAGCGCGCCGCCACGAAGGAGATCGGGGACAAATGGTTTGCCACCTGGCAGGCCTACATGGACGAAGTGATCGAGCCGCACAAGACCAGTGACCTCGCCGAGAGCCAGCCGACCAAAGGCAACATCGAGGGCGGGCTGACCACGATCGAAGAAAAAGCGATGGGCAACCTGCAGAAGATCGGCAAGAACGCGAGGTACATCGACGTACTGGCGCCTGCGGAAACCCCCGAGAAAGGCCCTGGCCTGTACTACATGGACACCTCTTCAGCCGCTGCCGAGTGTGTCACGTTGCAGGCCGCGGGTGGATTTGCCGTGCACGTCTTTCCGACGGGACAAGGCAACATCATCGGCAACCCTATAGAGCCAGTAATCAAGGTGACAGCCAACCCCCGCACGGTCCGGACCATGGGCGAGCACGTGGACCTTGATGTGTCGGGCCTGCTGCGCAGGGAAATGAACCTTGATCAGGCAGGTGATGCCCTGATCGATATGGTGCTTCGCACCTGCAATGGCCGGCTGACCGCCGCTGAGGCGTTGGGCCATCGCGAATTCGTGATGACCAAACTTTATAGAAGCGCTTAACAGCCAGTGGCGATCAGTTACGAGGCGCAAAAGAGGATAGATCAAAAGCCCTTGTGTGAAGGTGCAGCCGCATTCAGCGAACTGCATGCCGGCCGGTGTGCGGCACCCAAAGTCATCTTGCGTCCCTGAACTGGGTTATTCGATCTCGAACTGGTAGAACGCTTCGTTGAGATAGGCGACGATGTCCTCTAGTTCGTGATCGTTGAGACCCGCTCCGATCTGCTCATTACAGAAGTCCACCTGACCCATCAGGCCCTCGATGGTTTTGACGCGGCGATCCTCCCGTGTGTATACGATGCTGCCGTTACCGCCAAACATGCTGTCGTGACAACTGGTGCAGCGGCTGTCGTGTAACGGCTTGCCGTCGTCGGCCTCTCCCGGCAATAGCGCCACGGCCGGCAGCGACCAGCTCAGCAAGCCGGCAAGAGTAATCGTGGTGCATAGTTTTTTCATCGGCTACCTCTC
>CEPX01036733.1_pt1 | contig 12628 bp, 3 predicted proteins | sample 361361 | NCBI WGS metagenome assembly CEPX01 (sample SAMEA2619974, study PRJEB7988) | marine metagenome | biome: marine biome (ENVO:00000447); feature: mesopelagic zone (ENVO:00000213) & marine oxygen minimum zone (ENVO:01000065); material: "saline water (ENVO:00002010), including plankton... | reverse complement strand
TTCATAATTCTCCCTTAAGTATAGTAACATTTTAATTTTAATAAATAATGTTATTATTTTATATTACTTATTTTTGCTACATCGTCGGCCTCGTATTATCGCGTGGCGCAGAGTCGCGCTGGTTGCCTTCGCCGTCGCTTATATCTCCCAGCACCACATCCACCGAAGCTCCGGATTCTCCCGAAACGTCATCAGCAGAAGCTTGAGCCACATCCGGCTGCGACTGCTCGGCAGGCACCATATTCTTGCCGTCCGCATTTACCCTTGCATTTGCTGACGGCGCGTCAAGCAACGTGCCTTCTATTATAGTTTGAAAACCTTGTGGCGTTATAGATTCTCTAGTAGTAGTTATCCAATACAGGCCCTGTAGACCTGGCATTATTCCCTTAACTATAACCTTTTGAAATGGAGCTACATTAGTGGTACCATGAAAAGTAATAGTTGTTTTTTTCATGAAATTTGCTAACATTTGAGTAGCATAATTACTCTGTGTAATCTTACCGTCGTCATCAACTTGGCCAGTCGCCCTAACTTGTTGCAAAATCTGCAGGGACTTTAATTTTTGCGGATTCTTTCTTAAAAATGAACTAATAACAGATTGAACTCCATTCTTAACAGTAGAGGGACTAGCACTTTCATCCAGCAGAAGTTTCTTGTTTAATGTTACCGCACCAGTAACCTCATCAATTATAATAGCTTTAGGCCCATCTTCCCCGGGTTTCGATTGCAGCGACGGTGCATTTATTGACAAGTAATCCATTAAATCTGGAGCTATGTCTTTATAAGACATAAAATTAAGCAGAGCATCTGTACTTCCTGTAAAATTAGAAGATGAATCGCGCACGGCCCTAACAGTCAGCGGATCATATGTAGAGGTCATATTCACGCTCTCTATCAAAGAATCTGAAGCTCTAAAATCTAACATAAGAATATCTTCAGGAAATCTCTTTTTTAATTCATCTTCTTCTCCAATAGTTTCTTGTAACAAGTAACTAAAATCATCCCACATCTTGTTCGTATTTATAGCAGAAGGTGCAAAAACTTCAAAAGTTCCGTCTTCACCTTGACGCGTGGCTATTTGCGTGTTTCCAGCATTATCGACTCCTATTGCGCTGGGCCTAAGTACTTCACCAAGAAATTGAAGAACATTCATATTGGTGTTATTTTTATTTACTAAATTATCTACTAGTTCGGCTCGTATAGGAATATTTTTTATATTATCTATTTTAAAATTATTAATATTTCCAAATGTCGCTGGAGCCAGCGCAGCTTCTGCTGGTTCATCATCTTCAGATTTATCTAATAAGGGCCCAAAAAGATCACCATAAGTAACATCATTAAGCCTCTTGCTATCGTGGTAGTTGCTCGTGCCGGCGCTCATTATTTTTATTTTTTTATGATTATTTCTACATGCACACCTTCTATTTTTAGGAAGAGGAGCAAATACATCTTGTATGAGAAATTTCACAAACCCTTCATTTATCTCTCTTCCATCTGTTATAGATCCATTAGGTTGTACCATACAAGATGTATAATTGCCGTTATCTACATTAGTAAAAAAACCAAAACCAGGCAGCTGCTGTAAAAGATCGCCCCAGTCTACCCAATTTTTAGATTTTTGCGGATAAACATAAGGACCGTGTGACCACCCATTGTCGGCACCACTGGGCGCAGGACGAGGCTCATAAAAACCAGTTCCATAAGGATACTCAGGGTTGCTGTAAGGGTAGTTTGCTTCAGTGCCGGTGGCCAGCGGTCCTGTGACGGTGGCTCCCGGAGCTGGACGTACCTTACCTTCTACAGTCTCATAGGCATCATATTCAGCATATTTACTGTGATCAGTTTTAAGAACATAATAATTTCCGATTTTTGTAATAGCATTCCAACCAATTGTATTATTAATAGGGCCGAGTGCTCGGCCTCCCGTTGCCGAACCGGGCCCACCAGCGGCCATATCCCTCCCTAAATAGCTAGTAAGATCTTCGGTAGTTTGTCTGTTTATAATCATAGACCTTTTCATATCTAAAGTAAGGTTTGGACAATGTTCGTTTATTCCAATTCTTGCACCCCATGCTGGCCTCTGACCCAGATAATCTTCTGGCAGGCCGTCGGGATTTAATTTTTTTAGAGCGTTACCTCTCAAACTCGACATATACATAGCAAAAGCTTTTTGGCCGTATTTCCCGGCAGCGTATTTTCCGAGCGGCCCCAAGGAGGTCTGCAAACCGATGCCCCAGACGGCTGCCTGCGCACCAAGGGAGTACATGGCCGCCTTCAAATATAATTTACCTATTCCTTTGGCCCAACCTACTATATCACCACTTAAAAGCGCACCCTGGGCTTTCCACCAAGCTTTACCGGTGCTGGCCAACTCATCGGCTATCGCTTGCCAAAATTCCTTGTCGCGCCCAGAGAATTGCCCATCGCCGTCGAGCCGTGATGTGAAACCATTATGCCAATGAGCATTGGTGTCGTGACCGGCCACTTCGTCAGCAGTCATCTGTCTATCGTGGTAACCAATCCCGTCGCTACGGGAACGATTGTGGCCTGCACCCCTGAGCCCGCCTCGTTGTATTACACCACCAGGACGTACACCATTTTTATATTCACTGGTATTATTAATTTTACATGCAGTTGATCTGCTTGGATATAGAAAAACAGGATCACCTGCAAAATCCAAATACCAACCAGAAGGGTGATACCAACCTTCACCATTGGGAACAAGAATATTACCTACTTGATCAATTAAAGTATAAATTGGAATATTGGCACTCTCATCTTCTATAAGGCGTGTAGCATCAGCATCTCCGCTACCGTCAGGATTATCCTTAGGCATGGGCCACCTGTCAACTATTCTTAAAGGACCAGGCCACTCTGGATTATATCCTTTTCCAAACAAATTTAAAAAGTCTTTATAAGTTCTTACATAATTACCACCAACTAATTCAATATTACCAGCGCCCAAATCTCTTTCATAAGGAGGTCCATATGAAAAACCCCATTGATTATTTCCAAAATCATTAGGAATACCAGGCGACCCAAAAACCGACCAATTTTGATAACTCTTTTCTGTAGATCTACCTATCTGAATATTTTCATAAGGCACGTTTTTACTCAATACGTCTGCTGCTGCTATAGTTTGATTTACTCCATAAGATAAATCGTTAAGCATTGGAGCTATTAAATTTTGAATTTTAACAGGCTCATCATTTTCTAAATTACCTTCTTCTATTTTTCTTTGAAAAAATTCTGGATCAAGAACGCGAATCGGTGTTCCCATCACCGCGAATTTTCTTCTTCCTTTACTAAACACAAATTTATATTTATTTGTAGGTAATGTATATTCCTTGCCTGCCCGAGGCGGACCGTAATTTCTTACATCTATAACCCCTTTCACAGCCGCGCCAGAAAATCTTCTTGCCCATTGTTGAGCAACCTTAGTTGTTAAATGCATCGGCTGGTCGCGGCCACACGGCACATATATACCATCACCGTCAAAATCTGAAGTATCATCATATGGAGAAAGTTCAAGTTTACCTGCATCATTAAAAAATTCACTATACCCCTCAAATATTCTTCGCATATCTGTAATCTTGGTTGTAGCATTATTAATTGCAGTTTGAGATTGCTGATACTCACCATAAAGTTCGCTCAACTCATCTTGATATTGACTAATAGTATTTAGTTTATTATCAACTACTTTCTGATCATCTTCTACTTTAGGTAATACACCAGTTTGATAAACATAAGGATTTTCTTGTTTCCATCTGTAAGCTTTATTTGTTCTATCGCTTTCTTCCCAAGTATTCGTTTCCATGTTATACCGATTTTGAAAATTATTTGTAGGCACCTGGTATTCATTCCACAATATCCACTCCTCTTTTATTGCCGGTGTCTTGGATGTATATTCATACTCTATTTCTGGTTTATATACACCTACAGTATAAGAAATCATGACCGGATTGGCCTGCCTTGCGGCCAGCGCTTGGCCACCCTTTGCCTCCAAGTCCGCAGATATTTCTTGCGCATATTCATATTGTACACCTGAATTAGTAAATTCAGTTTCTGATGGAACCACTTTGTTAAAATTTCTAAATCTTAACATAATAGTATTACCCATTACATCGACAGTATCTAAATTACCTTCTGCATTTCTTTCATAATGGCCACCGGTTATTTGTTCTATTTCTATTTTTATTTTATTAATTTTATCAACAAGTCTTCTTACTGCTCCTCGTAATCCATGATAATCCACCACGCTGGCGGCCCCGGTAGCATACTGCCAGTTTTCAGGATCAATACCTACAGTTTCCCCCTTACCTTCTATTATTGCTGTTTGTTCTGCGATTATTTCTTCATACATTGTAATTTTTTCATTGAGCTTGGTTTCTTCAGCACCTAGATCAAAATCTTTAGCATACGCATTTCCGATCTGGGCCCATGTCTTTAGCCACTTGGAGGGATCGCCTCCGCCTTCCCAATAATTATTATCATAAATTGTCCCAGTCATCCAATCTAAATCTAAAACCTCATCATATATAGACTCAAGAGGTATTCCCATTGCCTGGGTCTCTAGTACCCTTAACCTCATAAGCCTTTCAAAATAATCTCCTAAATATTCTCTATATAAATTATGCCATTTCTTCTGAAGTAAATTCCATGTTTCTTTATTAGATAATCTCCATACATCATAAGTTAGTATTACTTTCCACCTTCTCTTACCCGGATAGCCATCTTTTCTAACATCCATAATCATGAAAAACCTGCCGCCACGTCCATAAGGTTCTTGTGATCGTTCTGGTACCACAGGATAACCACCTAAACCAGTTGGTCTTACTGTAGTTCTTTCAAACGTGCTGGATTCCTCAATGATATCTGCATCCTCACCTGCTGCCTCGTCGCGAGCGCGGATCGTCGCGAGGCCAGCTTCGACGACATCATCAGATGCTGCAGCTGCCGAGGTCTGGAGATCTGGATCTTGCGACTGCTCAGCAGCTCTATACTCAGTTGGATTTAAAGGATCAAATCCGTCAGGAGAACCTGTAGATATAAGTTCATTTCCCTCTGGATCGAAGTTAATTTCTTGTTTCCAGTCAGGAATAAAACACCACAGAGCGCCAACTGGTTGGAGACCATTCTTTGATAATATATCTGCATACGACGCGTCATTAGTTTGAATTAATGTAAAATGACCACGCATTGGCACACCAACCATACGACTAAGTGTAGGAGGGGGTGGAAAAAGAGCTCTTATTACTCTTGTTTTATTTTCTGTTTGTTCACCCTCATACTCAACCAGTGCTCCACTTACTATAGATCTATGCTTATCGGGCCCACCGACTTCGTGAGGCCGGCTAAACACGATTGGGGGTTCGCCCTGGTATTCCACGCCGTGTTCGTCGATCCACGGCGGCCACAGCGAGACCGTACTTGCCACTCCTCTTCCAGAACCGGAGGGCTTCGCGCCACCCGGTGGGCCACCAAGAAGCCCGGCACGTTTCAGCGCCTGCAGGTATTGCATATTATGCTGACCCGCAAGGGTGTGAGTCCGAGGCGTCGGCGGTAAAAATCTTTCTTTTAATCTTATAACAGCGTCTTGTATGCGATCATCCATACTCGTATTTTTATTGGCCGACTTTACTTTGGATTGAAATGCTGTATTCAATTTAGAGTCTGGACTAATATCTCGATAAAAAAAACTAGGGACTCTAGAAGATCCTATTCCAAGTTGAGAGTCCGCCATAATTAACGATACACTATCCATTATAGCACCTAAGAAATAATATGCCGCCTTTTTTTCATAACTAACTATAGACTTTGTAGGAGCACTCGTAGTAGCTATAGCCTCTTCATCAGCTGCAGCTTCATCAGCATCATCGGTTTCTTCTCCGTCCTCGTCTTCATCGGGGTCTTTGGGATCAAGATCTAGTACAGTTGCATAAATTTGTTTAAATGTATACAAAGCAGTTTGAGAAGGATATCCTTCTTGAGGGTTTCGTGCTTCCTCAATCATTGCTCGTACCGCGTCCTCAGTAGGATATGAGCGTTGATCGCCTTCAGGTGCTGCTTCTTCCACTGAAGTCAAATTACCCTCAATTGATACTACATCACCTGCTCCTGCAAGTAGCCTATCCCAATTAGAAGTGATATAGTCGTCCGCATCATCTTTTGGCCAGCCTTGGCCATCTTGCTCATTATATTGACGCATGAGAACGTGCTGCCTGTCGTCTAATGCACTTTTATAACTAAATTGAGTCCCACTAGAATCTGTAAGAGTGTGCTCAAGAGCACCGCTTTTAAGAAATAAGTTAAATTCTTTAGCAACGTTAGACATTATAGTAGAAGCCATGGCCATTGATGCATCATCTCTAAGTGTTATATTAATTTCTAACTTACCCATTTCATTAAAACTAAAATCATATTTACTAATATTAACATTGGCAGCAGACCAATAACCGCCATTGCCAAGATTACGAGTAGGAACGAGCATCCGGTAACGATCTTTGCCATCAACTTTTGGCTGCTGAGGATCAATTTCTAATTTTGGTGGGCCCATAGCAGCATCAAAACCTGGAATAATTTCAGGATTAGACCATCCATAAATAAGTAAAAATTTCGAGCCCATAGTAGCTAATTTAGAATATTCAAATCTTTCATCTAATATTTTAGGATCATTTACTGTCATCCTTGCATTAAACTGTCGAGTGGGCAGATCAGATCCTCCACCATATTCTACTTGTAAATCAGTTAATCCAATGCCACCAGCCGGATCTTGCAATTGAGTAACTTTTTCCGCCATCATAATTCCATTAGTTGGAGATATATTTAACCCGTGATCAGCTGATGATATCATATAAAGATTTATAAACCGATCCTTCAGTTGTTTCTCAACATTAGCAAAGCTTAAAGTTCTATCAACTCCAAATGTCTGGTTATATGAAGCAGACTTTCTTGATCCGTCATCAAAAGTTACTTCAACCTTATCATCAGCAATCATTTTAAACATTCTTGTATATTCTTTTTCATCAAAGATTCCTATTAGCTGCACAAAAGGGACCATAGAGCTAATGATTTGATTATTAGCTCTTCTTCTATCATTCCAACCTTTAATAGTGTCTTTCGGCGTCGCGACGGCCGTGCCCTGGCCGGCCACCGGATTACTCGGAGGAGCTTGCGTTTCATTATCAGCCATTATTTAGTGCTCTTACTTATTTGTATAAGACTTAAGATAGAGTCAACGGTATTAGGTATTTTTAATAAAAATCCCGGTAATAATTTATAAGAAAAAGGGTTATCTAGATCGTTCATTAAACAAATAGCCCACCAATAAGTAGCGCTTCCTAAAAAGCGTTCTGCAAGATGATCTAAACGGTCAGTTTCCTTAAATTTAATAACAGTATGAGGAAGAGTCAATAAATCGTTCATACTAATAGAAGGAAACGTTTCTAATCTACGCGGATCTGTGGGAAAACTCTTAACCGCTCTAAAGTTTTTATATCTAGATGTAGCCATTTTTTATTCCTTATGCATATATAAGATCTTTTGTCGTCGGATCTACCCCAATGGGTACCGAAAGATCAGTAGAACGATCCACACGTCCAGAGTTTTCAGCATCCATCCATTTCTTATTAGCCTCTTTAACTGACTTAATAAATGAAACTTCATCAAGATTAGCAGCCTTTTCCCCAGAATCAATCAAGCGATGCCCAAATCCTACAGAACCTGTTTGAGTATCTTCAAAGGCATCAAAAGCATTACCGGCCTGAGTACCACCGCTGATCTCTCTATATCTTTCCGTAGCCGAATTTAATCCACCAAGAGGGCCACCATAAAAATCTGTATCTCTATTGGGCATTGATTCATGAATAACTTGATAACTCATAGTAACAGTACATCCTTGTGGCATTCGCATTCCCGAAGTCATTTCCCATTTACCACCCCCAAACATCCAATCATAAGAAAGACTTCTAATCATCCCAGCTTTATATTGAAATAAATCACCGACTCTCATAGCAATAATTGGGCCTTCTGACATTCTACCACCCAGATCATAATCTGGATAACATTGTTGTGCTAACCACACCACTCTTTCATAAACATTTTGCAGCTGCCTCATCTCATTAGCAAAAATAGTAAATCCTACATCTATCGTCCTATCAGTAAAAGTATAAGTATGTGCCTGCTCACTTCTTCCAAAAAAGTGTCTTGCGTTCCAAGTAGGAGTGTAAGATTCACTTAAAGAATTAATAATCGCTTGGAGGTAACATACTTGAAATCTTTGTTGACCACCGCGTTTTTTATTAACTGTAGAAAAAGCAAAAGGAAAATGTTGACCTTGAGTAAGTCTAACTGTAGACTCACCTAAATGATACGGCTTCGGATTTCTCCCCCCAGTCATTGCAGCTAGATCATTTACAGCTGGCTCCGCACGTGAAGGGTCAACCGATGTCTTAGGGCCATTAGAAGTAAATCCAGTTTCCTTCTTTGCATAAGTAAGATATTTAGCGTCATCTTCTTCAAAAGTAAAAGGAACAGTTACAGTATTCGGAGGAGGTACCCCAGCTTTAATTAGGTCAGGTTCCATATCCGATGGTTCTTGCAACGCCGTAATTGGTGTCCCTGCTATCATACCATTATTAAAAATAGGATTTCCTATGTTTACGCCACCTGCCAAGCCTGCTCTATTTCTAGTATATAATGATTGAAACGTAGCTTCTGTATTACCAAAACCAGGACCACCCGACCCATTATTATTAGTATTGCCAGCTACATCTGTAGGATTCATTCCTCCAAGTTCACCAGAAGTAGGCGGCAATAATAAATTTTGATTTAAATTTTCAGATAAAGGTTTCTTGGTTAACCAATTTTCTGACGGTCGGCCCCATCCAGGTACATAAAGCTGTGATATTCTTTCTACAGGAACTAGGGTAGCAGATAATCTGGCATAATAGTTAGCTATAAATTCATTATCTGCTGCTCCTGCCGCACCAGCAAGATCAGTAAAGATATCTCTCGTAATATTTTGTGCCTGTGTTCTAAGGCGATCTTCAATAGTAACATTACCTCCTAAAGTTTGACCTAAATTATAACCAGCCATTGCTTGCCAAGTAAAATCTATTCCTGCTGGAGGATCTACAAAACTTGGGCCTTGTGTAGCCATATACTGATAGTCATAAGATTGATAGTTATCACCATATTTATTAAATTCATTATTTGGTTGTTGAGGCCCTGGCATTGGGTTTCTATACACCGCTACACCATCCTTATCAAAAAAGGCACCCATTGTTTCTTGCAATAAAGTAAATAAACTTTTTCTACTTTTTAATTTGAAAAAATTACCAGCTTGATGACCTGATCCACCAGAAGCATTCTTATTACTATAAGGATTGTCAGCATACTCTAACACTCTAGGTGATTTTCCAGCAAATGAATCTTGTATCCCAGAGTTATTCCAGCCTGGTATTGCAAGGTCATTTTGGTTTGGAGTTAAAGGTGCATTAAGAGGAACCTCGCCCGACGACGGCGAGTACTCAACTGGACCCGTTATCTCTCTAACAAAATACCTTTGATATACATCTGGCCACATTCCCGTGGTATTATAATTTCCAGCTCTCGGCCAAGTGATATTAACTTCTCTACCATCACTCTCATCATATGTATTAGCGTCACCAGGACCAGCACTTAATTTATTTATCGAGCTAAGCTCATTCATATTATCCATGAATATTTCTAATATATTTTTACCTCTAGTATCTATATTTATTCTTTGAGTAGCCATAATTAATCTCTATAATCCAGTGCCAATATCATACATATTTTTTCCAACAGTTTCCGCGACGATGCGACCGTCCATTCTAATTTCAGTCTTTGCAGTTTCTTTCTGAGTTTTAATCATTTCCAGCATTAATTTATTTTGTTTCTTCATTTCCTGCATCATTTCGCTATCTCCTAATGGCACAACCGCTTCTGGACCTCGTTCACCTATTAAAGCAGTTGTTGGACGATTAACAATTCCACCCGCAGCTAATGAAGGAACAGCTTCGACCGCCAGAGCTCTTTTATATTTACTACCACTGGTACCATATAATGATGTATTAATAGTCTTATACATCTTTCCAGCTGCTTGGCCACTTACATCACCTCGACCCAAAGCAATTAAGGCAGGTGCAGGAATACCCATAGAAGCTACTAATTTACTTGTACCTAATTTTTCAACAAATTTTTGAAAATTGGCTTCAGTAGGAGTCTTTTCATAACCACCAATAGCTTGACCCATAGCTTTCTTTAGTCCACTTGGCGCACCATAATCAAACATTCCACCAGTTTTAATATGACTTTCAAGTATTTTTAAACTTTTTCTACGTCCCTTTCCATAGCCACCTGTAAGATTAAAAACTTTATTCAAACCTTTTGTTGCTAATCCACCAATAGCATTACCAATCATACCACTTAAAGGTGGAGGGATTCCCAACGCAGTGAGTCCCAGTCCCGCAGCCGTACCTATACCACCTCCAAGGGCAGCCGTCCCAGCTTGTTTCCAATCACCCGTTTGCGCATAAACATTTCCAGCATTCATTATGGCACTTGCTCCAGCTGCTGCACCTATGCCACTAAGACCACCCGCCCTAACGGTTTCCTTTGCACCCATAGCTGCCACTCCTTGGTCTTGGGACACGTTTCCGATGGACGACGCGTCGCGTCTTGCCAAGTACGCCTCATAACCTTCCCTTCCCGTCTGAAAACCCGGAACCCCAATCGAAGCTAACTCTCTTGCAACACCTGCATTAATCGGTAAACCTTTTCGTATTCTATCTGTAGGTATGACAACTTCACTTCCACCGCCTTCACCAACCATCATTAATGTTGGTCTATTTACATACTTACCTTTTGCTCCTTGAGGCATTCCTATTGCACTGCGGAGAGCCATATGACTTGCTTGCCGACCTGATGGCATTCCGCCCGGTCCCATTCCTGGCATAGCCATGCCTCCATATGCAGTTGCTGTGCTGACTGCCCCTTTTCCAAAAATTGCCGATGCCAAGGCTTGTGACCCAGGTACAGCCATCGCCCGCATCGTATCTTTGGCACTGCCGCCACCGGCCATCATAGCTAAACCTGCAGTTAGAGTGCCTTGCCACTCTCCTGTTCTTTTAAGATATTCATTTAGTTTACTATCTGGATCATTAATTCCAGCTAAAATTCCTGCTCTTGCTCCGGCATTGATAGCATCCGAAAGATCACCACCCTGCGCCCATTTGGTCATACCTGTCATAAGACCTGTGGCCACATTGGGCCCAAGCTCTTTGTTCAACACAAATGCAAGTTCTTGATTATACTCTTTAAAAGCTCCCTTAAGCCAGTGCGGGCCTTTCTTCTTTTCCTGTGCGTCTGCGGCAACCAGGGCATTCATTTTATTGTCAAACTCATTTCGCCAATAGTCCAGCATAGCACCTTGTTGTCTTGTCTGCTCTTCTTGAAACGCTAAAGCTCTAGCTTGCCTAAACGACTGTGAACCAGCAGCACCTTGTAAGTTTTGGCGTCCATGTATACCGCTTGTATCCATTCTTGCATAACCATCTTGAAATCCCGGAACACCAATTCCTGCTAATGCAGATGCAGCTCGGCCACCAATACCAATACCACTTCTTAATGCTGAGCGAGAAGCAATAACTTCGCCGGCACCACCTTCACCAACTATAGAAAGACCGCCTCCAATTCTACCCATATAAGCCCCGCCTGCACCCGACGCGTCGGTGAGATTGGCCTGCGCTTTGTTCGACGCTATTCTCTCTTCATAATCTTCCCATAATTGGTCATTTAACTTCTTCTGCAGCTTACCTGCTTCTTTATATGCTTCATTATTCTCTCTATATATTGCACTCTGTACACTAATATCGGTTCGGAGTTGTGATAAACCTGCTTGCAACTCTTTCCATTCGTCCGTTTCTTCCAGCGCTTCTTTCTGTTTGGTGATGGCAGCTTGTAAATCCTCCCATTCTTGTCCTTTCCTGTCCGCGGAAGCAACTCCTCCAGCTTGGTATTCCAATTTCCTCAGAGCTGCAATTTCTTTTTCCTGCCCTTTTGCGTATTGGGTGGTGTCTCCCCTCTTCTGGGTCATCGCAGCCCACTGATCTTCAAAACCCGTTTGGGCAATTCTAGCTGCCGCCATATTGGCTGTACTTGCGGTTTGTGTAGCCGTTGTTCCTGCTATTTCTTTTTTCAAACTCTTTTCTGTGCGTTTAAATCCACCACCAAGCAGATCAAAAGTATAATTATCTTGAAACCATTCTATTCCCTTTCCAAAAGCTCTTCCAACTTTATCAGCTATATAATCAAAAAGAGGATTTAATCTTTTACTCATAGCTTTTACAAAACCACTAAAGCCGCCACCCTCTTTCTGTATATCACGCCGTAATGTTTTAAATTGGAATATACGTTCCAAATCTTCTTCTAAACTCTTTAGATGGCTTCTAACACCAGTGGGACTGTCAATTCCCAGCGCTTCACTAAAAGCAGTGGTGATCTTACCCGCGATGCCCGACAGCATCTTTTGCAGGTTGCCTAACACAGTAAGTTGATCTCGATATATTTGTTCAAGATGTTTAGCATCAGTGACTTGTTTATCCTC